>Ga0105237_10000762_pt1 | contig 44209 bp, 38 predicted proteins | sample KBSC24metaG_FD_81520 | JGI IMG/M metagenome (GOLD analysis project Ga0105237, IMG submission 81520) | Corn rhizosphere microbial communities from Kellogg Biological Station, Michigan, USA - KBS C2-4 metaG | ecosystem: Host-associated > Plants > Roots > Rhizosphere > Soil | place: Michigan, USA...
GCGATATTTGAATGGATAAAATTTGCGAATTATACGGCCAACGGGCCTGTTGGTGGCTCGAATATTATTACCCCGACGGCAGACCTTTTACGATTTGACCAGGCCTTTTTTGATGGAAAGCTGTTAAAACCATCGAGTATGGAAGAGGCGCTAACCCCGCTAACGCTTAATAATGGCGAGACGTATTATGGCCGTATGGACACGATGGATGGCGAAGGTAAAATGACGGTTGGACTTGGATGGGACATTTTTATACAGCCCGGCATTGGTAAATCGGTTGGCCATGGCGGTTTTATATTTGGCAATGCTACTTTTTACCTGCGTAACCTCGATAAAAAACAGGTAATAATTGCTTTTGACAACACCGCCGGCAGCGAATATGGACGCATCGTTACTTCTGCGCAATCACTTATGAACGGGAAAGCCCCGATGGAAATAAGGACTCACCGTTCAATGGCTTTTGTGTACGGCAGTACTTTGGTAAAGCAGGGCCCCGACGCGGCGGCGAGCGCCCTGAATGTAATAAAAAGTGATACTGCTCATTATTACCTGAGCGAGTGGGAGATAAACCAGTTAGGCGGAAACCTGTTACACAGGTCGGCAGTACAAAATCATGAGCAACTGGCGGTGGAAGCTTTTAAAATCAATACGCTGCTATTCCCGGATAGTTTTAATACTTATGATAGCTATGCGGAGGGTTTGCGGATGATAGGGAAAAGGCAGGAAGCCATTGCCATGTACCAAAAATCTATCCTAATGAACCCGGGTAATGATGACGGCAAGCAGGCGCTGAAAGAACTCCTGGATGGGAAGTAATCCTGCCGGATTTAAGTTAAAAATGTAAATAATAGCCGCGGACCAAAATAGCAATCGTTTCAAAAATGCCTTTTACTGAAAATAAAGCCATTTTTGAAACGATTTTTGTTGCAACATGGTAACATTAGCGTTACGTAACTAAATTGCTATCTAAATTCCGGTAAATCATTTTTTTAATGAGAATCCGCTCCCTATTTTCGCGCCGAAATTGATTTAGACTTTCCGGATGAAACGACTTTTACTGATGGCCCTGTGCTGTTATCTGTCGGCCGCAGTGTTCGCGCAGCCCTCACCTCAATTATTAACTGTTAAAGGCACAGCTATCGACTCTGCAACCAATCAGCCTGTTGGCTGGGCCACCGTTGCATTGCTGGACGCATCGACCAAAAAAACAGTGATGGGCGGGCTTACCAAAGATGATGGTACACTTGAGCTGGAGGTGGCGAGAGGAAAATCGTACCTGTTAACAATTGCGTCAGTAGGCTATCTGACAAAAACCATTGAGATTTCGGGCAGCATCGCGGTAGTAAATGTTGGTAAAGTACTGCTATCACCTGCGAGAAATGCATTAAAAGAGGTTTCCGTTACTGCTGTAAAGCCAATTGTAAGACAAGAAATAGACCGTATTAGCTACGATGTACAGGCCGACCCTGAAACCAAAACACAAAACGTGCTTGACATGTTGCGCAAAGTGCCGCTGGTAACCGTTGATGCCAGCGATAACATTCAATTAAAAGGAGGCAGCAGCTATAAAATATTGATCAACGGCAAGCCATCATCCCTGGTAGCCAATAATCCATCGGATGTATTTAAATCGATGCCTGCCAGCAGCATTCAGAAGATAGAGGTAATTACTACTCCCCCGGCAAAGTACGATGCGGAAGGGTTAACGGGAATTATTAACATAATCACTACAAAAAAAATAGATCAGGGATATAATGGCAATATTAACCTGCGCGACAATACTTTGTATGGTCCGGGTGGTGGTATATCGCTCAACGTAAAACGTGGCAAGTTCGGTATATCCAACTACACAGGCTACAATAAACGTATTGGCCAGGCAAACACATCATCGTACCAATTACAAACCTTAGGCGATGACCCAACGGACCTTAATCAAAGCTCAACAAGTAGAAATCATGGTCATTTTTTATATAGCAGTACCGAATTAAGCTACGAAATAGACACCTTAAACCTGATTACCGGTAGCTTCGACTTTAATAATGGCCATTTTAATAACGACGGCAGCCAAATTGCCAATGAATTTGCCGGGGGCACAACAACCCCAATTCAGAGCTATCGTATCAGTAATACCAACACCTCGATATGGAAAGGGATGGATTTTGGTATTAACTACCAGCTTGGATTTAAGGGCAATAAAGAACGTTTGCTTACCTTTAGCTATAAATACTCTAATTCGCCGAACAATTCGCTTAATATGAGCGATATAACGGAACGGTTTAATTATGCCCGCCCAAACTATATGCAAACTAATGATGCCGGCGTACGCGAGCAAACCATACAGGCCGATTACGTGCACCCGCTGAAAAACTTAACCATTGAAGGTGGTGTAAAAGCTATTTTAAGACATGGGTCGAGTGATTTTGAGACTAGTAATTTTGTAGACTCAACCGGCGTTTATGTGGTAGACCCCAAAAACTCTGATCTGTTTATTTACAACCAGGATGTTTACAGTTTGTATAATACCTACCAGTATAACCTGAATGGCTGGGGTATTAAAGGGGGTATACGCTTAGAGAATACCGATATTAACGTTCCGGGAGCAACCGACTTAAATCAAAATTATACCAACCTAATACCGTCAATATCCTTACAGCGTAAGCTAAAAAATGGAACAAGCTTTACTTTTGGCTTCACCAACAGGATACAGCGCCCCAACGTTTACCAATTAAACCCATTTGTAAACACGTCGAATCCTAACTTTATTTCATCGGGTAACCCAGCTTTGAGGCCGGTACTGAATCATAACTTCGAGCTGAATTACAGCCACTTTTCAAAGGGGTCTATTAACCTGGGCTTATCTTATGGCTTTTCGGATAACACGATTCAAAACGTAACAACCCTGCGCGGCTCTGATACCTCTTTCACTACCTATCAAAATGTGGGTAGCAATAGGGTGTTGGGATTGAACGCCGGCATTAACTATCCCATCACCAAACAATTGAACTTTAATTTAAACGCCCAGCTATCAAATATTTGGCTGCATGGCATTATAGGTAACCAGTTTTATAGTAATAAAGGCCTGCAGGGTAATGTGTTTGCGTACGCCGGGTATAAATTTAACGACACCTGGCGGGCGGGCGTAAATGCCGGGTTCAACAGCGCATATATTTCATTACAGGGGCAATCCAACTCATATGTTTGGACCGGCGTTAGTGCTTCAAAAGACGTCCTGAAGAAAAAAGGTACCATCTTCCTGAATGTAAGTAACCCAAGCATGCATTATCGTACTTTTAGGAGTGAAACGAACGACCCGGCTTTTCATCAGTCTAGCATCTCGCAAAGCCCTACAAGGTCTTTCAACTTCGGCTTTAGCTACCGGTTTGGTAAGCTAAGCTCGGAGATTAAGAAAAACCGCCGTGGTATTGATAACGACGATACCAAAGGCGCTGACAAACCGGCAACCGGGAAATAGTATTCAATTAAATTATAAAGGCATCTCTATTGGCTTTACGGCTGGTAGAGATGTTTTTATGTTACGGCGATGGTAAACCGGCAAAGTTTTTTTGAAATTATATTTAGCATTTTTGCTAAATAATTTAATAACTTTATCCTGTCTATTAAATAAATCCGGTATGACACCTAAAAAAACACTTGGCGAACAGGAACTGGACGATTTCGACCTTGTTTTTAAGGCGCTTTCACACGCTTCACGCCGTAATATTTTGGGTGTTTTACAGGCCCGCGGCGGCACCATGACGGCCGGGGAAATTGTGAGCAGGTTCTCGTTTGCCTGGCCTACCATGACCAGGCACCTGCAGCAGTTGGAGCAAGCCGGGCTGATATCGGCAGATAAAAGAAGTCGCGAACAATATTATACGCTTAATGCCGAACGCATGAATACGGTGATAAATAACTGGTTAAAATTCTTCAACAAATAATATAATACCATGGAAAGAAAAGTTGATACCGACGGTACAGTGCTGGCGATAGCCACTTATAAGCCTAAACCCGGAAACGAAGATGCATTTATGCAGCTTATTGAAAAGCACCTGCCTGCACTGCGAGAGCTGGGGCTGGCAACTGACAAGGAAAGCTACCTGGCGAAAGCAAAGGACGGCGCCATTATCGAGGTGTTTGAATGGACATCGATAAACGCGGTGAGGGCGGCGCACCAGCACCCTGCAATATCGGCCATTTGGGAGAAGATGATAATGATAGGCGAGTTTCCGCCATTGGCCACTTTAGAAGAAACCCAGCGTGCATTCCCTGGATTTGCGATTATTAATTAATCCTCCAACAGAATTTGATAAATTGCGCCACTATGAAAGTTTACGGAATAACCAATTGCAATACAGTAAAAAAAGCCCTTGACTGGCTAAAAGCCCACCACGTTAATTACGAGTTTCAGGATTTTAAAAAACTTGGAGTGAGCCAGGAAAAACTGAACGAATGGGACGCTAAAGCCGGCTATGAGAAGTTTTTGAATAAGCAGGGCCTGACCTGGAAACAGCTTGACCAGTCAGTAAAAGACAGCATCAAAACCAAAACCGACGCCCTTAACCTGCTCCAGGAGAAAACCAGTATGATTAAACGCCCGGTAATTGAGGATGGCGATTTTCTTTATTTCGGTTTTGACGAAGGGGTGTATGGTGATAAGTTGATTAAGTGAGTGGTTGGTTTAGTTGATTAGGTTGCCATGGCGTTTGTAGGGGCGTATCGCATACGCCCTCGACGACATACGTCATAACAGACAAATTTTAACTCCTTGCCAGCCAATAGGCGATATATATGCCTCCCCGCTAAACGATTTGCGAAAATTGGCCGGCCCGTTGCTCTTATCATAAAGCATGCCAATGCTATCAATTTTAGCAAAAAATGTTGAAAAATTTATTTTTGGCCTGTTTTTGTAACTATCTTATTATGAGGCTTTTATGAAATTATTTTTTCAAAATGTGTTACATTGTGTTAACCCAGTTTTCCACATTTTGCCCAAATATTCAGATACGGTTACACTGTTTTAGCAATTTCAAAGGTCATACCGCAAGGAGAAATTTTAGCTTTTCCCGGTCAATCGGCGAGGGCGTATGCGATACGTCCCTGCGTATAAACTCTAATTTAATCAACTCCTCCCCCTAAAAGGGTGATTTTTCTCACGCACAACCTTAATCCATTGGTAACAATCAATTTACTTTATTAAGCATTACTTAATTTGTAGTATACTTGCTTTAACAAACTGACCTCAAAATGAAATTAAAACTGATAGCCGGTTTTACGCTGGCTTTAATGGCTGTCGCCGACGTTAGCCAGGCGCAACAAGCCACTCCGGCAACTGCGCCTGCAGCGCCCGCCACTAACTACGATAACCACGAAACTTTTGGCTACGCGTTTTACACCAAGAACGGGACGGAATACCGCGCCGCCGATGGTGAACCCGGGCCGAAATACTGGCAAAACCGCGCCGATTACCAACTGGCGGCAACCTTAAACGACCAGACTAACGAAATCACCGGTTCGGAAGTGTTAACCTACACCAACAACAGCCCGCAAAAGCTCGGCTTTTTATGGATGAACATGGAGCAAAACATGTTTAAGCAGGATTCAAGAGGCTTCAATATAGTTCCTTTGCGGGGTAATAATAAGGCAAGCCGCGACTGGGGTAACGGGCAGATTTTCGATGCCGGGTTTAAAATTAAATCGATAAAATTAATCGGCATCAAAGGCGCTTTGACCGATGTTAAATTTGAGGTGACTGACACCCGTATGCAGGTGTTTTTGCCCTCAGGAGTTGCTGCGGCCGGTGGCCAGGCAAAGCTAAAAATCGAATACAGCTTTACTCCGCCAAATTACGGGTCTGACCGTACCGGCATACAGGATACAAAAAATGGTAAAATATTTACCATTGCGCAATGGTACCCGCGCATGTGCGTATATGACGACATAATGGGCTGGAACACCCTGCCTTACCTTGGCGCCGGCGAGTTTTACCTGGAATATGGCGACTTTGATTTTAGCATCACTGCACCTGCAAACCACATTGTTGTAGGTTCGGGAGAGCTGGTTAACCCGCAGGAAGTTTATACCCCTGCACAGATAAAGCGCTGGGCTGAAGCTGCTGCGAGTGAAAAAACAGTAGTTATCCGCTCTGCGGGCGAAGTAACCGATCCGGCCTCACGCCCTGCCGGTAAAAAAATGCTGACCTGGCACTTTAAAATAAAGAATGCCCGTGATGCTTCATGGGCATCGTCGGCTGCGTTTATTATAGATGCTTCCAAAATGGATTTGCCAAGCGGAAAAAAAACAATCGCCATATCAGCATACCCTGTTGAAAGTGATGGCCAGGACGCCTGGGGCCGCTCGACCGAATATGTTAAAAAATCGCTGGAATACAATTCAAACAAATGGTTTGAGTACCCATACCCTGCCGCTACCGCTGTAGCCGGTGTAGTTGGCGGTATGGAATATCCAGGTATCGTTTTCTGCGGATATAAAGCAAAAAAAGGAAGCCTTTGGGGTGTTAACGATCATGAATTCGGCCATACCTGGTTCCCTATGATAGTTGGCTCGAACGAAAGGCTGCATGGCTGGATGGACGAAGGTTTTAATACTTTCATCAATACACTATCGACAGAGGATTTTAATAAAGGAGAATACTATCGTAAACCAGGCCCTATGACTCAGCAGGTTGCAAACCAACTTACCCGTGTTGGTAATGAGCCGATTATGAGCCAGGCCGATGGTTTCTACGAAAATCTTAAAGGTTTGAATGAGTACGGCAAACCAAGCGCAGGCCTTGTTTTACTGCGTGAGCAGGTGCTTGGCCCTGAGCGGTTCGATCGCGCTTTCAGGACTTACGTTGAGCGCTGGGCATTTAAACACCCTACGCCTGATGATTTCTTCCGTACCATGGAAAATGTATCCGGCGAGAGCCTGCAATGGTTCTGGAAAGGCTGGTTCCTGAATAACTGGAGACTTGATGTAGGCATCCGTGGTGTTGATTACGTAGATAACGACCCAACCAAAGGCGCCATTATTACAATCGATAACCTTGAAAAACAGGTAATGCCGGTTATCCTCGAAGTTAAAACCGTTAGCGGTAAGATCGACCGCATAAAACTTCCTGTAGAAGTATGGCAGCGTAATAAATTTTTTAGGGTTAAATATAATTCAACCGAAGCGATTGAGTCTGTTACTTATGACCCTGACCATGTTTTCCCTGATGTAAATGAAGCAAATAACGTTTGGAAGAAGCAGTAAATAGTTGATCAGAGGTTAGAGACCAGAGATTAGAAAAACAAATAAAGCCCGGTGGATGCCGGGCTTTATTTGTTTTATTATGATTGTTATGCTTTTGTGGTAGCGTATTTGCCGTTTAGCAGTTTGTAAATTACATACAAAAACATAACGACTGCGATGCTTACTGTAATGGTAAGGTCGATGCTTTTGCTGAACCAGATTGCCAACGAAATTTGCAGTAGAAACAGGATTATACCGATGATTGTCTTTGTCATGATTACATAAATTTAGTGAGGAATTCAGCTAATATACCCGCACCGATGCCGAGTATAAAGGTTAGGGTTGTTAATATAATGGGCACTTTAAATCCGCCGAGTTTTTCTTTCGTTAATACCAGCGTGAATAAACCGAATGATGGCACCGTGCACACAACAGCAGCAATTGCACCGGTTGAAAACCCGAGCTGGTACAACATGGTGCCGAGCAATATCTCGAATAGCACGGGTACCGATAGCAGCGTACCAAAAAATGCCACGATGACGATTATAATGTAAGAGTTATACGATGTGATTTGGTGCAGCAGCTCATTCGGAAAGAATGCGCGGAAAATGGCTATTACCAGCGTGCCGATAAGCATTAACGGGATCAGCTTGTAAGCCATATTTCCAACCGCCAGCAGCCAGTCTTCAAATGATTTAATGATAGTTTGCACGAATGATTGTTCAGGGAAGTAGCAGGATATTTTATCAAATACCTGGCTTTGCAAAGGCGCCGTTTCCTGCTTGAAAACCATCTTTGATACCCATGGAACGATCACAAGTATCATTATTGCACTAAATACCAGCCTTGAAATAACCACCGCCGGGCTAAACAGGCCGAACATGGTTACAATTCCAATAATATTTAGTAACGCCCCGCCAAGGATGATCCCGAGCGTTGTCTCCGAGCTGCCGCTCTTAGACGTCATGGTAAGGCTGGCTACGGCGGAGCAGTTGGCGCACATGTTTAGCGGCATACCAAACAAACTGCCGACGGCCGCGCCTTTGATACCTTTAAAGGCCAGCACCTGTTCAAACTTTTTCCAGCTAAGCAACAGGGAAAGGCCGGCGCCGCCGATGATGATGGCGAAGGTCATGCCTGTGCCATTGGCTTCCCAAAAGTTTTCAAAACCTTTAAGGGTAGCCATACCGATATTGTCATCCGGGGTTACCGTAAAACGCTCGTGGTAATTTAGCTGCCCATGGTCGTGGGGTTTGTCGCATTTGCCCTCGCTGCAGGCCACCTTTTTGCCTTCCGATCGAAAGCGGCTGCCTTGCAGGAACAGGACAAGAAAGCTGATCAAAATTATCAACTTGATAATGTTTTCTTTGTTCATGATAATAAAATAGGTTTAATTAGTTTAAAATCAGCCTTGTAATGGGCTTATAATTAGGTGTATGTAAGTAAATTAAAAAATGCGAAAATTCAATATTAAGTTTATGTAAACAACGGCGGGCAATGTTATCAAGTAGTGGTTTGTAAAATATTTATCAAAATGTTAAAATGAAAACCTTTGTTGGTTAAATAAGGTTATTTTAACAGCGTAATTCATCTGCCATGAAAATGAGAACTATTTTTATTTTGCTGTTAAGCGTAGTAGCGGCAGGATTAGCAAACGCACAGGATGTTTTAAAGGGAACCGTTTATGAAAGTGCAGGCGGCGCCAGACTTTCGAATGTTTTTGTGCGAAATATCAATAACAAGCAATTAGGCATTACTGATAAGCAGGGCAATTTTACTGTAAAAGCCGAAACAGGTAATACGCTAATATTTGAAGCGCCGGGATATGTTGCAGACACCCTTTACCTGGTTGATATGCTGCCCAAGAAAATCCAGCTAACTACCCAAACAATAGCTTTGCGGGAGGTGAAGATCAGCTCAACCCGTGAGGCATTTGACCCACATAAGGAATACCCGGAAATTTATACAAAAAGTAAGCTTTATGTGTTATCCCCAACCACCTGGTTTGGCAAGGAGGCACGTGACGCCCGCAGGATGAAAAAGTTCTTCCGGCGAGAACAGGAAGAGCGCAGGGTTGATGCCGTATTTACCCGCACGTACGTAGGGAGCATAGTGCCGCTGAAAGGGGAGGACCTGGACGATTTTATGTTGATGTACAGGCCTACATACGATTTCATAAAAGGCAACAATAACGTTTCGATGGCTATTTATATAAACGACAGCTACAAAAAATTCGAGGCCCTTTCTCCCGAAAAACGTAAGCCCCAAAAGCTGGTGACGCCGGTGGTTAATAATTAGTTGATTGGTGATTAGTTAATTAGAGATTGGGAAAATACATGTTTGTTTTAAATTGGTGAAATGATTCTCCAATCGCTGAAATCACAATAAATAAAATTACATAATATCATTCCACGTCTTTTTATCCTTAAGCATAACCTCGCGCAGCAGCCTTAATTGCGGCATGCCATGGCTTAACATTTCGTCGTGGAATTTATGGAGCGAAAAGTTTGTACCTTCCTGCTTTTCATAATCGGCGCGCAGCTTTAATATTTCGAGCTTACCTACGGTATAAAACAGGTAACCTGGGTCGAAGGTTCCGCGTAAGGCTTCCTGGTACGAAGGTTTCTCGCCCTGGTACCAGTTATCCATAAAGAATTTGGTTGCATCTTTAAGGTTCATGCCCTGGCAATGGGTTTTAATCGATACACATAGCCTGCATAAACGCAGTAGGGCATCGCCCGATTGGGCCAACCTGTATTTAGCCGCCCTTACGGTATCGCCATTATGCCCGTAACCAACATCAGCCATCATTTTTTCGCAATAATGCGCCCAGCCCTCTACGAATGCATAGCTGCCGAACATCTTTTCAATCCGCGTTGCGGCAGATTCGTTTAAGTGCAAAAATTGTGCGTAATGGCCCGGATATGCTTCGTGTATGGTGATGTTATCAGTAGTATAATAATCAAATTGCCGCAGCCAGTCTTCTTTTTGCTTCGCGTTCCACTTAGCGTCTACAGGAGTGATGTAATAAAAAGCCTCGGTAGCTTTTGTTTCGAAAGGTCCCGGATCGTCGTTGGATGCCGTGCTGGTTGCCCTTGCGAATTGTGGTGTTTCGGTAACCTTTAAATTCACTGTAGCCGGCATCGATAAAATGTTTTTGTCGGAAAGAAATTTGCGGATAGCTTCCACATTTTTCTTTACTTCGGGTATCAGGTTTTCGGCGGTCGGGTGTTCCTTTTGCAGGTCATGGTAAACGTCTATCGGTTTTTTATTTGGGTTGATGGTTTTTGCAGCGGTATTAAAAGTAGCTTGTTCTTTTTTAAGTTCACTTAGTCCTATCTCCAATATTTTTTCCGGCGATAGGGTAATGCCCTCGTTGTAAAGCAGCATTTTCTGATAGCTGGCCTTACCGATAGCATATTTGTTATTTGCTTTCGGCAGTTTTTGCTTTTGCAGCCATGCGGCATAGTCGTTAATTGCAGCAATTGCGGCTTTATTTACCGTATTGAACTGCTTCATCAGCGAATCATTCTTAATGTCTTTAAGAGCAATTTTTAGATCGCCACCCAAAAAATCCGCCGAGCCGTGTGCAATTTCTATTGCGGTCTCCACATAAGGTTTCGCCAGCGTGTCTTTCAGGTTCTCCTTCGCGGCAGCAAAAACATTGCGTGCATTTTTTTCGATAGCGATGATTGATCTCAGCCTGTCCTCAAGCGGTGCGAAATCGCGTTTAATGTAGATACTCACATCCACCGCGCCGGCATAGGTCATGGGATTACGGTCGAAGGTGCCCATATCCTCAAAGTTGAATATCTCCAGCTTTATGGCCGAGCGCAAAATACGGTAATCATAAAACTCTTTCGGGCTTAGCGATGCGGTATCTGTAGCACCTAATTGCTGGTCAAAGTCCTTTAACCGCCCAAGCTCTTTACCGATAGATTCTTTGCCCATGTCGGTTACTTTGCCGTCGTACTGATGATAACCCAATGCCACACCATTCGCCGGTCGCCAGGCCAGGTAGCCGGTAATATAGTTATCAGCCAGTTTTTCAAAAGCTTCATCGCCCGAAACCGTGGCGGTTGTAGTTTTGGTTTTTTGTTCGCAGCCGAACAGTAATGCTATAGGGATAAGCAAAAGTAACTTTTTCATAGACGCTGTTTTGCGGATAATAGTGCGATACCGGTAAAAATACTATTTTACTTTGAGCGATGAAACCATAGTTTCGGCAGCATCTTTCCATTTAGGCAGCAGCTTTTCTATGCAGTTAAAACTGAGCAACAATATTTTTCCATCCAGGTCGGTAAAGAAGTAGTAGTTAAACACCGGTTGGTCTACTGCATCAACTGTGAATTTGAAATAACCAACCTGCTTTCCGTTTATGGCTTTAACGCCACTTTCGCCCCATTTGGCGCCCGGATGTATGCGTTTTAATGCGGCTATCTGGTAATCTTTGAATGCGCCTACCTGTTCGGGTTTAAGCGGTTGCGGTATCTGGCTGATAACTAGGTTTACCTCGCCGGCATCATCCGTTAAAATTACTGAAGGCCGCTGTGCCTGGTTAGGATATTTAGCATTCATCATCTGTTCCGACATCGGCTTAAAATGCGAGGGTACCATCAGTTCTATTTTGTTGTCAAGGAAGGTTTTCTTTTCGAGCTTTACCTGTGCACAAACGAAAAATGGAGCGATTAAGAATAACAGTAAGGTGGATTTCATTGCAGCGGTTGTTTATTATATTTAATGCTTAAATATAATAAACAACCGCCACTTGAAACGCAGATAATGGTTATTTTGGTGTTACCGGCATATTTAATATTAATGGCTGAGATATTCCGCGGGTATAGGGTTGTCTTTCCGCTCGCCGTCATAAAACCAGCCCAGTATCCAAAAGCGGGTTCCATCATTAAAAAGTTCAATACTGTTTATACCACGGTCAATTACTGGTCCGCCCGGCTCGTTCCTGGACTCGTAGGTGCTAAATACATGATAGATGGCTCCAAACTTTTCCGTTTTGCGCGATATTTCTTTTTCGTCGAAGCCGTCTTTTTCAACGTAGGGGTCTGATAGCTCGTGGAACCTTTTAAGGGTAACAAATCCTATCGCAGGCTTACCGTTCTTATTCATGCTTACGCCGCCAACCCTTACATCCTTCCAATGCAGCAGGCTGTCGCGTTCAAAATATACCTTGCCGCCTTTCTTAACGCTTACCACGTCGTAAAATGCTTTGATGATGCCATCAAGGGTGGATACGTCATCACCGTATTTGGTGATTACCTGCGCGGAGGTATTAAGGCTTATGGCTGCAATAAAGAGAGCTGTGAGAGTGAGGGATATTTTTTTCATGCTGGGTCGGTTTGCTATCAAATATAAACATTAAAAGCCCTGTTGCCCCGGTTTTTAACCTTTGGTGATTTTAACATATTTCACCGGGTTGGAAAGAAATATCCGGCTGGGATTAATCCTTTTGATTCAGCAATTGTCCAATAATAAAACGACGCCAATTAAGGCGATATAATTAAAAACCAAAGCCATGAAAAGGAAAATATTAGCATTTGCGCTGTTGTTAAGCGCTATAGCAACCATAGGTTCAGGATGTGTAGTACGTGACGGATACGGCCACCGGGGTTATTATCATCACTATCATTACAACCATTATTAACAGTAGTTTTTAGATAGGTGCGTGTGTGTTGGATGAGCCCTGGCGAAAGCCGGGGTTCTTTTTTTTATTTTTGGGATTTTTCGCGTCTATTGTTTTTTTTAAGGTGCTCAAGAGAGCTTCGCCGTTTCACCGATTTGAGGATGATTTCACCGATTGTTTTTTGATGTATAATATTGCTTTGGCAACGTAATTGTAGTTAAGCTACGTTTTTCTATGACAAAGTTATTTCGTAAATTAGCATTATGGAACCGGGAACATTGGAAAAGAAAATGAATCTGCTATCTGTCGATCAAAAGCATCGGTTAGAAAATATGGTTGACGCCATGCTTAGCGACAGTAACATTCATATCTCCGATACCGATAACTCAGAAGGTAAACAAATACCGGAATCTTTTAAAATTAAAGCCGGATTTGGCGGTGGCAAGGGGATTTTTGGTTCTATAGCTGACGATTTTGACGCTCCGCTTGACGACTTTAAAGATTATATGTGACTATGAAGGTGTTGCTTGACACGCATGCGCTGATATGGTATACAGAAGGCTCGGATAAATTATCTGTCGCAGCAAAATTAGAAATTGATAATCCTAATAATAGTAAATTTATTAGCATCGGAAGTTTATGGGAGATCGTTATCAAATCGAGTCAAAATAAATTAGAGCTAATAAAATCTTTTGACGATATAAAGGAGTTTTTGTCTATCAACTATATTCAGATTCTTCAGATAGAAACGGGACACCTGAATACTTTTCAACCTTCCGCATCATCACCGGGATCCTTTTGACAGGTTACTCATCGCGCAAGCCATAGCAGAAGATATGACCTTAATTTCAGTTGATGCGCATTTTGAGGCTTATCCTGTAAATATTATTTGGTAAGGGAGAAACCAACAAAATAATTAATTCTCTTTCCATCGGTGAAATCATTTTCTAATCGGTGTAATCACATAAACAATATTAACTCCAAATCATCATTCCTTCAACAACTTGTTAGCTATTGAAATTATCACTAAATAACCGTATCTTTGCGCAAATTTTAGAGGCGCATTTTCATGCAAAAAATAAGAAATATAGCGATTATCGCTCACGTTGACCACGGTAAAACTACATTGGTTGACAAGATATTACACAGTTGTTCCATTTTTCGCGACAACGAAACAACCGGTGAACTGATACTGGACAACAACGACCTGGAGCGCGAACGTGGTATTACCATCGTTTCGAAAAACGTTTCGGTACGTTATAAAGATGTTAAGATCAACATCATCGATACCCCTGGTCACGCCGACTTTGGCGGCGAGGTGGAACGCGTGCTTAAAATGGCTGACGGTGTTTTGTTGCTTTGCGATGCTTTTGAAGGCGCCATGCCTCAAACCCGCTTTGTAACCCAAAAGGCTTTGGCTTTAGGCTTAAAACCTATTGTGGTTGTAAACAAGGTAGATAAAGAAAACTGCCGCCCGGAAGAAGTTTACGAGCAGATTTTCGAGCTTTTCTTTAACCTTGAGGCTACCGAAGACCAGCTGGACTTCCCGGTTATCTACGGTTCGTCAAAACAAGGCTGGATGAGCACCGATTGGAAAGTTCCAACCGATAACATCTTCCCATTGATGGATGCTATCCTGGAAAATATCCCTCCTGCGCCTATTAGCGAAGGTACTTTGCAAATGCAGATAACCTCATTGGATTATTCTTCATTCGTGGGCCGTATCGCTATCGGTCGTGTTGCGCGTGGTACCATAAAAGAGAACATGCCGGTATCGCTGGTAAAACGCGACGGTAAAATCCAAAAATCAAGAATAAAAGAATTATACACGTTCGAAGGCCTCGGTAAGGTTAAAGCTACCGAAGTAAGTTCGGGCGATATTTGTGCTGTTGTAGGTATAGAAGGTTTTGACATTGGCGATACTATTGCCGATTTTGAAAAGCCGGAACAACTGGAGGTAATCCACATTGACGAGCCTACCATGAACATGTTGTTCACCATTAACACTTCACCGTTTTTTGGTAAAGAAGGCAAGTTTGTTACCTCACGCCACCTGCGTGACCGTTTGTACAAAGAAATGGAGAAAAACCTGGCGCTTAAGGTTGTTGAAACCGAGTCGCCTGATTCATACCTGGTTTATGGCCGTGGTATTCTTCACTTATCGGTACTGATTGAAACCATGCGTCGCGAAGGTTATGAATTACAGGTGGGTCAGCCGCAGGTTATCGTAAAAGAAATTGATGGCGTAAAATGCGAGCCGATTGAAACCTTGATAGTTGACGTACCGGGAGAAGTTGCAGGTAAAGTTATCGAACTGGTAACCCAGCGTAAAGGTGATTTGCTGGTAATGGAGCCAAAAGGCGATTTACAGCATTTGGAATTTGAAATACCATCACGCGGTATCATAGGTTTACGTAACAACGTACTGACTGCAACTGCGGGTGAGGCTATCATGGCACACAGGTTCAAATCTTACGAACCATGGAAAGGCCAGATTCCAGGCCGCTTAAACGGTGTATTGGTATCGATGGATACTGGTAAAACTACCGCTTTCGCTATCGATAAATTGCAAGACCGTGGTCGTTTCCACATCGATCCGGGAGTTGATATTTACGAAGGACAGGTATTGGGCGAGCATATACGTGATAACGATTTGGTTATTAACCTTACTAAAGGCAAGCAGCTAACCAATATGCGTGCATCTGGTAGCGATACCAACGTGCGTATTGCACCGGCTATCAAATTCTCGCTGGAAGAATCGATGGAATACATCCAGGCTGATGAATACATTGAGGTTACGCCGCAAAGCATTCGCCTGCGCAAAATCTTCCTTAACGAAAATGAGCGTAAGATAAACTCGAAGAAGTTTGTGAATCAATAATTTTGCGTTGATTAAGTGAGTGGTTGATTGGGTTAGAAAATCAACAAATAATATAAAGCATCCGGGTAGTCCGGATGCTTTTTTATTTAAAGGCGTTAAAAATAAAATTCAAAACCTAAACAAATAGTTATATTTAATCTGTAATTGTGCATGCTTTACTGCGTGCCGGTTATAAAAATAATCAATAATATTTTATGAGAACTCTGAACCTTTTCATCATTGGTGCGCTGGGTTTTATGGTAGTACTGAACTCGTGCAGCAAGATTACTGACATCCAAACACAGCCCGACCATTCTATCAAGCTTACCTTCGATACGGTACGAATCACCCAGGGCACTACCCAATATCTTGCAGCTAAGAATTACAACGCCGACCAGATTGACTGGACTTCGTCTGACACGTCTATTGTGAAGATAGATGCCACAGGTTTGATAAACGCATTTCGTCCCGGTATAATTACTATTACGGCTAAACATAAAACGTACCCGGTTTCTGCAAAATGCGTGGTGATAGTCGGCGGCAATAATATTTCAGATACCAAGGTATCGGATGTAGCTGTAGGCGCCGATGGTTCAATTTATGTCATCGGAACCGATTTGGTTTCGCCAACCGGCGGATATGGAATTTATAAAGTCGCAGGTGATAAGCTTAATAAGCTGCCTTTATGTGCCGGCGTACGGATAGCTGTAGGGCCGGATGGAAAACCATGGGTAGTTAATAAATCGAATTTAATTTATCGTTTCACCGACTCTACATCCGCCTGGCATCAAATGCCCGGCACGGCAACCGATATTGGCATTGGCGCCGATGGGTCGACATTTATCATTGGTACGCAGGATGTTTCCGGCTCAGGCGGGAAGAATATCTTAAAATGGAACGGTACCGATTGGACTACTATGCCGGAGTCTGCAGGTATACATATCGCTGTTGACCCATCAGGTATTCCATACGTGTCTAACTTGTCGAACATTGTTTATAAATATGATGGCACACGCCTTTGGTACCCTATCCCGGGTGTATCATCAACTGACATTGGCATCGGTTCGGATGGCAGCGTATTTGTAGCGGAAACAGACGGTTCATCATCAGCCATAGCAAAATTGAACGGAACTTCGTGGAACCCTTTTTCGACCAGCGCTTCGAGTGTAAAGAGCATTTCTGTAAGACCAAACGGAAGCCCGGTTTATATAGATGGCAATGGTTTACTGCATTTAAATTAAAATCCATCCCATAAAAAACGAAGCCCGCCGATTACACGGCGGGTTTCGTTTTTTTAATACCTTTGCTGCTACAACTATGCGCTTCCCTTCCATTCCAGGTTTTGACCAGCAGGCACTCGAAAAGTATTTTAAAAATACCGGCTGGCTATTGATCGCACGCGTGGGTAGCCTGTTGGTTAAATTTGTTATAAACACGGTTCTGCTTTCACATTATCTGTCCCCATCGCAATTTGGAATACTAAATTACCCGATGGCAATAGTTACGTTTACCATGGCAATTGCTGCCCTGGGGCTCGATGGATTTATAACCCGCGAATTACTTAATCACCCTGAAAAGAAAGACTCATTACTAGGTACCGCATTTTGGCTCAGGCTAATGGCCGGAGTGTTAACTATTCCGCTGGTTTACCTGGTGTATGTAATTCTATCCTCCATTAAACCGCTCGAAACACCGATGAGCTATGTGTTAATTGTGGCGCTTATTTCGGTGGCTCAATCTGTAAATATTATCGATAGTTTCTTCCAGTCAAAGGTACAGGGCAAAAAAATCATGTATGTGCAGGTATTGGGTAACATCATATCAGCTATAATTAAACTGATATTTATCCTTTTAAAACTGCCCCTGGTATGGTTTATATATTCATTATTGTTCGACTATATACTACTGGCGGCAGCGTATCTTATCCTGTACAAAAAAAATGGCGATCATATCCGCAACTGGAAATATGATGGCCGAATCACCGGCTATTTGCTTAAAAACTCATGGCCGCTTGCTTTCTCGGCAATACTGGTTACTATCTATATGAAGATAGACCAGGTAATGATCCCAATGTTTGTTAAAACGAGTGAATTAGGTGTATATATGACAGCGGCCGGGCTAAGCGAAAATTGGTATTTTATACCGGTTGCCATTGTAACATCAGTGTTTCCGGCTATTATGCATGCGCGCAAAACAGATCCCGAGCGTTATCATAAGCGTTTACAAAACATGTACGACCTGATGGTGATATTAAGTGTAGTTATTGCTTTGGTAATGAGTTTAGGATCGGGGCTTATTTATCATTTATTATTTAAGCCGGCCTTGTGGGGCGGTGCGCGGGTTTTATCTGTACACGTATGGGCTGGTGTGTTTGTTTTTTTAGGAAGCGCCAGCGGGCAGTATCTTATCGCCGAGGGATATTATAAGCTATCGATGCTGAGGACAGGGGTAGGCGCGATTGTCAACATTGTACTGAATATATTTTTTATCCCGGCATACGGTATTATCGGCGCTGCGTACGCAACGCTGATTGCTTATTTTGTGGCCACCTTCTTTATTGTATTTATACCAAAAACCCGCGAACAGGGCTTATTGATGTTCAAATCATTATTCCTAATTTCGCTCGCACAAAAAATCATTAAAAAATGAGTAAAGTTACATCGCTGTTAAAGGTAATAACCAGTCCGCGCCGACTCAAAATGTTGTTATCCTTTAATCATAAAGGCTATTTGCAGGATATCGGCTGGTTTAACGGCTTCGATACCAAATCGCCGGTTGATGGCGAGGGTAATCCTATTCCCTGGGTTACTTATTCATTTATCGATTTTATAAAAGAACGCATCAAAAAGAGCCATTCGGTATTTGAATTCGGCTCGGGCAACTCAACTTTCTTTTATGCGAAGTATGCCGGGCTGGTAGTATCGGTAGAGCACGATAAGAGCTGGTTTGATATGATTGTAAGCAAAAAGCCTGAAAACGCCGAAATGATTTTTTGCGAGCTGGTGCGCGATGGCGACTATTGCCGCATGCCTGTAAAGCTGGAAGAAAAGTTTGATATACTGATTGTTGACGGCCGCGACCGTGTAAACTGCTGCAAACAAGCGATAAATGCGGTATCAGATAACGGAGTTATCGTTTTGGATGATTCTGAACGCGAGTTTTACCAGGAAGGAATAGTTTTTTTAAAGAAAGCCGGATATAAAGAGCTATCATTCAGCGGCATTTCGCCTGGCTTATTTTATCGTAAGTCTACATCCGTTTTTTACAGGGCGGATAACTGCCTGGATATTTAAACTGAAATGGATTCTTGTTGGTGATAAATCGCTAACTAATAAGCAATTTTGCCATTTTTCGTTAAAAACACTTACCTTTATTTATTCTATTTTAAATAAGTATCGGACTGCGAAAAAGCCTGTAACAAACCAACTCATCGTCCCGTACTGTTTTAAATGAATGATTTTACGACTATTGAGTATATATACCCGAAAGCGCTTGTATTGGTATGATTAAAAAAGGTACCCGCTATTTATTATTGCCGCTCCTTTTTATTTCGATGTGCGTGTACGCGGGTGTTTTTTCGTTGAAACCTTCAAAAAGTCTTAAGCATCACCCAAAAAAAGTTTCCCCAAAGTCGGCGCCGGGTCATATCATATCCTTTAAGATATCACAACAAATAGCCACAGAAGTAATTGATGAAACCAATCACTTTATTGCGATAAATATACACGCGGGTATACCCATTAATGCAATAGTACCTACAATTATCCTGGATCAACCTACTTCTACGGTTTCTCCCGGGTCTGGCGCTCAGCAGGATTTTTCGGCAGGACCGATAAACTATTTGGTAGATAATGTTACTTTATATTCAGTAAACTTATATCCGGCACATACATTACCCGCTATTTGCAACGGGGAGTCGATAACTATTCCGGGTGATGGCTCTACACCGTCCGGTTCATTACTATGGCAAATGCTGAATGCCGGTGGTCTTTGGGTTACTGCGCCGGGGACCACTAATACAAGCCCAAGTTACCAAACTGCAAGTCTTGCGAATACCACAACTTCGCCCAAAGTTTATACATTCCGGCGGTCGATAACAACAGGAGGCACAACTTACGACTCTTACTACGATATAACAGTAAATCCCTCAACGGCCATATCAGGCGGGGGTATTAATAACCCGGCAGTAGCCACTTTCTGCGTCAGCGGAGACCCGGGGACTATTACCGGAAAGCCTGTCTCGGGCGGTATCGGTACTTATACTTACCAATGGCAAAGTTCGGTGAACGGCGGTTCGTTTGCAGATATAACCAGCGCTACCGGCCCGGATTATACCCCTGGTGGTATTAATACGACCACAAGTTTTAGAAGGGTTACCACCTCGGGTACATGTACCGCGGCCAAAACCAGCAATACGGTTACTATAACTATCCAAAATGCGATAACCAATAATACGTTGTTTCAACCGGGTACTATAGCTTTTTGCCAGCCTTCGGGTACCTTAAGCCTGCAAGGAAATATTCCGTCGGGTGGTGGTGCTACTGCAGCCTCTTTTTCATATCAATGGCAAAGTTGTACCGATGGTGTTAGCTTTGCCGATATTCCCGGTACTGCTGCCCAGCATCAAGACTATTCCAGCCCATCTGTTAGCCAAACTACTTACTTTCGGCGCATGGCAATATCGGGTGTCTGTACTGCACCCGTACCAAGTGATAACATCATTACAATTACCATACAGACGGGCATTGCAAATAATACAATCAACGCCCCGCCGGTATCAACTTTTTGCGCCAACGGAGCACCGGGGACTATTTCAGGTTTGCAGCCATCAGGCGGAGATGGAACAACTTACACTTATAAATGGCAGAAATCGATTAACGGAGGAGGCTTTACTGACATTCCAAACTCGAATTTGCAGAGCTATGATCCGGGTACGGTAACTCAAACTACTACCTACCAGCGTACGGTAACATCCGGGGCTTGCGTTCCGCCGGTGGCAAGTAATCCTATTACCGTTACAATTCAGCCTGCGCTCTCTGCCAATACCATAACGCCAACAGGTGTAACGTCCTTTTGCGCTACGGGAGACCCAACAATAATAAACGGCAGCCCGGTAACAGGCGGCAATGGCACACCGGTTTATCAATGGGAGTCTTCCACCGATGGCACCATTTATCAACCCATAAACAATACCAACCAGCAGAATTACGATCCATTAGCAATAAGCGTAACTACCTATTTTCGTCGCCAGGTTTCTTCGGGGAGCTGTTCGCCGCCAACGGCAAGTGCCCCGGTAACTATAACCGTTACTCCCGCAATAACAGCCAATAACATCCACGCGGCAAACAGCATGTTTTGCGTGTCGACCGGTGCGTTTACTATAACCGGCGATCCGCCCGCCGGGGGCAACGGCACCTTCACCTATACGTGGCAAAGCTCGACTGACGGGGTAATCTATCAGCCTATTAACGGCGCAATTTCTGCCAGCTATGATTCGCCTTCACTTACAGTAACAACCTGGTTTCAGCGGGTAGTCTCGTCGGGCTCCTGTAATGGTACGTCGATAAGCACACCGGTTAAGATAACGGTTTATTCTGCCTGGGCTCAAAATACGATTACGACAACCGGCACAGTATCATTCTGCCAAACAGGCGATGCCACAACGATAACCGGGAGCGTACCAACAGGTGGCGATGGATCACCCCAATATCAATGGCAGCAATCGCCTGATAATGTGGATGCGCATTTTACCGATATAAGTGGCCAGGTAGGAAAAGATTTCGACCCGCCCTTGCTTACTGCAACAACATTTTATCGCCGCGTAGTGAAGGGAGTTACCTGTACAACACCGCTGGTTAGTGCCGCTGTTGAGATACATATTACTCCGGCTATAATTGCGGGCAGCAATACAATAAATCCGCCATTGATAACCACATTTTGTACCAGCGTAGATCCTGCAACTATTATAGGTAGCCTGGTACAGGGCGGCGATGGCGCGGCATCCATCCAATATCAATGGCAATTGTCTACAGATAATGGCGCAACATGGCCCAATGTGCCAGGCAATGGAACTCAGCCCGACTACGATCCTGATCCCATTACAGTAACTACTCAATATCGCCGCGTAGTCACTTCCGGGGCTTGTACTGTTCAAATACCCAGCACGAAGGTGGTTACACTTACCATTATTAATAGTCCGCCAAACATAACCATCAGCCCGGCTGCTCCTATTTGTGCCAATGAGCAGGCAACGTTATCTATAGCCTCGCCGGATGCTTCGCTTATTTATTACTGGTACGATACGCCAACCAGGGATAACCTGCTGTTCCAGGGGCCGGTATTCAAAACTTTACCGTTAACAGCTAATCAAACTTTTTATGCTGAGGCATCAAACGGCACTTGCTCAAGCCCGCAACTGGCCAGTGTGGATGTGACTGTTAATCAATTGCCGGAGGTGCCTGTTTTAGATGATGCAGAACCTGTAGGATGCAAAGGTTCGCCGACGATATTGAAGGTTACCAGTCCGCAAAACGGCATTACTTATAAATGGTATGCTGCGGCAACGGGCGGTACGGCATTATTTAGCGGCCCGGAATTTACCACACCCATTTTGACCGACGATATTACCTACTATGTTGAGGCCTCTAACGCTTCCGGCTGTATATCGTCGAGCCGGGCGGGCGCAGCTATAACGGTTTATCCGTTACCGGTAGCAACAGCGCAGGGTGCAAGCATTTGTCCTGGTACTACAGCTATATTAACGTCAAATAATCCGGACCCCGATCAAACCATCAACTGGTACGATGTACCTACAGGCGGCACACCAATAGGCACGGGCAGCACATTTCCAACTCCGGTTTTAAGTAGTAATACCAGTTATTATGCCGAAGCGGTAAATACAGTAAGCGGCTGTGTTTCGGCAACGCGTGCTGAGGCTAAAGTGCAAATGCTGACGCCGCTACCGGCGCCGGTGGTGCATGTAACCGCTGCTGCTGCGCCCGATCTTACTTTTACCTGGGTTCCGATAGCTGGTGCTATCGCCTACCAGGTAAGTACTGATAATGGGGTTACGTTTACCGACCCAAGTTCCGGCCAGGCCGGTACAAGCCATACAGTTACCGGTTTGCAGGTTGGCCAGGCGGTTACTATTCTTGTACGTGCTTTGGGTAATACGGATTGTGAAACCAGCCCCGATTCCAAACCGGTAATGGGCATTGCTGCTGAACCCAATGCGGATAAAATTTTCGTAGCCAATGCCTTTACACCTAACGGCGATGGTAAAAACGACATAGTGTATGTGCATAACGACAATATAAAAACCCTTAAATTTTCTGTTTACGACCAGTGGGGCAATATGCTGTTTCAGTCGCTAAGCCCGCAAAAGGGGTGGGACGGAACTTATAAAGGCAAAATGCAGCCAGTGGGTGTATACGTGTATTATTTAGAAGCTGTGATGAACGACGGGCAACCGGTAACCAAAAAAGGAACGATTACATTATTACGTTGAAAAAGATAGTTATCTATATATCGGTTATACTTAACCTGGTGGTAATTGGTGCAGCACATGCGCAAATTGACCCCCATTTTTCGCAGTATTATGCTAACCCCTTGTGGCTTAACCCGGCGCTAACCGGCGTTATCGATGGTGACTCCCGTATTAACGCAAATGCTAAAAACCAATGGTCAGGTATCCCCGGCGGTTATAAAACTACAGCCTTGTCGGCAGACTTCCGTGCGGGTGAAAGAATGGGCCTGGGCATCAACATTCTTAACCAGGCCGCAGGCACGGCGGGATTTAACTATTTTAACGCCTATGCATCATATGGTTATAACGTCCCGGTTTCGGAAGATGGCTTGAGCGAGCTGCATTTCGGTGTCCAGGCAGGCTTAATCAATCGTAGTTTCGACCCCAGCAAGCTGCAGTTCGACGATCAGTTTAGCTCCACTATCGGCTTTGACCCAAACACGCCATCGTTCGAGAATTTTTCGACCACCAGCGCAACTGTATTTGATGCCAGCGCCGGAATTTTTTATTTCGACGGCAATCCGTTTAATGACACCAAATTTTTCGGTGGAGTAAGCGTATCGCATCTTACATCGCCGCAGGACCCATTTACCGCCGGTACATTTACCAGCAAGCTGCCCATGCGTTTTACCGTACACGGGGGTATAAGGTTTAAGGCAGGTTTTAATTTCTATATGACGCCGCACCTGTTGTACATACAACAGCAAAGCAACACGGTAAAGGCGCTGGGGCTGTATACCGAAATGAAGTTTGAAGATAACAACAGCCTGATACTGGGCGGCATGCTGCGCGCCGGCGATGCCATAGTAGGCGATGTGGGCTTTCGTATAAAAGGGATGGTGGTTGGTCTTAGCTATGATGTTAATACCTCGGCTTTAAAAACCGCTACTAACAGCCAGGGAGGGTTGGAATTGTCCGTATCGTATGTGTTTAAGCATCATGTAAATCCGGCGGTTGATATCCCGACGCTTTAAGGTGATTGAGCGGAATGCGCTTAGAAAAACCTCTATCAAACATCAAATTCCGACACTTTAGCAAAATTATATTCCTCTGTATCTCGGTGCCTCCTTTGCGCCCTCTGCGGTTAAAAAATCGCCGGTCTTAACTAGCAAATAAATCCGAAATCGAAAATCCAACTTCCGAAATCTCAATTACCCATCTATAAGAAAGCAAACAATAAATTCGGTATGACCTGGTTCTGATTTTATTTTGATGGATCCCCTGTGCTGGTTTACAATGCGCTGCGTTACCTCCAGGCCCATGCCGGTTCCTTTTCCCATTTCTTTGGTGGTAAAAAACGGATCGAACACTCTTGATTTGATATCATCGGGGATGCCGGGGCCATCGTCAATAATGCTTACCTGCACAAACTCTTTGTCCCTTTCGGTTTTTATGGTTAGCGTGCCCTTGCCATTTGCTTCCATGGCATCAAAGGCATTATCTATAAGGTTAGTCCAAACCTGGTTCAATTCGCCGATTAAGGCTTTTACCGGCGGCAGGTTAAGGTCGAAATCCTCCACCACAGTAATATTGCCTTTCTTTTTTCGATACCCCAACATGTTTAGCGTATTGCGGATGCCAATGTGAATGTCGGCATATTGCTTATCGCTGCCGCGATCCATGTGGGTAAACGTTTTTACAGATTTTACCAGCTCAGCAATGCGACGGGCTGATTCCTGTATATCCTCCACCATTTTCTCGGTTACCAGCACGGTATTTATCCAGCCGAACACCGGTGGTAAAAAACGCCTGGGGATATGACTGGCGAAGTTATCGAGGTCGGCTACCGTAAAGTTAAAGTCCACAAAACTTTCCACCATGTCGTAACCATCTTCAATGTCATTATTGTCCAGCCAATCGCCTAATTCCTCTTCACGTTTGGTCCTTTCCTTCAGCGTAAGCTTTGGCCGCTCTGTTTCTGCCAGCACCTTAAACAGTGCGCCATTAACTGCGTCTACCTGTGCGGCATCCATTTGTATGGCTGTGAGTTTTTTAAAGGTTTCCGGCTCAAGCCTCAGGTGTTCACGCAGGGAGACTGAATCGCGAACGATGGCAGACGCAGGGTTATTCAGCTCGTGCGTAAGCCCTGCCGAAAGTTTCCCCAAAGCCATCATTTTCTCGTTCTGTTGCTGAAAGGCTGTAAACTCGCGCACCCTATTGCTCATTACATGCACCAGCGCCTGGGTAAGCTCAAACTGGCCGCTTATCATTTCTCTAATTCTTTCAGTAGGATAGGATAATACATGCACATCGGTCCTTGTTTTCATGTACACGTTAGAGATCCTTCCCCGCGAGTAAGGCAGGTAACCTGAAATGATGCCTTCGCCGAAGATGCCCAACTCCCGCTTTGCACCGTTTAAAACAATATAAGCAGCAAGCTGACCGGATATAACAAAATTAGGCCCGGTCATTGGATCACCCGGTTTGCTCACCAGCGTGCCTTCGGGGATAACGCGGTCTTCGCAAATATCGATAAGCCATTGTAGCTGGTCGTCGGGAACGCCTTTCAGGTTCTCAAAAGTCTTTAAGGTAGCAACGGTAACAGGTTCCATGTTAGTTAATCAGTGATTAGAGACCAGAGATTAGTTGTAAAGCCCCGAATGTAAGTCATTCCTGATAAAAAAGCTAATGCCCGAACTTATGCGTGCAATCTGTGACCGAAATATCGTAATTTTATGACATAATCATAGCTTTACAGCTATCTATTACTAACTATGAGCTACACGGTACAAAACAAAAACGACGGCAAGCGTGGTGCCTTTTTTATTGAGGATGAAGGAAAAGAAATCGGCCTGATGCATTACATATTTTCCGGAACGGATAAATTTATCATCGACCATACAGAGGTTAATGATGAATATGCCGGCAAAGGCCTCGGCAAGAAACTGGTAAAAGCCGGAGTAGACTTTGCGCGAGAACATAAAATGAAAATTTTACCTTATTGCCCATACGCTAAAAAGATATTTTCGATAACGCCGGATTATGCGGATGTGCTATATTAGTTCATGGTTCATAGTTGATGGTTCATAGCCTGAAATTGATTAATTGGGTTGATGAGAAGCTCAGAGTAAAAGGCAAATACTATTATGGAATACATATTAACAGAGCCGGTTGCTGCCAGTATTGGCATGGAAAAATATAAGTGCACGGTTACGTGGCGCAATGGTCAGTTTATTTCGGACGAGCCCGAGTTTACCGGCGGGAAAGATTTAGGGCCCGATCCTTATACTTTATTGCTGTCATCACTGGGCTGCTGCACACTTGCAACGTTGCGTATGTATATCGACCGTAAAGGATGGGATGTGCCGCAGATTGCCGTTGCCGTGAATATGTTTTTTAAGCTTGAGGGCGATAAAAAGATTACGGTGATTGACCGCGACCTGAATTTTATCTCGCCCATAACTGATGAACAGCGGGAGCGCCTTACCCAGATAGCTAAAGCATGCCCGGTATCAAAAATACTGGAAGGTGAAATACAGATACGCACCTTCGCTTATACCAATGAAGAGTCTGAACTGCGACACAGCTATACCAACGGCGAGGTTACCGTTGAATGGCGCCCGGAACTTTGCAAACATGCCGCACGGTGCGCAACACAGCTGCCGGGTGTGTTTAATCCTTCAAATAAGCCATGGGTAAATATGGATGGTGCCACGAGCGAGGAAATTGCGGCGCAAGTGGGGCGGTGCCCAACGGGGGCATTGAAGATGGGAAAAGTTAGTAATTAGCTAGACCTCGATTTAAGAGATAAATCTCTCTTTAAAAATGGTTTCAAACTCCTCATATTTCAATACAGAAATCTGGGGGAATATATTTGTTTTAATTTGATGAATATGTTTGTCATTACTGACGATATAATCTGACTGGCTAGCAATGTAACAGTCGACGAATTTATTGTCATCTTTATCGTTCTCAACCAACTGTCATAAAAAGTCCGGATTCTTCAGGATAACATTGGGAAGCAATAGTAAATAGTCCAGGGATGCGTCTGTAAATTCAGTTCCATATCTTTTAACTATTTGTTCTTGATATTCGGTTATTATCTCATTTGAGATTACAATATCAAACTTATTCGATAAAATTGACTGATATATCCAGTGATAATTAAAACCCGGGGCGAGGGAAACGAGAAAGATATTAGTATCTATGACAAAGCGAAGATTATTCATTAATCCAATTATCCAAATCTTCTTGAGTAATGTTTTTGTCTATAACTGCCTTTTCTATGTTCTTTAGAAATTTATCAGAGAAATACTCTGCCAACATTCGTTTTATGGCAAGCAAATCCTCCTCTTTTGGTTGAAAAGAATAAATTTTCAATAATTCCAGCTGTAAAGAGCTTAATTTTTGGCTTTGCATAGTATCACCCCTTTTAACAAAATTACAAATTTGATTTATCAATACATAACAGCTACTGGTCCTGGTTTTTCTATGGCTTTTGATATACCCGCACATAATCTATCTCATAACGGCGCGGAAATTTTGTTGCTGCCGGGTCGCCGCCATTATCGCCTCCGAGGGCCAGGTTCAATAAAATGTAATGCTGCTGTTTAAATGGGTTAAACCCGGAGCCATCCCGGTTAACAAGGTCTTTCAGTTCAACGCGGTTTAGTAATTGGTCGTCAACAAACAAGCTAATGGCGTTTTCGTCCCAATCCATACGCCAAATATGAAAGCGTTTGCTCCAGCCCGTCCCTAACGAATCAAGGGGTTTGCGGTTGCTGTACCATTTTGCGCTATTAGGCTTTGCAGTACCACAGGCAATGTTAGCCAGCAGCATGTTACGGTAATACTCCATTATATCAATTTCGCCATTTGACGGCCAGGGTTTGTTGACGCCCAGGGTCCAGAATGCAGGCCATAAACCTGCATCAGTTTCAATACGGGCACGCATTACAAAACGGCCATATTGCCAGCTGTGCCGGCCCCTGGTGTTCATGCTTGATGATGTGTATTCAATAAACTCCCGGTTTGTCTTCCAGTTATTGCTTCCGGCGATATAATTAGGATTAGGCAAATGTTCCTTTCTTGCTTCTATGGTGAGCAAGCCATTTTTACAAACAGCATTCTGCGGCTGGTACCATTGGTCTTCGTGATTGCGTACAAAGCCTTGCTCAAACTTCCAGGTGGTGCTGTCGGGGGCGCCGGCTTTATTAAATTCATCAGCCCATACCAGCTTGTAATGCCCGGCGGTGTCGTTGCTGTGAGATTGGCTTATTGCTACAAAGGGGATGAAACCAATGAGCAGAATAGTTTGGAGATAAAGGTTTTTCATATAGCGATATTAGATGCAAAAATAAGGATTGATGTGTAATATAATGTTTCTACTTGTTAGAACAGGCCTGCGACCTGTGCTGGCGTGTGTCGCCCCGTTGGGGCTTTTAGTTTTTGTTATATTAAAGGCTCAACGGCCCGACACATGCTTTGAACTGTGTTGAGTATCGCCCCTCTTGAGACAAAAAAAATCTCAAAGGCCCAAAGGCCCGACACATTCCAGCGCAGGTCGCAGGCCTGCGTAAAAGTTAATGAGGAATTCTATCCTAAAAATCCCCCGCATTGCTAATATCCCATCCATTTTTTATATTTGAACAAGGCTATCGATAGCCAGGCAGCGGCGCGGCCCTAATCCCACGCTGTTATTGTTATTGACGAGGAAAGGCTTGCAATTTCTTTTACTGTAAATCAATTATTACCTAAAACTTTTAACATGAAAAGGATTTCTTTTTTAGTGGTTTGTATGCTTTTTTGCCTGTATGCCACGGCCCAGGTGGATGTAAACAACGTTTTTACCGCAATGCCGCCAAAAAACGCAACAAGCCTTACCGGCGAGCAATTACAAACTTACGTGCGCGGTCACTTTAAAATAACACTAGTACCCAGCAACCACGAATTTACTTACCTGGCGGATGGTGTTATTATTTGCTGCTGGGACCTTAAAGCAAATCCCCAATATCTTAAGCCCCTGGATTCGCTGCAGGCCAGGGGAGTTAGGGGTGTAAGTAAGACTGCTATAGTAAACGATTCGCATTTTGAAACTGTTAATAATATCCGTTTTGGTATTTATGAGTTTCAGCACGACGATGAAGTTTATATCAGGTTTGGGTCCGAAGTAAACAAAAATCTGCAGAGCATGAATGGGATACTGCAATTTAAGGCTGCGGATAAAGATAAAGCGCACCAATATTTAAAAGATTTACTGGCAAGCATGCGGTTTAAGGAGTAAGGTATGCTCATTCGCCGGATTCGACTATCGCTCCCTTACCTCAATCACCGGAGTATTCATCACCTTATAAAAGAATATTCCGCCGATAAGGTAGAGCATAATGTCAATCCAGTCGCCGGTATATGTTTTGGAAAATGCAGGCAGCAATACTTCAAATACCAGTGCTACATAAGCGGTGATGAAAAGTACATGCCAAACGGATAAGGTATAATAATTGCTTTTAATTACCACCACGCGCTGAAAACAAAGCATAAGATTAGCGATTACAGGGATGGCAAAGGCATCGGTAGCATAGCCGTTGATGTATGGGGGCAGGGGATGGCCAAGCTTACGGGTGATAAATACAAGCAGCCAAACCAGGCAGCCGGCTATAAACCATTTGTTAAGCAGGGTTTTCATTTAGGCGGGCAGGACGCTTATCAGTACGATGATGATGGTTACTATCGCAAAGAATAGTACCTGCATCGCAATCGTCCACCAGCGCAACGCGTTTAACAAATGTTTGCCTAAGCGTTTTAAAGGGCCGTCTTCCGGTCGTATAATTAATATATTTTTTTCCCTGGCCGCATCGTCGCGCATTTTTCTTTCAACTTCGCGCGAAAATTGCCGGGTTTCTAAAAAGCCGTCGCAATGCAGGCAGCGATCATCAATCTTTCCGTCCCACATAGTCCACTGGCCGCAATGCGGGCATTTTATTTCTCTAACCTGGCTCATCGGGTTTTAATCAATGGTCAAAGTTAAAAAAAATAAGCCTGCCGTTTTAAAAGCATTCAGTAATTGCAAAAAATAAAAAAGGATGGCAGCACTGCCATCCTTCAAGTTTTTAAGCGGTTGTAATACCTTATTTGCTAACTGCTTTTCTTGCAGGGAACAACGGTAAAATAATAACAGCTAACAGGGCAACAACTTCTAATACAACTAACATGTCTTTAATTTTTAAGTATTTATTTATAAAACGATTAATAGCTTTCAGAGAAAATACATCCTCTGTGCACAGTGGGCGACACAAAATATGCCACTTTTTAACTATCTTTTTTTTGCGCTAAAAACACCAAAAATAATATTTGAGTTATTTTTAAATTCAATAAAAAAAAGCACCTGTTTTCAATTTTTGCTGATGTTTTAGGATTTTTGAAATGAAAAATCGGCCTTTTGGCGAATTTTTAAATATTTTTTTAACCAAAATCATATTGATGGACCAAAAAATACTGCCATTGCGAGGGCTTTTAACCCAATCGAAAAAAATTAATTTTGGTGATTTAAAAATAGAGTCATTTAATTGTCAGCAGTGTTTTGCAGACAAACTAACAGGCACGTTAGTCTTTAAATAACGGGTGTTTAAAGTACACTTATCGCTGAAAAATATTTTTTGCCAATTTGGCAGTCGGCATGACAAGGGTAGTTTTTTTTGAAAATAATTGCTTGATTTTGTCTGTCATGGTACTGACAAGGTGGCAAAAGGCGGTAAACTGCTACCACGCTATTGGGCCACAACCACTGCCGCACTTGCCGCCGGTACATGCACAATGAAGCTATTTTTATTAACAGCTAGGTCATCTCCTGCGGCGGGTTGAAAACTTCCATCGGCATTGACCTCTCTGCCTGCAAATTTCGTCCCGGTGGTTGCGAGAATTGAGGGAGCATTAAGCCTGTTTACGGTAATATTGCCGATCCTTTTACCGGGAATAATATTAAAATCGTAATCAGTATCGATGCTCTTATTAATAAGAGTAATGGAATAGCCGCCATTATTGCTGCAGGCATGTGCGCTGCAATAGGTAGTCTTGTCTGCTTTAAGCGGGATGGATCTTCCGTTTATAGCGGCGTATCTAAAAGCAAGCATGGCATAATATTCCGGTCTTGCAGTTAATTTACCGTTGTCACTGAATATCGGCGAATAATGCAGACCGATACCATTATGGAAATTTATGCCCTGGCAGCCGTTGTCGGCCAGTATCCACATCGTATCGAGCGCCCACAATGCCGAAGCAAATACGTCGCTTACACCTTGTTTTCCGCCGCCATAAACGTTGTTGCATTCTGTCACCCTGTATGGCAGCTGTGGCATGCCCGGGGAGGGCTTGAACGACTGGATCAGCTCTGATAACCGGCTGCTGAAATGTAAGATGGATTGATAGTTAATATCACTGCGTGTTGCCGGCCCGGTTTCGTAATAATGCCCGTCCAATAGCTTCACGCTCGTATATTCGCGACCAGCAAACGAGGCTATCCAGTCGGTTTTTGATGCCACATCAGGCCCGGCGAAACTGGCGCCTGGCACTTTCGCTCTTACTGCTGCCTGATAAGTGTCCCATTCACCTATAAAATCGTTGACATCATAAAATGCGTTTCGCAGTTTTGAATTGGACGAAAAGTAATCCGGCTCATTGCCCGATTGAAATGCATACAGGTTTGTTCCGAGAGCGTGATTCACGTACACCGCCTCGTTTGCAGCGGTCACGGTATTGTTTTCACCAAGATTTAAACCGAACAAAACAGGCCAGCCCGTTGCATTGGATAACGCCGCCAGCCGGTCGATATCGGTCGTCGTGATAGCGTTTACCGGAGTGCCCGCATCGCGGGGTTTGCCGGTCCATACTGTAAAGTCGCTGGTGCCGCCACCCATACGCATAATCCCCGGCCCAAGGTTTCTCATTAATTGAACCAGGACTTTATTGTCTGGATTTAAAAAACTTGCATCCTGGCCAAATATGCCATTTTCGAAGCTTAAGCCTTCAAAGCTATCCGATATTAAACTACCCGGATGATTGGCGTCGAGGGTTACATTAACGGTTGTAGAATTATAGATAAACAGCTTTTTACTGTCATCATCTTTGCGGCACGAAGCGAGGAACAGCACCGCAAGGATGCCGGCAATCAATAGTTTGTTCATAAGGCGGGGAAACCGCTTTAAAGATAAACAAATAGCCGAATCGTAACAGGTATTTTACATTTTTTAACAAATCATTTCAGGCCGCCGGATACGGGAGCGTTTTATCAGCAAAATTTTATGCTTCGTCTATATTTACTGGTCGCCCATCTATTAGGATTTGAGTTTTTTGTTATTATATTTACATTTAGTTGTGTCAAATAAACACAATGATATTCCCCTGCAATATCTAACAAACAAACCAACTATAAACCAGTTATTTATATAACTATTGCTGCGCTTAATATGAAAAAATCCCTAAAGATTATTGCCGTCACCTGTGTTGCGGGTGCCTCATCCGTTTTATTTGCCGGAATGAAGTCCGAACCGGCCACCGGCACGCAACCACCTGCTGCCGACAGCTCGGGCGTTGTGCTTATAAAAAATAATAACGGGCCTACGCTTGGTTATTCCATCAATTCGGGCGTAAAAATTTTAAAGGTGGATGGATTTTCATTTAAAGATTTAAACAAAAACGGCAAGCTTGATAAATATGAAGACTGGCGGTTGCCGGTTGACGAACGTGCGAAGGACCTGGCGTCGAAGATGTCGGTAGACCAGATCGCCGGTTTGATGCTGTATAGCGTTCACCAGGCTATTCCGGCGCTGGCGGGGCCGTTTGGGAGGGGAACCTATAACGGCAAACTGTTTAAAGATGGCGGTGTCGATCCATCATGGGTAACAGATCAGCAGAAAGATTTCCTTATAAAGGATAATTTGCGCCACGTGCTGGTCACTACGGTTCAAAGCCCTGAAGTAGCTGCCAAATGGAGCAACAACGTGCAGGCTTTGGTTGAAGGGGTCGGCCTCGGAATTCCGGCAAATAATAGTTCCGACCCGCGGCACAGCGCATTTTCCGGCGTGGAGTATACGGCGGGTGCGGGCGGTAAAATATCGCAATGGCCCGATCAACTGGGCCTGGCCGCTACATTCGACCCTAAAATAGTGCAACAATTCGGCTCGATAGCTGCAAAAGAGTACCGCGCTTTGGGAATTACTACGGCACTTTCGCCACAGATAGACCTGGGTTCGGAACCAAGATGGGTACGTATTAATGGTACTTTCGGTGAAGACCCGCAGCTGGCAGCTGATATGGCCCGCGGCTATGTTGACGGCTTCCAGACTTCGGGCGGAACTGCCGAGATACGCGATGGCTGGGGATTTAACAGCGTTAACGCTATGATGAAGCACTGGCCGGGGGGCGGCCCCGAAGAAGGTGGCAGGGATGCGCATTACGCGTATGGTAAATACGCAGTGTACCCGGGCAATAACCTTGATGAGCATTTAATATCGTTTGTTGATGGTGCTTTGAAACTACAAGGCAAAACACGTATGGCGGCAGCGGTAATGCCATATTATACCATTTCTTATGGCCGCGATATCAAGAACAAAGAAGACCGGGGCAATAGCTACAGCAAATACCTGATTACCGACTTACTTCGCCAAAAATATGGCTACGACGGCGTGGTTTGTACCGATTGGCTGGTGACTGCCGACGAAGCTAAGACCCCGGATGTTTTCCTGGCTGGTAAATCATGGGGTATGGAAGATAAAACCGTTGCCGAACGCCATTACAAGATACTGATGGCGGGTGTTGATCAGTTTGGTGGTAACAACGATGCAGGGCCGGTATTGGAGGCTTACCAAATGGGTGTTAAGGAGCATGGCGAACCTTTTATGCTTGCCCGGTTTGAGCAGTCGGCGGTGAGACTGCTGCGCAATATATTCAGGACAGGTTTGTTTGAGAACCCCTATCTTGATGTAAAAAAATCTGCGCAAACTGTTGGCAAACCCGAGTTTATGACGGCAGGGTACAATGCGCAGCTGAAATCGGTGGTGATGCTGAAAAATCAGAACCACGTGTTGCCGATAGCGAAGACCAGGACAATTTATATCCCCAAAAAATACGTAGCGCCCAGCAAAAGCATTTTTGGTGATGTTTCGCCTGAAAAATGGGAAGATGCCGTGCGACCGGAGCTGCTGAAACGTTACTTTAATGTAACAGACGATCCGTCAAAAGCAGATCTGGCCATCGTTTTTGTAAACAGCCCGAATGGCGGCGCCGGCTATGATTTCAATGATACAAAGAGTGGGGGAAGCGGCTATTTCCCTATCAGCCTTCAATACGGGCCATATACTGCTACCGAAGCCCGCGAGCACAGTATAGCTGCCGGTGATCCGACCGAACCAAACGTTAACGACCGCACCTACAAAAATAAAAGTGTTACCACTGCTAATGCGATGGATCTGAAGATCATTCACGACACTAAAATTGCGATGAAAGGCAAGCCGGTAGTGGTGGCTATCAATATTTCGAAGCCGATGGTGGCAAGGGAGTTTGAAAAAGACGCCAGCGCGATTATCGGCAGCTTCGGCGTGCAGAACCAGGCAATACTGGATATTTTGTCTGGTGCCGCTGAACCGACCGGCTTACTGCCATTTCAGATGCCTGACGATATGACGACAGTAGAGTTACAGGATGAGGATATTCCGCACGATATGATTTGTTACACCGATGCCGCCGGCCATACTTATGATTTCGGCTTTGGTATGAACTGGAAAGGCGTGATAAATGATGCGCGCACCCGCCAGTATGTAAACCGGGTTATACAGCCTATCATTAGCGCGAACGGCAATATGGTAACTATCAGCAGCGCAACCAATGGTGCTAAAATTTATTACAGCACGGATGGCTCGACACCATCGTTCGCCAAAGAAAATGAATACTCAAAACCCTTTAGCGCCGAAAAAGGTTCAACCATAAAGGCTATTGCAAAGGTTTACGGGGTTGATAATAGCGGATTGGTGGTGTATCAAATTAAATAGAACCATGATTTGCTTGATTAGGGGATTTAAAGATTCCTGTCGATGTGCTTATAAAATCGAAGAATCCTCTAATCAAGCAAATCAAGGTTCAAATAATAAGTGACATGAAAAAGCTCTTTACTACTTTTTTTATCTCAGCAATAACAGCCGCGGCTTTTGCCCAGGGCCAGTGGCAACTGGTTAAAAGTAAAAATCAACCGGGCTCGCGTGGCGAGGGCAGCCTGGTTGCTGTTGGGAGCAAATTGTATTTAATTGGCGGCGATGGCGGTGCACGGGCGGTGGAAGCTTACGACCCGACAACCAATAGCTGGACGAAGAAAGCCGTTGCGCCATTTACCATGCACCATTTCCAGGCGGTTGGAGTTGGCGATAAAGTTTATGTGTTGGATGCTTTTTATGAAGGAGGCTACCCTGACCAAATAGCCTTGCCCAACGCTTACAGCTACGATACCAAAAAAGACAGCTGGCAAAAACTGGCGGAAATTCCTGCTGATCGAAGAAGGGGAGGGGCCGGCGAAGCAACTTATAATGGGAAAGTCTACATTGTTTGCGGTATAACGCATGGCCACCGCAGCGGCACCAACAGCATGTTTGATTGCTATGACCCGGCGACTGATAAATGGACTGCATTGCCTGATGCTCCCCATATCCGTGATCATAGCATGGCAGTTGTTTTGGGGGATAAGTTATATGCCATCGGCGGCAGAAATACCAGCCTGCACGACCCGGATAATTTTATGTCGTTTTTTGATAAAGTGGTGCTTGATGTAGACTGCTACGATTTTAAAACCGGCAAGTGGAGCATACTGCCTGCAAAACTGCCAATGGGCACCGGCGGCGGCACAGCGGTAAATATGAATGGTAAGATATTTTATATCGGCGGTGAGCGGGCGACGGCTACCGAGCCAAACGGTCCGCAGAAAGATGTTTATTGCGTCGATCCTGAAAAAGATAAGCAATGGACCAAAGTAGCCGACCTGAATAAGGCCCGCAACGGGGTAGGCGGTACGGTGCTTAACCATAAGATTTATATTGCGGGCGGTGCTAGTGGCCCCGGTGGGCCACCGCCAAAGCCCTTAGCGCAGGGTGCGAATCCTCCGCCACCGCCGCCGGGCGGTAAGCCTGGGAATAATCCTCCGCCAAACGGGCCGCCGCTAGGTGGTGAACAAGGAGATATTGCGCTGGAGGTATACTATCCCGGGAATTAATTTCGACTGATTTGATGATACCAGGTTGTTGATAGTTATTTGATTAGCTATCTTTATAAACCTATAAAACTAAATCAACTATGCGCAAGCTATTAACTTTACTGCTGCTTTATCCGGCCATTGTATGGGCGCAAACTCAACCGATGGTCATCCCGCTGTGGGAAAAAGGCGCGCCGGGTTTTGAAAACCGCCGCAACGAGCCTGAACTGGCAAAGGATTATTGGGTGAGGAATGTGCATAATCCGTCGCTCACGGTTTTCCTGCCGCCAAAAGACAAAGCTAATGGTGTTGCCGTGGTTGTTTGTCCCGGAGGCGGCCACAGGTTATTGGTTTATACCGCAGAAGGAATTGACCCGGCTAAGTTTTTAAATAGCCTGGGTGTTACCGTATTTGTGTTGAAATACCGTTTAGGACGCGATACGTTATCACCTTATAAAATAGACGTTCACGCCAAACAGGACGGCTTCCGTGCTATGCGTTTGGTACGCAGCCGTGCCGCTGAATTTGGAATAGATACCAACCGCATCGGCTTGATGGGTTTCTCGGCTGGCGGCGAGGTTGTGGATATGGTGGCTTTCGATAAAGGCAAAGGCGACCCAAAAGCGCCAGACCCAATTGATCGCCAAAGCGCTAAACCTGCTTTTATTGTACAGATTTATCCCGGCCCGCTTTATATTCCGGATGTTGTACCTTCGGATGCCCCGCCTGCGTTCCTGCTGGCCGCTAATGACGACCCGTGCTGTTCTGTCCCGGTGATGCAGTTGCTGCAAAGGTATCGCGATGCCAAGGTTCCTGTTGAAGCGCACCTGTTTACGCAAGGTGCGCACGGGTTCAATATGGGGCAGCGCTCTAAGCTAAAATCCATCAATACCTGGCCGCAACGCTTGGCGGATTGGTTATCGGATAATAATATTTTGCAACCGGAGCGGCCGAAGGTGATGCATTGAGTTTGAATGCGGAAGTCGGAATTTCGGTTTCGGAATTTTTGAAATGGATTCTTAAAAAGCAACCTCTCACACGTCATTGCGAGGTCGATTGTTCACAATCGGCTTCGAAGCAATCTCTACACCATACTGCATGGGAGCACTAAACTACATGGTTTCCTGTCCGCCGGCATCACGGTAGCCATGTACACTAAGGTCCGGTACCGTCCTGTGCAGCGGTTGCTTCGAAGTTCGCTGCAAGCAGCGAACCTCGCAATGACGAAAAGCTTATATCCTAAGTAAACGCACCGTAATATTTCTCAAAACATGAACCATATCCCTCAAACAAGTGTTATCTTGTAATAAATCTAAAAGTCATGGCAAATTTCCAGGAGATAATAGCATCAGAGAAACCGGTATTGGTTGATTTTTCGGCAGAGTGGTGCGGGCCGTGTAAAATGATGCCGCCGATATTGAAGCAGGTAAAAGATGCGCTGGGCGATAAAGTAACCATCATCAAAATAGACGTCGATAAAAACCCGCAGGCAGCCAATGCCTACCGTGTTCAGGGTGTTCCCACACTAATAATATTCAAAAACGGCGAAACCAAATGGCGCCAAAGCGGCGTTGTTCAGGCTGCGCAATTGCAGCAGGTGATACAGCAATTTGTTTGAAAGGAGGGTAAAGACGAAAGGTAAAAAGTTTTCAATTGCCCAAAAAATCCTGGGGCTAACGTCAGACTTACGAAGTTTTAAAAACTTCGTAAGTCTTAACGGACGCTTATACATTCCCCATTTGCGGGTCGCTGAAACTGGATTTACCGGTTTCAACGTGGCCGGCGTACCGCTTCTCGAACGCCGGGAAATTGTTAATTTTCACCGTAAAATCATACCAACTGTGGCTGTTTGCCAGGTTAAGCACAAATGTTGACTTAGCCCCCGGAAGAACAGGTAAAACCTTGTTGTTTGTTTTATAACCCAGGTCGCTAATTACCGCAGTATGCGGTGTTTTGCTGTTATTATGCAATATCACTTCCAGGTTTCCATTATTAACGTGGTATTCGCAGCTTATCTCAAAATCAGGGTCTTTGGCATCGCCTTTAAATTCGCGAAAAAAACCGTTGGGACCGTATACGCGAAGGTGATAATTGCTATTTTCGAAATCTGTAAGCGGCCATTCATCTGCAAGGGTATCCCCGGCTTTGGCGGTGTATGCCCACGTGCGCAGGTTTTCATTTAGGTATTTACCCGGCGCATATACATTAAACGGCGAACCGATAGCATGGCTGCCAAAAACTTTTTCGCTCGCTGTAAACCTCAGGCCAAACGATTTTTTATCGGCGCTTAACTTGCCATCGGCATATAATTGGTAGGGCAGAGCGCATGACGGCTTTATTCCTTTTTCCTGCTTAGGCATATAAGGCGAAGTATGCGGTGCTTTATTGATAACGGCAATTTCTTCGGCTGTCAATAATTTATAATCATCGGGCAGCTTCTTGAACTTTGCTTTGTGGATACTCTCGATAGTTGCATCCTTACCCAGGAAAGCGGGTTGGGGAATTACCTCGCCATTGTATGGCCGGAATGTTGATGTCAAGTCGCCGCAAACGGTACGGCGCCAGTCGCTGATGTTTGGCTCGGTTATTTGCTTGCCTGTTTTGTGGCTCAGGAATTTCTCGAGGAATTGCAGGGTGGAGGTATGGTCGAACACCTCGGAGTTTACATAACCGCCCTTGCTCCACGGCGATGCAATTACCAACGGCACGCGGAACCCGAGACCTATAGGCGCTTCTCTTTCATATTTTTCGGGGAAGTTATGACGGGCCAGTTCCTGCTCGCGGGTTACAAACTCAACCCGGGTATCTATACCTGCAGATACTTTGCCTGTTCCGTCTTTATGCGAGTGCGGTGCGGTAAACGGCGGCACATGGTCGAAGTAACCGTCATTCTCGTCATACGCTAAAATAAAAATAGTCTTCTTCCAAACCTCCGGGTTGCTGGTGAGTATATCCATCACTTCCGAGATATACCATGCCCCGAACCAGGCTGAACTTGGATGGTCGGAGAAAGCTTCAGGGGCAGTTACCCATGATACAGTTGGCAGCTTGCCGCCGTGTACATCGGCCCTGAACTGGTGCAAAACATCGCCTTTGGGCACTTTTAGCTCGCGGCCCACACCATTATCATCATATTTTAAATCAACCAGCGTGCGGTAGTCCGGGTCATTTTTATTGTTGCTGAAAGCTTTGGCGTGCAGGCTTTTTTCCCTGTCTGATAGTTTGTCAAACATCTCAACCTTGTAGGTATCGCGCTCCTTGTTTACGGAATTGAGATAACCCTTCATCTCCCGTAATTGTTTCTTAAGGTGGTCGATGTGGGCATCACCGGCGGGCAAAGCATCAATTTGTTTTTGCAATTCCTCAATTTTTGCGGGCAACTCGGCCGACCGCTTTTCCATTGCTACAATGTGCGGCGGATGCAGATGGATATTATATTGCGCAAAAAACTCCAGCGGGTTATCCTGGAAGTTAGATAACCAGGGGTCTTCCTCGCCCTCAAAACCGGTGTCGATGGCTACTTCATTCTGATAGCAATTCCATGATATACCGGCATCTTCCAAACGCTCGGGAAATGTCTTCCATTTAAGGGTGCCGTAGTCCATGTCATCATTCCAAACGTGGGCCAACGAATTTTCGTCAGGAGTTTCGCGAATGGTACCTGTCCAGAAGTATAACCGGTTTGGATTGGTACCTGTTAAGGCCGAGCAAAAATTCTGGTCGCAAACTGTAAAGGCATCAGCCAGGGCATAATAGAAAGGGATATCCTCGCGTGTATGGTAGCCGAGGGTAAGTGGCATATCGGCGTACTCCTTGTTACCGCTTCGCTTGTTTTCCAGCCATTTATCAAACTTGCCATCGTTGCGCGAGTTTACCTGGTTACGCCATGAATGCGGCAGCGAGTTCATCCAGGTAGTTTTTGTGTTTTTGATGTCGAGGCGGAAAGGCGCGTAAGTTTCACCTTTTGCATTGGACTGGCACCAGACTTTATTTTTATTAGGCAGATCGATAGCGCGTGGGTCGTTATAACCACGCACACCCTTAAGCGTACCATAAACATGGTCGAACGAGCGGTTTTCCTGCATCAGGATAACAATATGCTCTGCGTCAAGATAAGTGGTTCCGGGCGCTGGATTGATAGCCATCGCCTTTTGTATAGAAGCCGGTATAATACTTGATAAACTTGTAGCACCTGCCAGCAGGGCCGCTTTTTTTATAAAATCTCTCCTGGTATCCATTTTTGGTAGTTCATGGTTCATGGTTGATAGTTCATGGCAGCAGCAATGAATAGCAAACCGTTCACCAGTGGTTTATAATGATTTCAAATTTAATTTTTTCCTTTTGCCTATGGGATAAAGCGTACAGTTTTTGGCTATGAACCATGAACCATCAACTATGAACCCTTTTCGCAATAACCTCCTCACAAAGCCCAAACGATAGCGTCATTCCGTTACCGCCGATGCCGTTGATGACGGTTACGCCGGGGGCGATATCTACTATCAGCTCGGTTGCGCCGTTCATCATTTTGGGGTAAATGCCGTGCCATGACTGCAGCAATTTCCAGTCCTTAAAGCTGGCAAAAGTTTGCAAATAGGAAGTTATCATTGTATTAATAAATTCCTTATCGAAAGGGTCGTGAACCAGACCGTATTCGTGGGAGTCGCCGATGGTAAGCTCGCCGCTGCCGTTTTGCGATACCATTACATGGATCCCCCATTTCAGGTATTCGGCGTATTGTTCTTCGTAACGTTTCCGTAAGGCTGGTAGCGAAGCTGCCGCCTGGAAACCTGGGTAATGTATCATGGACAAGCCGCCGCATAATGACGGACCGATGCGCCATTCGTCGGGCTGGGTAACCAGGCGCATCATTTGCAGCTTGCATTTGGTGATGTTTGTTTCTAAAAACAGTTCGGGATATAGCGTTTCAAAATCAGCCCCGCTGCAAACAAATATTTCGTCGGCTTCCCAGGCGCGGTCGCCGGATATAACTTTCGGATGTTCGATGCTGGTTATGGCGGTATTCCAGTGAAATTCAACGCCGTATTTTTCGGCCAGGTACTTAGCCACCTGCCCGATAGCAACGCGTGATTCCACAATCATTTCTTCGCCGCTCCATAACGCACCTTTAAGGCCATTTGGATTGATGGCAGGAGATTTTTTCAGCGCCGCGTCGGCATTTAGAAGCTTACAATCGCGATGAGAATGGTTTACTTCTACATATTCTGAGATAACCTGTAGCTCGTCGTCGTGATAAGCCAGGTGCATAGAGCCAACTTCATCGTGCCAGATATTGGCTTCAGCGCAAACTTCTTTCCAGATACTGCGCGACAGCATAGCCCTCTCGAATAACGGACCTGTTGCCTGACCGATAGGCCATATCATTCCGAAATTACGGATAGATGCGCCAACAGCACGTTCGTTACGCTCGAATATGGTTACAGAATAGCCCCTGAGTACCAGCGCACGGGCGGTAGCTAAACCAACAATACCGGCACCGATGATGATGGCCGAGCCCCCCGACCCCCTGAAGGGGGAGGCAGAAGAAGATTGTGTCATACGGGTAGAATGTTTAATTCGCCTTGCGGCTCTTCGCTTTTATTGCTTTTGCGGGCGCTTTGTAAAAAATAGATGAGGGATAGTATGCCGCCAATGCCACCGATTACTGCTACGAAAACCACGCCTTCCTTAAAAAACTCAGCCCAGCTTATGTTTGGTTTGCCCAGTTCTTTGGTAAGCAGTAAGCCAACGCTGCCCAGGTAACCTATTGAATCGGCCACATAAATCAGGAAGCCTACATTGCTTTTATAATGAAATGTGGCTATCATCCGCTCAAAAAATATGGCATTATAAGGGATGTAACCCATGTATAAACCCAGGCCGGTAACAATCATCCAGGTAGTAGGGCTTATCATATTTAAAGAAAACATTATCGTGGATATACCGATTGCAGCACATCCCGCTATAATCATCAGGTGGATGATAACAAAGGCCCTCAGATTTTTGCGCACCAATATCATCAGGCTTATCGCAACCAAAACAAAAATTGATATCTGCGTGCTGGTGGTGGTGAAAATTAATGAATCTTTTATACCAAAGCTATCCCATAGCTCGCGTTCAAAGCTGTCGCGTACGTCGCGCATAACGGTTAGTAACACGTAGATAATAAGGGTGAGGATAATGCCGGGTAAAAATCGAACCAGGAATTGCCTGCGCTCAGCTGCATCCATGGGTTTGCGCTTAGTGCGCAGTTTGATGTCTTCGGCCGTGGGCGCGGGCATTAATTCAAGGAAAAACACAAACAGCACTAACGGAATAACGAATAAAGCCCCGGTTAAAAAAGGCATGTGAAATTCGCTTACATGCATTGATTTTAATAAAAATGAGCCGATAGTTTTTACAAATCCAGAGGCGAATATCAGGCTTACGGATAGTACAGCAGCCATAAATTCGGTGGAGCGCCTGCCTTCGAGGTAGCTAAATACAAGGCCCCAGATGAGGCCGAGCGGAAACCCGTTAATCAGCAAAAAGACAACGTTATAGGGGGCAGGCACAAAAGCAAAGCCTAATAAAGCCAGCCATGCAATGCCAATAAGCATCAGGATGGTGACGCCTCGTTTAGTACCGGTTATTTCGGATATAAAACGGATGCCATAGAACTTACTCATGGCGTAGCCAATTATCTGCGCGATAATCAGCCATACCTTATAATCGACATGCAGATATTGATAGCCTGCAAAGGTTCCCGCCACGAACGGTTTTCGGAAAGCATACATAGACGTATAAGCTCCAAAAGCGGCAACACCGGCCATTACCGATAAAAGAGCGTATGGCCATTTGGCGACTTTTGCCCGCAGGGTATCCATTATTTTCATAACTATTTGCTAATGATGGTAATTACATCTGCAATATCGTCAATAATATGTGTAGGATTATACGGCTCAAGTTCCTGGCGGGTAAATATGCCGGTGGTAACACCGATAACATATTTGCAACCGGCATTCTGACCTTCACGTACATCTACTTCGGTATCGCCAACTTTAGCTACTTCCCTGGCACGATCGATCTTGCCATCGATCATCATTTTTTGTATCATGTATGGATGCGGGCGACCGAGCTCAACTTCGTCAGAGCCCACCACATGGTTTATCAATTCTTTTTCGCGCCATTGCAAACGGTTAACTATGGTGTCGGCAATATCGCGCGAAAAACCGGTATTGATACCCACCTGTACGCCTTTGGCGCGAAGCAATGCAAATGTTTCCTCCACGTTCGGCAGCGGCTCAATCCCCGGGGCCGATTTATAATGTTCTATCATTTGGTAAACAAATTCCTTATGGATTTTGCTCACCAGTTCGGTTGTTATCCTGGAGTCGTTATGCTCGTGCAGGCGCAAAATTTGCCTGATGGCCTGGTTTTTTTCATAGCCCATTAAAGGGTTAATCAGCTCGAGCGGAACCTCGTAGCCCGATTTTAATAATGCAGCCTGGAAAGCTTTGCTTACATCGTGATCGTCTTTAACCGTGGTGCCGGCGATGTCAAATACAACTAATTTTATAGACATGGTAATAGAGAAATTGTTCAGCAATACTAAACTTAGTTTATTAATATCAAACTAAATTAGTGTTAATGTTTTGTAAATTGGTTGGAAAGAGGTGAGTGGTTGCTTGAGTTGATTGGTGAGTGGTTACCAAAACCTAGATTTACCTGTCCCTAAATTAACCACTCACCAATCAACCACTCACTTAATCAAACTACTCACCGCCTCACTTCTTCTCTTCAAAAAAATAA
>Ga0105237_10000765_pt1 | contig 44065 bp, 46 predicted proteins | sample KBSC24metaG_FD_81520 | JGI IMG/M metagenome (GOLD analysis project Ga0105237, IMG submission 81520) | Corn rhizosphere microbial communities from Kellogg Biological Station, Michigan, USA - KBS C2-4 metaG | ecosystem: Host-associated > Plants > Roots > Rhizosphere > Soil | place: Michigan, USA...
CAGTGTTTTAATTGTTAATAATTGCGAAACACTCCGTTATCGCTTATCAAAATTACGGCGGCCCCTCAGGGGATTGACCGCAGGTACCTGCACTATGCTTTTCTTACATCACTACTTTTTTATCATTAGAGTTATTGAAAATCAATGAGTTTATAAATAGATTCTGTTCTTTATAATGGAAAACATTGATAACCTCGCTCGGAATGAAAGCTCAATATCAGTGAAGGCTACATATCGAACTTTAAAACGTTAAACGTAATTATTCATCAGTTGCTGGTAGGTTCCATATCAATCCACTCTTTGACAAGGTTAGCTTCCTTTTATCGAACAACTCTTTCATGATCAGCCAAATCTGATCGGTCAATGAAAAAGATCTTATATAGCTTCTCTCTATCTTTATCAAAAATCCGGTAATTGATATTTTTTTAACTGGAATCTCCTTGTCCGGCAGTTTCCAGAACAGCTTGAAACTAAGCGGGTAATTTATAGTACAAGTCTTCAACAGTTCTCCTCGAAATTGTACCTCCTCTGAAAATGCCCTCAGATAGGTGCTAAAAGGGATCGCCCTTCCATGAGAATCGTGCAGCTCGGCATAGTACATTGGCATAATTTCCTTTTCACCAGTAATAATGATGCTGCCAAGATCGATGCTTGTGACATTCCCACGCGAAACGATTATTTGCGTATTTAAATCCAAAGCTCCAACCTCAATTATCCTTTTGAAGTCCACATCATTTTCATCGGCTTCCCTAAGTTCGACAAGTTTTATCCCTTTGTGCTCAGCGTAGGAGCTCGTATCTTTTGTAAATCCCATCTTACAAACGATGATGCCACTAGCTATACCTGAATCCAGCATGATCTCGGAAAGCTTCATAACAACGTCCTTGTTTACTTTTTTCTTCCAGAATTTACATTCAATTGCTGTAAGCAATTGTTGCTCACCATCGAACTGTTCAGTCAGCACGTCTACCTGATGCTCCACGCCAGATTTCCCTCTGATCTTACAAGTGGGTCCATAACCTTTGACCTTGATCCCATATTGGGCACCGAGTGCCCCATAGATGTATTGGGTGATGGCTTCATATTCCTGCCAGTCGAGTGCGTTTTTATCAGACATAGTTTTCCAGTACTATCGCGTTTTCTAAAAATCTATTACCAATGTGAATTTAAATGCTTTTACCCGTTGATGCGATATACGCACTCTCGATCACAAACTCGAATTGGGAAATGGCTCGATTTGTAGCCAAATACAATTGGTCCTAGATCGGACTATTTAGACTATCATGCTGCACCTCTAATCTACACTTGAATAGCTAAAATCCCATAATTCAAATATAGTGTCTTTCGAACTTGAATTCAATAGACGATTATACGCTAGGTTTTTCACAACCACAACGGGAAAAACACGGTTTTTTCTGAAAGCAAATCTTCTGACTTCGGGGAGTGAAGTTTAGGGTCCGACCTCTGGTCAACTTGAGAGTCGATCATAAGAGAATGCTTTCCATCAACTTGGCTCAAAAGTTCGGTACCCGTGATTTTTGATTTTGAAGAGAAGCTCCATGATCTTTACCGCCTGTTCCCCAATCAGGGAATATTGGATGCTCGCGTCGCCCGGATGTCGCGTATGGCCTTTATAAATACTACCATTAATGGTGAATGGCTATTGCGGATTCGTCATTTCATGGACAAATTAGATCGAAAGCGGCAGGATCAGAAAGCGGAGAAAAAACGAATGCAGGACTTAATGATTACTGAAAGATTTTTCAGCCTGCAACAACATAGAAAGCGTTGGTGAAAATTTGCAAGCCGTTGTTTTATCGAGTGCATTTAAGAGCATTGTTATCAGAACAAGAATCATGAATATCTATTATTTAAAGCCGAAGTGCATATATGTAACATTCCCACGACAGAAATAGAATCAAGAAAATCGATGATATACCTTGCATATTTCCCATTAAATATTTAGGGTTTTCGAACTCTTATGCTATATTAGAGGTCTAATTAAGCCGCATCTATGAAATGTACAGTTGTCGACGCCTCCGAAGCCAATAGTGCTTGCCTGGACCAAAGAATTCCACTTAACCATTCAGCAATCTTAAAGTATAATATGAAAAATCCAAATTCATTTGGCGCACATTTCCTTATGCGTCATGACAGAACCAGTAAAGAAAATAATAAACATCAGATCTATTTGAGGATTACTGTAAATAAAACGCGTTGTGAGTTGGCATTGAAATGTTATCTTGATAAAGGTGATTGGAATTATGGTAAAGGTTCTGCCAAACCTAAAAATGATAAGCTCAGACAATTAAATACCTACCTGGAGGAGGTGCGGGGAAAGATCGTGTACCACTATCAGCAGCTGTCATTACATGGAGTAACATCAGCTGCGGCTGTAAAATCTGCATTTTTATGTGTCTCCTGCGATTTGGAAGGTCAAACAATGGGATTGTTGGAACTGATAGACAAACACAATAAGGAAGTTGAACCTTTCATGGAAAGGGGGACCATCAAGAATTATTATACTACTGCAGCATATGTTAGAAACTTTCTTGCAGCAAAGCTTGCTGCCGGTGATTTGGTATTAAGTAAAGTAGATTTCAGGCTGATTTCACAATTTGAAATGTATATCCGGACCAACCCACTTAAAAGGTTTGATCCATGCCACAATAACGGAACAATGAAACATATGGAGCGCCTAAAAAAAATCATTCTTTGGGCAATCCGAAATGAATGGATGGTCAAAAATCCATTCGAAGGCTATCGCATGCAGTATAAGCATAAGGCAATGGTGTTTTTAAGTAAGGAGGAGCTTTCTATGATTGAAACCTACGATTTTAAAGACCCTTTATTGCAGACGGTTAGGGCTCTTTTTATATTTAGTTGTTATACTGGCTTATCCTATATTGACCTGATAAAATTAAAAACTAATAATATTGTTATAAAGGAGGGCGGTCAAAAATGGTTAGAAACTACCCGGCAGAAGACAGATATTCCGGTAAAGGTTCCACTGTTAACGCCAGCATTGGCCATATTGGATGAGTTCAATGACAGGGCTGGAATTGTTCATTGGGATGATCTTTTTCCGTGGATCAGCAATCAGGTTATGAACAAGAGTCTGAAACTGATTAGTGAAATATGTGTTATTCGGAAGAACTTAACATTTCATGTTGCCCGGCATACTTTCGCTACCACAGTGACCTTAGAGAATAACGTGCCCATAGAAACTATCAGCAAATTACTCGGACATACAAAGATAACCACCACTATGACTTATGCGAAGGTTATGCAAACTAAGATCGGTCGGGATATGAAGGCATTGCAAGACAAATTGGATAATGGGAAAAACAGCGATTAGAGTTTTGCAGTAGCAGTAGTTTCCTGGCGCTTATTAATCTTCAATTACTTTTTGTACTTAAGAGTCCTCGACGTCTCATTACTTCTACTAAAAATGTCTTTCAAATTGCGCGCATTTTTCTAACACGTGTAAGTTTTATTACATAAAACGTTATATTTCAATTTTAAAGATAACTGCGTAAGCCTAATTATATCCGGAATTCCTGTTATCTTTGACTTATTTTGAGTGCTATACATATATGAATATTAACGAATATTTCAATAAAATAAATCAGCGTTTTCAATCTGGGATATCGACAGAGCATAGTTATAGAGGTGATTTACAATCCCTTCTGGAAGCACTTTGCTCCAATACTGATGTAACAAATGAACCCATTCGAATTGCATGTGGCGCTCCAGACTATATTCTCACAAAGAAAGGCGAGACGTATTTACCAGTTGGTTATGTAGAAGCCAAGGATGTCCTGGAAAATATGAAACTTGATGCGATTGAAAACAGTGAACAGATTTTACGTTATCGAGGAAGCTTAAACAATTTTATTCTTACTAATTATATTGAATTCAGGTTCTTTCTGGATGGAGAAAAAGTTACACAAATTTCCATAGCAAAAACCGAAGGAAAGAAATTAATTCCACTGGCAGAAAATTGGCCATCGTTTGAAAACTTAATCAAAGATTTTGCTCAGTTTGAGGGCGTGACGATAAGAAGCGCTTTAAAGTTAGCTGAAATTATGGCTAGTAAGGCAAGACTGATGCAACAGGTAATAAAGGTAGCCTTAGAAAGCGATGAGCAATCAAATGCAAATAGCAGTTTAAAAGATCAAATGAAGGCATTCAAAAATATTCTTCTTCATGATATCGAGCCTTCAGAGTTCGCTGATATTTATGCACAGACGATTGCTTATGGAATGTTTGCGGCAAGATTACATGACCTAACTTTAGGAACATTTAGCAGACAAGAAGCCGCCGAACTAATCCCTAAAAGCAATCCATTTTTAAAAAAACTCTTTGGGTATATAGCCGGTATTGAAATCGACGAAAGAATAATTTGGATAATTGATGCATTAGCAGAAGTATTTAGAGCAACAGATGTGGCCTCAATATTGAAAAATTTTGGCAAAGCCACAAAGATGGAAGATCCAATGATCCATTTCTATGAAACTTTTCTTGCTGAATATAATCCTAAACTTAGAAAAAGCCGTGGGGTTTGGTATACTCCAGAACCTGTTGTAAATTTTATTGTAAGGGCGGTAGATGATATTTTAAAATCGGAGTTCAACTTGCCAATGGGGCTCGCGGATAATAGCAAGATTAGAATAATAAAAAAGCAAATTACAAAAGCTACGGCCGACAAGCGGTCTAAAATTAAAGAGATTGACGTTGAACAAGACGTTCATAAGGTTCAAATTTTAGATCCTGCTGTAGGTACCGGAACTTTCCTTGCCGAAGTAATACGACAGATATTTTCCAAATTTCAAGGTCAACTTGGCGTCTGGAGTCAATATGCTGAAGATGATTTAATACCTAGGATATATGGTTTTGAAATATTAATGGCCAGTTATGCAATGGCGCACTTGAAGCTCGATTTGTTATTAAAGCAGACTGGATATGTGCCAACGAAAAAAGAAAATCGTCTACGTGTCTATTTGACAAATAGCCTTGAGGAGGTTCATCCCGATTCTGAAACGCTGTTTGCGAGCTGGCTTAGCCAAGAAGCTACAGAGGCTAATAGCGTCAAAAGAGACGCACCTGTAATGGTAGTTATAGGGAACCCTCCTTATAGCGTAAGCAGCAGTAATAGGGATAAATGGATTCAGTCTTTAATTGCGGACTATAAAAAGAACCTAAATGAGAAAAAGTTAAATTTAGATGACGACTATATAAAATTCATTCGCTATGCTCAGTATTTTATTGAAAAAAATGGACAGGGTGTTATCGCAATGATAACAAATAACTCGTTCATTGATGCAGTTACCTGTAGACAAATGAGAGAAAGTCTGTATACTACTTTTGATAAGATATATATTTATGATTTTCACGGTAGCACAAAAAAAAATGAATCTGCGCCTGATGGAACAAAAGATGAAAATGTATTTGATATCCAACAAGGGGTCTCTATTTCTGTGTTTGTAAAAAGAAAAGAGGCTACAAAAGAAGAACCAAATAAAGTCTTTCACTTTGATAGCTATGGGAGTAGAATCAATAAGTATAAGTTGCTCAATGAAGGCACTATCGAGTCAATTAAATGGAATAGAATATCTATTAAGGAACCATATTATTTTTTTGTTCCCAAAGATTTCAATGCTGCAAGTAACTATAATAATGGATTCTCTTTAAATGAAATATTCCCATTATACAATTCCGGTATATCTACAGACAGGGATTCCCTTTTTGTAGATTTTGATGAACATGTTCTTGCTAAGCGTATCCAGGAATTGCTCTCCAATAACCATACACCTGAATTTATCGAGAAATATAGAGTATTTGATTCCGGTAGCTATAAGATTTCAAAAAAGAAAAAAGACAAACTATTTAATAAGTTTTTTATTCAGAATTTCCTATATAGACCTTTTGACATTAGAAAGATATACTATGATCCATCCATGATAAGTAGACCTGCGTATGAGGTTATGAGAAACTTAGTAGATAAAGATAATTTGAGCTTAATCACTTGCAGGCAACAAAGCTCATTTAATTTTCAACACATTTTTATTTCAAAAGAAATTTCTGAGGGAAATTCAATTTCTTTGCAAACTAAGGAAAGATCATATGTATATCCATTGTACATATATAAGAATGGCAGTAGTCTGCAATTCGGGAATGAAAGTGGAATTCATCCAAATATTAATAAAACTATAGTGGATAAAATTGCCTTCAATGTAGGTGCGGTTTTTTCCACACCTGAAACTCCATTTGAAAACGGCGTAGACAAAGTGATTACTCCTGTGGACTTGTTTGATTATGTGTATGCTGTACTACATCATCCAACATATAGACTTAAATATAAAGAGTTCTTTAAGATCGATTTTCCTCGTATTCCTTTCCCAAAGGACTTGAAGATATTTCGAAAATTAATTTATTTCGGTTACCGGTTAAGGAAAGCGCATCTGTTGGAAGATAATGATCTAAACGTCACTAATTTCCCTTATTCCATAAATGGCAATAATGAGGTGTCTAAAATATATTTTGAAAATAGTCTAGATGTAAATGCTGTGGGGAAAGTTTTTATTAACGAGCTTCAATATTTTGATGGAGTAACTAAAAAGACTTGGGAATTTTATATTGGCGGATTTCAGCCTGCTCAGAAGTGGCTTAAAGAAAGGAAAGGCTTAGTATTGACATATGAAGATATCAAAAATTACCAGAGGATGCTTTCTGCCATAGAAATGACGATTCAACTGATGGAAGAAATAGATACAATCAAGATCGAATGATTTATAAAGAAGCGGTTAATTGCGTGTACCTAAATGAATTTCGAATACACTTGATAAAAGAAATTGGTTTATGTCAATAGAAGTTAGATTTACCTTAAAAAGCCTTGGGAAAGAAATTCCATTTACAATTATAGAAGGTGAAAGAGATGAGCTTTGGCTGTACTCAAAATATAATGATACTGAAACCAAACTCGCCTTGATAAATGATAACGGATTACTTAAATTAAAAAAAAATGATGGCCTCTTCATTGAAAATGATGATATTATCCAAGAAAGGCTAGCGGGTCTTTCAGCCGACTGGATTGAAGGTAGAGCCCAAGGCTTTGATAATGATTCGAGTTTCGCTCCAGCTACAGTGCCTGGGTACGGGCCAGACGAGGTGTTCGTCGAAAATAAACCTTTTTCATTAAGACAAATTGTAGACTTAATTGATACTCGGGAAATTGAATTAACGCCAGATTTTCAGAGAAATTTCATTTGGGATAAAACCAGGCAATGTAGATTAATTGAATCAATTCTTTTGGGATTGCCATTGCCATCAATTTATTTGAGCCAATATGACGATGGTAGGTTAACTGTTGTAGATGGATTGCAACGATTAACAACAATCAGGTCATTTATGACGGATGAACTTGTTCTTATAAATCTTGAATACCTTAAAGAATGTAATGAAAAGCGATTCTCAGAGCTAGTCGGTATTCTGTCTCCCTTGAGAATTAGGAGGTTCGGGCAGACCCAGATAATGTGTTTTGTTATCGACTACCGTTCACCAAGCAAATTGAAATTTGATCTATTTAAAAGATTGAACACCGGCGGAAGACCTTTGAATAATCAAGAAATAAGAAATTGTTTAAGTCGTCGAGAAGTACAAGCGGTTCTTAAGGACATGATTGATCTTGAAAGTTTCAAGAACGCGACAGATGATAGTGTAAGAGACACCAGGATGGCGGCTCGGGAAGCCGCATTGCGATTTATATATTTTTATGAGCACTATTCTCTGGAAAACCCTCTTGGAAATTATAACGGAGATATGGATGCCACTCTCGATGACTTTATAGATGAATTAAATAAGAGGGATTTCGGGGATTTAAGAAAATATATTGACATTTATGATAATGCACTTGAAAATTGTTACTATTTATTCGGTACTCATTGTTTTAGAAAAGTGCTACCCGAAACTATTGGCGGTAGAAGAAGCCCTGTAAACAAATTATTGATGTTAAGCTTCTCTGTGTTATTAAGCAAATATGAACACGCAATAGTTAAGTCATCTGTCGAAGAGAATGGGCTTACGGTTGATCTCGCAAACCTAATAGAATCGCATAGCGATCTATTTAATGCGATTACGTACGGCACTAACGGGAAATGGAATTTGGAAATAGCTTTTTCAACGTTTAGTGAATTGCTTAAAAAACGACTAAATTTAGATTAATGCACAACAATTTTCATATTGCAGGTTTTAAATGCTTTAGTCAAGATGCATTTGAAATAAAGAATCTGACTGTTTTTACCGGCACTAATGGTACAGGAAAAAGTAGCTTAATTCAAGCTCTACTTCTCGTTAGATTGGCAATCGAGAAAAACGCTATATCATCCGGCGATTTTAATTTTTCAAGTAGTTCCTGGAGAGGGTGCCCAACGCCGTTAAATAATGGATATGAGCTAAGCCTTGGAACAGTTGATGATATTTTTAATGAGGAAATGTTTACTAAATCCATCGGTTCTGATATTATTTTAAGATTGGACAATGAAACATTTAAAATTCCTCTACCAAAAGAAGAAGAGGAAAATACTTCTGTTAATTTAACATTAGTGGATGGCTCCACTTTTGATAATGAAAATCTTCCTTTTTGGAGGAAGAGAGAATTTTATTATTTATATACAGAGCGGTTAGGACCAAGACATTCATTGTCTCTTAACCATACTGATTTTGTACATTGTGGCTATAGAGGAGAGTATACTGCACAAGTGCTTAGATATAACGATTTTTTTAAAGTGCAAAGCGCATTATTATTCCCGAATTCTAAAAGTGATAACTTGCCTATACAGGTTGACGCGTGGCTTGACTTCATTTGCCCTGGTACGTCTGTAAGAGTTGAACCATTGGGAACGATGAGTGCGTCTATTAGGCTAAGAAACAATTCTGTTAAAAATTATGTATTAGCACCAAATATAGGATTTGGAATAAGTTATTCCTTGCCAATAATTGTAACTGGATTGATTGCGAAAACTGATTCTGTGATTGTAGTAGAGAATCCAGAAGCCCATTTACATCCCAAGGGTCAATCCAATATCGGGTTCTTTTTAGGAAAAGTTGCTTCTTCTGGTGTTAAGGTAATTGTAGAAACACATAGTGAGCATGTTGTTAATGGCATCAGGAGGGCAGTTATGTCCAATCCGGATTTTAGTGCGGAAGATGTGGTGATTTATTTCTTTGACGGATTCGGAAACAAAGATAGGATTAGAAAAATAGATCTTAAAGAAACGGGGGATTTGTCTAGCTTTCCGAGGGATTTTTTTGATCAAATAAATCAAGATATGGCTGAAATAATCCGTTTAAAATCTTTGAAATAAATGGGTAATCTTTTAGCCTACAACCAATCATTTGATTGGATTGATAGAAAGATAGATCGTGGAATTCTTATTGAAAATTTGAGCTCTGCCATAAATAAAGCAGGAAAGCAAGGCGATAGCATTTATAAAACACCTGACCTACATAACTTAGACTTGCCATGGGGGGAATTGTTAGCCATTCTCGCCAATAGTTGTTATGATCACGAGGCCTTTAAACAGGAATTTCCTTGGATAACACAACTTCAATATCAAACTTTAATGGCAATCAGTTATGTTTTCCAATCAACAACGCCTGACGAAGCCAAATCATTTGAAGAGTTAATTAAGGAGTTCCCTGGCCAAAATAACGCATTGATAGGCTTTAGATGTGAGTGCACCCACCAGTTGGTTCACGATCCACCATCTTGGGAGGAATTCCATAGATCGTATGTTTCTACATTTTCATTTGATATGCAGTGTCAAAATTATGAATATTTTATATCTTTTTATAAACCTTATTTAAAGATTGAAGCTGGGCATATCCGTAAGGTAATTTTTAGACATTCTGTGAACAAATTTATTAAAAGGTTAGATGCCCCGAAATTTGACCACGATAAATATCATGTTCATTTTGATGATAATAATAATAGTGCATTAAATCTTGATGGTACTTGGAGGCACAGCAGTTGTAATATTCCAGTTGGGATAAGAGAAATTTTAAGTAATTGGGGGTTTCTTTTGCCTTCGGAGTATTATTATTAATTCTAGGTGATAATTTTAAATTAGTTAACAGTATGGTGATCGAGTTGCAAAAAGTCTCCAATAGGACATGAGGGAATTGCAGTTGTTGAATTGTATATCTAGCGGTTTTTGGTTCAAAAAGTATCTTTTCTGAATATACTCCTCTCCAATTCGGAACGTAGCTGCTCAATCTTTTTATCTCTCTTTGCAATCTCTTCTTTAAAATAGTCGACAATCTCCTTCAGAGATTGGGTTGGCTGATTTATCTCCCTACCCACATGTAATACTGCCTTTTCATCAAACCTTTCGATGGCATCCACGGAAACACCCAGGACCCTGGCTACAGCCTCCAACTTCGTAATACTTATTTTCCTCCTTTTCTCTATAACGACGCAGATTTGACATAGTGCTGCAAATATAAAAAATCCTCGGATTCTATTCTTATTGCAGTAATTGCAATATACCCTCCATTCCTTACAATCCAGGCCTTTTCCTACGCCCCCTGGTTTCCTCCTGCCTCCTGGCCTTTTCAGCGAGCCCAAAGGTCATTTGAGGATTGTGAAAAGCCTTTTTAAGACGATCCTCGATTGCCTTCCATTTTACCTCCCGGTTGATATAGTCGATGCGTACTGAAAAGTCAATATCTTGATGGTGGACCAATGCTTGTTTTACGATAGCAATATTGTTTTCTGGATATTTTTTCTCGCTTGCGGCAAGCAGTTCCCGCAAAGGGTAGATTTCCAGTAAGGCATACATGTCGATAAAGTCTTTGAGCCTGCTGCCGTTCCCATAAATAGCATTTAGCTTCATGGCTCCAATGTCTTTTAAGGAAAGCATTCTGATGCCTTCAAATTCTTGTGCTTTATCCACTAAAGGATATTTGTGAGCCAAAATGTCCACCTTGACACCCTCTATAAAGCTGAAGACGCCGTTGTTAATGGTCTGTACCCGTTGTGCCCGATAGTCGGAAATAAGATATTTCGAAATGTTGTTGGAATTAAAGTCGGATGCGGTAAAAAGATCTATATCTACCGATCTTCGATGCCCGATCCTTAGCGCAAGTGCTGTACCACCAACCAAGTAAAATGAAGAAAAATGTTTGTCAGCTAATAATTTTCGAATTAGATCCACTGTCCCCTTCTCAACAGTTTCCTCTCGTAACATGCCAGCTGCTCTTTTCTGAGTTTGAAATAGCCGGCCACTTCATCAATGGTATGATCAGGTAAATACTTTATTTCTTCCTTTAAAGATTTAAGGATTGTAGGCTTTCCATAAAAGCGAACTAGTTCCTTCCATTCGTCTTTGGTTCCACGCTCCAGCACCCGTTCGATAATGCTGCGGTAGGACTTTTGCCAGTCGATTTCATGAAAGCGCCAATCCCAGAATAGTTCCTTAGGAAGATGCGGTTTTTGTTTTTCGTCGACTTGAATATTGTTCCTGGAGCTTGACATGATCATACAAGTTACGAAAAATTCGTCGTTTACCCAACCGGCACTAAAATATAGCACCACCAGAGGATATATCCTGCTTAGCGAAGTGGCCAATTGTAGTTGCTCGATACTTGCTTCATTATGCGTTAACTGACCGAACAGCGTTAGCCTGGGTCATATCTTAACAGTATCTTACAACGCATTGCTTTAATTTATTCACATTTTTAAAAAACATTCTACATCCAATTTCACATTAGCATAAAATTTGCTGCTCATATCTGAAAAAAGATCAGTTATGAAAATACTTTTCCCATCACATGCAATTAGGAGTCAGGTTTTCTACCACGGTATTCACTGTACGATCCTTGATGGATTGATGAGAGGGCAGATTCAAGAGGAAAAGTGTAAAATCGTTGTTGAGGATACAGTGCTGTGTCGGCTACCAAATGCGCAGCAATATCAGGTCAATGACTTCTGTTACTACAACTTTGGTGGACAGGTGGTAATAAGGGCATTCGCAATTAAAGCAGCTTAAGCTGGGCTAAATAAAGGTAAGTCCATTTAGATTGGGCTTATCTTCCCTTTTGGTCAATCTTACCTGTTCCTTTAATGCCTGCTCAATCTCCTCCCACAAAAAATACACCTTACCCTTCAATTTTCTTGGCTGCAGCCTGCCGTCCTTCACCCACGCATAGACCGTCGACCGGCTTACATTCCCAAAAAGCTGCCGAACTTCCTGCATGCTATACAGGGGCTTTTGCAACAGTCCAGGTACGTCTTTCGGGTTCTCTGGCCCTTCTTTAGGCCATTTTAACTTCTCTCGTTCCATTTCCTGCCGCACAATCGTCCGTATTTCGTGTCTAACCTCCTCCGAAATTGTTTCCATCTCACATTGCTTTTGATTGGCCCGTGCTTTTATCCACGGTTTTACCTTCGGTAGCCTCCAGGAATAATTTTGGACGCTCATAATCCTGGACCAAATAATATGCACAAGCTTCCCAGAGGATTGCTGGCTCCTTATTTTTCAACGCCACCTCCGGGTCAGGGTATCGCAGATCCTTTGTCGGATACTTCCTGTTCGTATGATCCTGCCAAAATTTCTCCGCGATTTTTTTTGTTGCAGGATACTCGTGAAGCCTTTTTAGTTCGAAGGTGATCGATGCTGTTAGCGCCTTTTCCTGCCTGTTTGTATATCTCGCATCCCAATCTACCAGCTTCATTTGCATTTCCAGCTTGAGAGGGTCTATACGTTCGACCATATTAAGGTTGCCAATGGTGCGGTTCATCTCCAACCACCGCAAACGGTAGGATTTGTTCAGCGGTTTGATAAATACAATTTCGACCCTCAACGGCGGATATTTCTGTCTGTGCAAAGGAACCCTGATCATGTCCTGGTTGTATTGAACGCCCTCTTTCATAAGGTTTGCATATGCTTCAGCATCTATGCCCAGCTTTCGAAGCTCGATCTGCATGGAACGCACTTTTCGCTCTACAAAATCCTTCTCAAAGAGCATAAAATTCAAATCATCGTTGATCCGCATCGAGGAACGCCATACTCGCCAACACCGGATGATGCGAAGGGACATACCTGATATACCCATAGTCATGCAACGCCCGCATACAGCTATGATAGGTCGATCGCGACTGGATCTTGGCGCCCTTCATGATTTCCGGGCGGGAGAAGGAGACGGGATCCTTGCCATTATTTGCGCACCAACGTTCAAACAGACAGAGATATACCGCTATATGCGCTGTACCGATCCTGGGATCATTTTCCACCGCCTTTAAGAATTGAATGAGCTTTTCCATGGCTTACCTCCCTTTCCCGCCTACGGTTCATCGCCTTATTCTCTTGATAGAGTTCCACTACCTTTCCTTCCGTCATCTCCTGTTGTAGAAGGCGCTCTGGCATAGATTGGCCGCTTTTGCCCAAAAAAGCTTCACAAGCCTCTTTGATTGTGATGGGGTCCTTCTCGTTCCAGGGAAAAATCGATCTTTTTTCCACCTCCCCTCTTTTCGGGTCCGGGTACGGTTGTCCCCTGGCCATATAGGTTGAATTAGCGTATTTTAGCCAAAGCCTTGCCACGATATCCTGCCCGAACGAATATTTTTGGAGTTTTTCCAGTTCCTGGATGATCGGTTCCATCCGCGCCCACTGCTTCGTATCCTTATGGCGAGCGCTCCAATCGATAAGGCTCATCCGGATCTCCAGGTCTTGCAGGTTCATATTCTCAACGATGCCGCTCATGATCTCGATACCGCTTACTTCCAGCTGCTGCAGCCGGTAGGCGCCATGTTTCGTCCTACCGAATACAATGTCCACACGGAGGGGGTGATGATCTTCATGCATATATACAGGTAGGCGTAACTTCTCTTCGTTTCTCTTTACACCTTCATCGAGTTTCCTCACCAGGTCGTTATCTTCTATTCCCAGCCTGCTTAACTGAAGCTGCATGGACTCCACTCTTCGTTCGTGCAGGCTTCTTTTTGCATCCGCATGTTCTATATCATTTAGATCAATCGTTATGGGGACCGCCTCGTGGAATGCATGGAACAAGTTGTTCCGTTGATCATACTGATCGATAAAACCTTGTAAATGCACAGCCTTACGCCGATCTCCTGCTGCCCGACAAAATGCCTCTGCTTCGCGGCGATGGGAGAAACCCAGTAGTTCGTCTGGTTGGACATATGCGCTAAACATATGCCAGCCCACCCACTTCTTTCCCTGTTGCGAGAGCGTGTTCAACTTCTGCCGAAATTCCTCGCGGCGTTCATGGTAAATAAAGATTTTATTTTCCGGGTCCATCATAACCAAACCATTGACAACATCAGACCTAAAAGCTTCTTTTCCGGGAATGAGTGATAGGTAGAGTAGGGGTACGGATTAATTTTTCCTGTCTTTCCCACGTAGGGTAGCGGCGTTGTGGCCGCCGTTGCTTGTCAGGAAAGTCCTCTCTGCGCGCTTGCTGCCTCTTTTCCTTGGGTTTCTCCGGTTCAATCCCGAGCTTTTCCCGCCGGTCATTGGCCAGCTCCCGTATTGTTTCCAACAGGACCGCAAAGAAGCGTGCAATAGGGTTACGGCTTTCCCGTAACGTCCTTTCCAGTTTGCTTGCCCGCTGCGGTTTCCTGAGCTTTTCTGCCTCCGCCTCTAGCCGCCGCATGGTTGCCACTTCCTCCCTTGTTTTATGGGGTAGCTTCTCAAATTCCTTTTTCATCCGGATGATGGCTTCCAGCTTCCGGTCATCATACCTCCGGCTTTCAAAACCAGGGTGGGGGTGTTTTCGCAGCCAATCGTTCCAACGGTCCTCCACCCGGTTCTTTTTTTCCATTTCCTTTTCCATCGTACATAATTTTTTATAACCGTTTTACCCTAAGGAACTGACGCGGGCTTACATTCAGCCACAGGTCGCGGCCGCCGCCTCCTTTTTCCGAGATAACGATCCGTAACACCCGCTTGCCTGTAATGATCACCGCCGGCAGCGCCAATACAAAGATCCGCCCGCTATCCGCTGCAATCCTGTTCCTGTTGCCCATTTCATAGAGCGCATGGACCTCCCGCTCCTGGGTAGCCGTTCGCCTTGCCCGACGCCGGTCCCGGATCAGAAGCCGGATATTGCCAATATCATAGTCGATGGGGGAATGATTGGAGAATTCCAGCGCAATGAACGTGAGGTTCGACCGCGCATACAAACCACGCAGGCGCCAGCTCAGACCGTATTGCTTATTTACAGGACCATGTACATTCCTTTGATCCGCCGCTTTTCTGCTATAATAAGCCAGGGAATCCTCCGTCATCTCTGCGTCATTTGAGCGTGTCCCTTCCTGCCGCCACCACAAATGGGCCGGATCAGGCGCGTAGCGTACAAAAAAGGCATGCAGCTTCCCATCAGCCGTATACACGCTCAGGTTTGTTGGCGGCATCCGTTCATGTGCGGCCTTCAGTAGCAGTACCGTATCATTGCCCAGTTTGGCCAGCAGCTCGCCTGTACCCCTGTCCACCTGGCGAACCTTATAATGAAAGACCAGGTTTGTTGTCATATGCAGTCCCACTTCGATCGGTAATCCTTCTACAAAGGACAGCGAATCATTTACAGACTGAGACCGCGCAGCCCCCATAATAATAAATACTACCAGCACGCACGAGATCCTTTTCCACATTTTCATATCCCACAGTTTTTTGTAACCACCAATCAATCCCGTTTGGCATCCTTTAGCCAAACCCGATAACCGGCTTCAACTTTCACCCGTACCAACTTCACCTTCCGGCTGATGATATTCCTGGCCACTTGTATGCCTGCCGACGCTGCCTGACCTGCCGCTGATGGATCATAAGTACCGAGGCCCAAGCTGTTTAGCTCCTGACCCGCCGACTGCTTCATGACGTCCCGACCGATGCCACCCGGTATATAAATTCCTTCCAGCCCGTCTTCGTCATATACATGGAGGTCCACCGGCAAGAGATAATTGCCATATCGAATGGCTCGAATGCCGACATTCAATCGTTCGTCACGCAAACTGGCCACCCCATAGATAGCGCTCCCCGCAGGTATCACAATCCCGCTGATCGCTACTTCCTGCACTAACTGCAGCTTGACTGTCCCGCCGTTGACCAACGTTTGTGATTCGGGCACCAGGGCCTGTAACGCATTGCCCGCCAAATCTGACGTCATGGTGTCCGATAGACCATAAAACTGATTCACGGCTTCATGCATGGTCCCTGTGCTAATGCTCATATTCTGCAACAGTGACACCGATCCCTCATCCAACCTTTTCTCGACCGGCAGTGCTTTTGTTTTATCCAGGGATTCCCAAACTGAATCCTTGACGAGGTTCGGATGCTGTACCCGCAGCAGCTTATCCAGCACCTGGTTCATCTGCCGCATGTCCGCATCATCCTCCTTTTCCTCTTTTACCCTTTGCATCATCTTTTCCAGCCGCTCCATGCCAGCTCCGTCGACAGGTCGACCTTCCGGATAGTGCTGAGGGCCTTCTTCCGCCCATCTGACCCGTTCAGGTGTCGAGTGCATTACCGCATCCAGCGTTCGCAGCTTGCTCGATATCCGCTCTTCCGCGGACGCTTTGCCATCCGGTTCACTTACAAGGGAATCTTTCGAAACGCTGCCAACTGTTGTTCCGTCCAGTCGTCTCCCATAAAATGCCTGCGACCGTTCCTTCTCCATCCTCTTTACGGAATCCATTTGCGCGTCCGAATAAAAGTCCATTTTATCACTGGTGCGATCATCCTTCAGATGAGCACCAGGAAGCTCCGGGTTCAACCCATGCCGGTCTTGTTGTATTTCCTTTCGTTTCTCATCGCGACCCTTGTCGTCCAATGCCCAGAGCAACCCGGTGATAAAAGGTATTGTGAGCAGGGGCAGCACCAACAGAAAGCGCCTGCGACGAATAAATTGTAAAGAATGCTGTTGCATGATTGTTGATTTTACCGTTCTTCTGTTCTTACATCCTTATTTTCAACGATCTCCCATCGCTCGATCTGGAAACCGTGACCGTTACGGGTCGTTCTCGCCACATTGCGTAATTGACCTATTGTTACCAGGTTGCGCGTAGTAATGCTCGTGCTGCGGATCAACCGTTCCGTGGCAAAACAGCGAAACCGGTAAGGGTATCGATCAACATCGACCTGGATGCTGTCCACCTTTATTTCCTGCGTGATATTGCCCGAAACCAGATTCGCATAAAAGCCAGCCTCCTTTAAGTTTTCATACACGCGCCATGCCGAGCCGTCTGCCAGGTATACTGCTTCCCCGATCCGTTCGCGTATATATTTTTCATCCGGTTCCAGCGAGAAAAAAAGCCGGTGAAAGTCTGCCACATGGTTCCAGGCCTCCGCCTCGACATTGTCCTTTCGTTCACCCGCAAAAGCTTCCAACACCTTCCCGTTATACAGGATGTATATTCTCTCCTGCATACCCGATACCAGCCGGCTGGTCCGGTAGATCACAAACCCGACTACCAGCGTATAGCTTACCAGCACCAGCCCCGTGAAGCCCCGTACATAACGGAATGCCACATCGATGTCCCGCAACTTTTTAAACATACCACAATCCTTTCTTCACTAGTTCTTGACTCGGTTCACTTACCCTGTATCTTTTTTCGCATCGGGTCATCCCTCCACGGTCCGCAGGGATCTCGATATCCATCCCGGAAATCGTCCGGCGCCTGCGACATTTGCTGCCAACCCCGGCCGGCGCGATAGAGGACGTTGCCCGTAAGGCCGCCTGCAAATCCAGCAACCTGACCCGCCATCCATGAAAAGAAAGCCGTCGTTTGCAGCGCATGCGCACCTCTTCCACCGACTTGAACAATATAGCCGGCAATGGAAGGCACCGTACAGTAGCCGATGATCCCCACGATCATAAATACCAGGTATCCCGTATCCAGCAGACCCATGGAGACAGACCCATCTCCATGCGCATGCCCCAGGCCCAGGCGGATCATTTCCAACTGGATGTGTCCCAACAGCATTCCCAGGATATTTGCCACCGGCAGCCACAAAAAGACATTCAGGTACCGGGCAAACCAGTTAGTCAGCGTATGATGGAAGCCGTCAAAAATGGAGATGGCAAAGATCAGGGGCCCCAGGATGGCCAGCAGCAGAAGGTTAAACGTTCTCAGAGTATCGATCGTAAGACTTGCCGCCTGATACAAGACCTGCAGCACTTCGCTGATCCAAATATGTACCGTATTGCGCAGGTTATAGGATTTTCGTAGCAAGGCAAACCGCAGGGAATTGCTGATCCCCGAGAAAACACCCGAGTCAGCCTGATCGGAATATTTTTCCCATAGTTCTTTGCTCCCATCCCCGTCCGCTCCCACAAACCACTGGTATGGGTCGTTCTCTTCCAGCGTACCTTTTTCATGCAACAATGCTGCGATGGTCGTGTCCGTGTTGTGTACCAGGTCCCCCGTTCCTTTCACCACCGGCTGCATCACCCCATTGATAAGATGGATCACCACAGGAAAAAAGCCGATCATAAGTCCCAGGGCAAAAGGCCGTAACAGGGGGTACACATCCACCGGTTCTGCCCGGGCGATATGCCGCCACACCCGTGCGCCTATAAAGAGCAGCGCCGCAAATCCCGCAATGGCTCTGCCCACATCTACTAAGGAAGAGCACAATGGCAACAATTGTTCATAGAGGTTGTCCAGCACGCCCTGCAATCCCTTGATATCCCCAGCCAGCCCGCCTTGCGCCCAGGCCGCAGCCGGCCATATTATACCCACCATTATAGAAAACGCCATCCTCCGCTTTAGCATACCTGCACATTTAATGGTTTATCCCATATAATCTTCTTACTTCGTCTGCATCAGCTGCGTCACGCGCACGTTGCAGCGAACGCATCGCCGTTTCGTTATTGAGCTGCCGCATCATTATCAGTTGTCCGGTCATCTCCACGTGCAGCCGGTCGATATCCCTCATTCGTTCCCCATCCGTTGCCCGCAATTGACCGTCTGTTAAAACGATGAGCAGCGCATCCAGTGTCCTTTCGCTTTCACCCAACAAGCTCCCATACACCCTGCCGAAATCCGCAATTTCCCCAATCCTGAAATGCTTATCTGCTCGCAGCCGGCTACTGGCTTCTCCATATTCCCGTACCATCTGTTGTTGCAATGCCAGGACTTCTGCTACTTTGAAATAGTCCCGTACCGATGGACTTACCACTAGCAGCCCATCCAGGAAGAGCTTATGCAGGTCAAATGAGCCGTGACTAATGTCCCGGATCGCCGTATACCCTTTCTCCACAATGGCGTAACCTTTGTACATATCGTTCAACAGCTGTTTTAGCTGCGCCAGCTTCTGCCAGTCCAGGAGTAATTGTTGTGCATCAAAGCCCTGTCCCCGTCCTCCCGTAACCAAACCCGATAAGAGCACAACCAGTATCCCCACTTGCATTATCTTCTTTACCATTGTTAGCCGTTTTCCATGCCATAAATAATGCTCATGTCTTCCGCTTCCTTTACCATTCGTTGCCGGTAGACAATGATCTCATCCACCAGGTTGCGAAAATCGATCGCTGCATACAACAATCGCTTCATTTCTCCATAGATTTCCTCCAAACGCTGCAGCCGTTCGTCGTTCGTCATCATCAGATAGCTGTTTGCCAGCAGCCTGTCCAGCACAGCTATATATGTTCCCGATCGCTCCTCCATCTCATCCAGCCGGCTATCCACCACTATGTGTTCCCGCTTATCCAGCCAGCCACCTGTACCCGATGCTTTCCGACATGCCTTGCAATGTGCCCGTATCGCTAATCGCCAGGCGCGGACCCTTTCGATACGGGCATCTTTCTCAATGGATGGCCTGACACTCTTCAATGAAGCAAAATGTTCGGCATGTTGATCCTCGTCTTGTTGTAGCATCCGCCCGATCGTATCCGTTCCCCGACCTATGATCGTGTATCCGTTTTCAATCACTGCCGTGAGAGCCTGGAGAGCCACGATCTGCTGGTGCAGGTACTTGATCTGGGTCTTATGTTGCCTGAACCACTCTGAAAAGGTCTGCCCGAGTATGCTTCCCGCTATTCCTACCCCTATCATAACCGCTACCCACTTTTTCATCGCTTGAATTTTTTTTGCTGTTCTATCTGATGCGCCATTTGGAGAACTAGCTCCGGTCGAGGTACATGATGCCAGGACTCCGGCCGTATTCGCTTGCTGACAGGTAACTGCCAGTTCGCCTGCCGTTTTTCGATCGCCATTTCCTCGATAAGGAATCCTTTAACAGGTCGAAAAAACAATTTAAAACTACACGTTACGGATTCTCCCGACTTATGGTTATACACATTCGTCTTTATATTCAAATGTGTCTGCATTGCAGCCCGCCGATTCTCCCCGCCAAAGTGCCGCTGTAGTCCCTTGGCCAGCTCCTCCTCCGGTGCTCCATTCACCTGGAAGAGCCCCTCGTAACCCTTGCGTTTCAATAAAGTAGCCAACTCCGCAATCTGATAATCGATCTCTTTTATAGAGGCATTACTCCAATCCATACAGCTTCTTTATTTCGCTAATCTCCGCTTCACTCCCCGCCCTCCGCAAACTCAATAAAGCATTTTCCGTATTGAACTTTACCAGTTCCCCATAGCGCCGATCCATATCCACTGCCGCCTCATGAATGATGGTAAGCCGCCCCTCGTCTGTCATCTGCGTCGTGAGGTCCCGGATGACGGAGAGAACCAGGTCCAGCGTTTGCACACTCTCCTCCAGGATATTCCCGTACACCGATTCCATATATTCCCGCTCCGCCGCTGTAAAATGATGATCCTCCCGCAGCCCGTTCCAAGCCCGCCTATAGGCATCTACCAGCTGCTGTTCTTTGCGCATGAGCCGTTTCACATCCTGATATCCCGAAATGACCGATTTTACGTGCCAAAGTTCTGCGAAATAGTTCCCATACAAGTCCTTTAGATTTTGAACCCAGTCCCTGATCTCGTCCAGGTGCAATGCTTGCATCGCATTCTCGATCTCCTTCTGCGCCGTTTGTAACAGGATCGTCCTCGTCTGCATACGTTGTACCTGTAGGTCGAAGGCCCGGATCACCCGGACAATGCCCGTAGAAATGATTGCGCTCACCGGGTCTTGCGCTCGCACTTGCAACGAACTTGTTAACAATGTCAACGTTGCCAGCACCACGTATCCGCCGATCCATCTACCTCCGCACATAACTTATATTTCTCCTTTTTCCCGCTTATCCCGGACCAGCATCTCGATCCCCTTTTGGAGACTGCCATACCTAGACGCATACTCAGTCACCAGCACCCGCTCTCGTTCCTCCGTCGTATAGGCGTAATACTCCTCCATACTCGGCTCAAAACCATACACTTTTGAATGGCCGGCCAGGTCGATGAACAGTTCGCGATATCGCCGCGTCGGATCATTCGCACGGTTCAGGGAAAGGATCATCGACTTCGCCTTGTCCGTCAGACCCAGGGCCGCCTGCAGCTGGTCGAACTTATGCACAAACTTGCTCAGGTCGAGGATGATCTTGCAGTCCGAAACATTAATGATGGTGTCTTTCACGACCGGCGACCCCACCAGGTCCTCCACCTCTTGTGTCACCGTGTTGACCTCCCCGAAGAATTTGCGCACGGTCTTATAGAGATAGCGGACAAATTCCGCCATTCCCGCCTTCGCAATCGCCTTCCACGCTTCCTCGATCGTGATGACTTTCCGGATACCTGGCAGCTTTCTCATCTTGCCGATAAACAATTCCATTACGATCAGCGTAATCACTGGGAAGAGAATAGGATGGTCGCGCACTTTGTCCAGCTCGAAGACAATAAACCGCTGCTGTAATAGGTCCAGGTTCTGTCGCGCATTTAATAGATGCCCGAACTCCCCTCCTAAATAGTATGGTCTTAACACGTAGAGAAAATTTCGGACATCAAAATCTTTTTCGTGTACCTGATCCGCTTGTAACCGCTGCAGAAATACAGTTTGCAAGAATTCATAAAAGCTATTGAAGCATGGAAAGATATCCGGATGTACCGCCAAATGATCCATGTATCCGGACAAGGCATTCGACAACGCGACATATTCCGACCGGCGGAACGACTCATCTTCCCGCTTCCACAAAGCCAGCAGCAATGCCTTGACGCTTTCCCGTTTTTCCGTGTCGAACACATCACCCGGAGCCACATAAAAAGGATTGAAGGATAGGGGGCCTGTTTCCTCATAGGTAAAATAGTAGCCGCCCAGTAGCTGGCAAAGCCATTTATACGAATTACCTACGTCCACCACTACCAAATGGGCGCCCTGCTCATAATAACAGCGCATTAACATCGCCATAAAAAGCGACTTCCCGCTGCCAGAATTTCCCAGGATCACTTTGTTGCGATTACTGATCAAGCGGCGGGCCATCGGCTCATCGCTGATATCCACATGCAGCGGACGACCGCTCAACCGGTCGACCAACCGAAAACCAAATGGACTCGGCATATCCATTGAGCTGCCTTCCGCATGAAGGAAACAACAAGCTTGTTCCAGAAAGGTATCGAAGCATTCGTTTGATGGAAGATCAGCCTCGTTCCCCGGCAACCCAGCCCACCAGATCTGTCCAACGCCTACCGTCTCCTGTTTCGGCGTGGCGCCTAATTGGACCAACGCGCTGGTCACCAGGTTCCGGGCATTCTTCAGCTCGGCCGGATCATTCGACCAGGTCATGACGTTGTAATGCGCTTTTACCAAGGTCCGCTGTGCCGACGCCGCCTCCTGGAGAAAACCCGCCACCGCATCCGCCGCTGCTGCATTCTCCCGCGAGTGTACCGATAAGGCTTCCATCCGGCGTCGCTTTCGTTCCAACCTTTTTAGGGTTTCTGCCCCATCTTCTATGAAGATGTATTGGTTGTATACATGCCGGCACGGCAGCAGTTGCCCGAGAGCGGAAGCAAACCCCACACTAAACCTGGTCGTGTCCGTACTGTAGCGGGCATAATCGATCCTCGGGCCGCAAACGCCTGGCAGGTCATCTGCGTCCCCCAGCGTAAACAGCAGACAATTGTCATCCCCCACCCGCAGGCCGTCCTGAAGAGAAATATCGTTTAACAGACCCTGCTTTCCCTCGTTCAGCATACAGTAGCGCTCCAAAATACCAGGTCGCTCCCTGGTGCTCCAGATATCTTTTCTTCCCAGGCGCTCCAATCTAAAACCTCCGTCCTGCAGGATCCGCACGAATTGTCCGCAGCTATCCAGAAATTCCCGGATAACCAGCTCATCTAACGCATCCGCAGGCACGATGGAGCGGCGCAACAGGGTAGAGGTAGCCGAAATGGGCAGCTTCCCCGACACCATCCTGGTGAGATAAATGTAAGCCGTATGTTCCAGGTAGGGGCGTTCATGGAAATGCCGGTCGCTTGCCCTGGACAGAAAGCTATCTCCCGAAACCTTTTCGTCTGCCCTCCATGTCGCGTCTGTATACCAATCCGCCATATGAAAGATGGAATGTTTGGGCAGTACCTTCAACGCCCGAACAAAAGCCTGGTGCATTGTTTCAAGGTCCTGCGACGAGAGCGTAAAGACCTCCGGTTTGTGGACCCGGTAGGCCAACGTGTAATCTCCCCTCCGCGATAGAATACAATCCTCCTCTACTCCCAACAGGGGGAATAATTCCTTCAACTCTCTTTCCATCACTCAATATTTTATAAAAACTTTTCTACTCTTACACCTCAGCACCTTCGGCACCTTTCTTTTCGCCGCCGCCTTCATCATCCCATACTGACCGTAGCGATTGTTCAGCCGGTATACATACCCGATCATTCCTCCGCCTGCCGGCAGGATCACTCCCAGACAGATATACGCATTCACGCCTATCACATGCAAAACAGCGAATAACAGCAGCAGACCAACGATCCCGCCGCCTAACCATCCGATATAATGCGCACGAAGCCCTTTAAAGACGATCGGTTTGCCGATGCCCTTATGGATGCTATATACACTACTACCCATGCCCGAAGTTTTAAAAAAACCGCTTTACAACCCCACCCTGGACAAGGCCGGGCAAGCGGTTTTGTTTTTAAACCTTATCCCATGAAAAACCACATAGCTAAATACCGAAGAATGTCCGTAAGATCGTCGCTACCACCACCAGGAAGATGCAGCTACCAAACCAGCTCGCCGCCACCTTGTTCGTGTCATGGTCCGACTGATTCCACTTTTGAAAGACCTTCACCGCGCCCACCAGACCGAGGATCGCCCCGACCGCATACATCAACGATACGCCCGCATCAAAGTATCCCTTTACCGTCGACGTGGCCTGGTTGATCCCCGCATTCCCGTCCTGCGCCAGCATCAGCACGCTCACCAACATGCCGTGCGTTGTTAATAACAAGGCATAGCCATCCTTTCTGCTAAAGCATTTCCTACTCCACGATCTCATAACCACACTGCTTTTATATTTCACAATCCTACGATTCCATCTCATAGCCCTGCCCCGGTCGGCCGGCCCTCCCACGCCTGTCAAACCCACTGCCGGCCGCCGGAAACAAGGCTTAATCCATATAAATGACCCGTTTCAATCCCCCCTGGTACCAGCGCCCTCCTGGTTCTGTCTGATCTCTTGCCGTTCTCTTTAAACCCCTCAGCAATTCTGCCTTGGTTACAATGCCCGGTGTGTCCCCGTTTAGCAGCCACAGCAGTTTTACGGCCTCCTGCCTACCCAAAGTATACAAATCCACAGGTTCCCGAAGTTTTCGACGCTTCACAATAAAAACTGACGGCAGCGTTTCTAAAGTCAACGAAGCTTTCATGGTTTCTCTGTTTTCCATAACTGATTAAGTTCATCCGCATCAAAGTGGATCCCACACTGTTGCTCTGCCTCCACCGCCACAAGATTATTGATCGCTACCCGGTACTGCGCATCGTTAAGCGATAGATACTGTTCTTTCCCGATCAAAGACTGAAGTGCCCCAATCAACTCACCCCGCACCATCCCCGATTCACCCGCCTGCAGGATCAGGTCCCGGATCTCATCCGCCATGCTGTATAGCAAGGGAAATCTATCTTCACGGACGCTAGTAGCATTCCCCTCTTCCTGTTCTTCTCGCTCGTCGTCGAACAAACTCGTTTGCTCGGCATCTTCGCTTTCTTTAAAAGGACTATCTATATTCATTGGATGACCAGAGTTTCTTTTCTTTCCCCGGAGAAAATCCTTTACCTCCCGACGAAAATAGATGACGGCGACCACCAGCCAATACAAGACTACCAGGATAGCCAGCGTCTCAAAGTAATGGGGCCAGTCGATATGGATGAAGTCGTAGATCATAATCGTTGATGCTTACGTCGACAAATATCCGATGCAAAAGAGGCGATGTTTCACACCAAATACCTCATGCGGACAAAAATCTTTTGAGGAAGTTATGGTGTGTTAGCAGACTCATTCGAACAGGTTTGTACAGTGTCGATCGGGTAGACTAAAGCTTACCGGATATAACCCTGATGGGTATGTCAAAAATTACATTCATCCGTCATCATTCAAGAGAAAAGGCGCCCAGGAAAGGGCACCCTATTATCGAGCAATCGCCCGGAACCTAAATTATGAGAAAGAGTCTTTAAGTCGTCCGGAAGCAGGCGGCCGCAGCCGATGGACAATAGTACAGTTCCGGACGGCAGTAACGGCTTTGGCACATCCGAATGTTCCCATGAAGCCTGGCGACATTACTTATGCGATGACCTCAGGCGGCTTCATGGAACCATTCGGACGATAGTGTCTGTATTATCCCGTTCGCTTGGGATTTTGATCCATATCATCATAGTCCTGCAGAAGCACTTCATAGAGGAATTTCAGGTAAGCCCCTGGTTCCTTTGTGATCCGATCCTCCTGGGCAGCACGATAGATATTTTTCAGATCAACATTGAATAATCCTTCAAATTGTTTTGCCACCTCGCTAATCGTTATATTGCCATGATTGATGGATCGACTGCGCACCATTGCACGGATTAGTTGTCCCAGGCCTTTTACCGGTCCCGTCCACTTAAGTTTGCTTGTAGCTGGTATGGTAGATGAACCAGTTCCCTGTGAAACGGAAATCTTTTCCAACTGATGGATCAGGTAAAGGAACATCAAATCGTCTGCCATCAACTCCGCTACTACATGGTCCAACGCCGTTGAAAAGAGAGGATCCCCGTCAGATCGTAGAAATTCAAGGGATCTTATATTCACTTCCGAGGTTCGGAGAAAAAAGTACTTGTCGTACTCACCTTCACCCAATCGCATATAAATATCAATCTCCTCGTTCTGCCTCAAATGATCTCCTATGCCATGTAATATTCTTGTGTAATAGAGTCCGAGAGTGGATGGACCTCCAGCCGGTAAATGTAATTGCAGATTATACAGCCGTTGATAAAAGCGCAGCTGACAGGCGAACTTTGGTTTCACATACTTGAAAAACGAGATCTCTTCTTCCTGCGAATTCGGCGGATGTTGGTCAAGCCAGCCCCTTAACTCACGTAGTACCTGTAATGAGAGTTCAATGCCCCGTTTGGCTTGTAGTAACGGATCAATTTCACTGTCGGAAAGAAATTCCAGTTCCTGCCGGAATTTTTTGTACATAGCCTCCAGGTCGGCGGCCATCTCCGGATACAAAAGAAAATAACGCATAAAATAAAGTTTAATAGTAGTTGCTATGAAGCTACTATTATCCTTTATTGTTTTTCTTACGATTTCGTATGTTCTTTGCAGGTTTCGTTGATTTTTTTGCCTTCGCTTTACCTCTCGTGCTCTCTTTCTTTTTTGACTCCTGTGCAGGCTTGTTCCGATTTGCGAAGAGACTTTTTTGCAGACTGTACGTGCCGGGCGTGACGCCCAGATAACTGGCCAATATTTTATCGGAAAGCGATCGGCGCGTAACCAGCCCCGGTTGCGTCTTCATTAAGTATTCAAACTTAACGCGGGCTTTCATCTGCCGCATACGATTTCGCGCTTCGCTTTGGGGGTAATATTTCTCCAAAAAGACGGCTCTGTGAAGATTGAATTCGGGATATTTTAAATAGGCTTCATAGAGCTGAGAGTGCGTGATGGATTGAAATTCGCAGTCTTCAAGCGCTTCGATCTTTTCGGGTGAAGGTATTTGCAACAGGAAGCTTTCCACCGAGAAGATGATCTCGCCTTCGGACATGATCCAGGCAGTTTTTTCTTTCCCTTTTTCAAGCTCAACCGCCCTAACAAGGCCCTTCTCAATAAAGTAAATACGGTCGGCGATTTGCCCTTCTTCCAGGATGACAGATTTTTTCTTAAAATACAAGGGTGTGAGAATGCTGATCAGATAGTTCTTCAATTCGGTCGATAAGGGATGGATAGCGTCGAATAGCTGGAATAGTTGTTCCATAGTTCAATAAGGTTTTATTTTGAAATAGCATTACAAATGGCTTTTAATAGAAGCCATGCGGAAAAGTATCTACAGTATAACGATTAGGGAGAGACGTAATTTATAATACAGCATTAATTGCACACAATTTAATTATGTGGTATATGTGTAATGCTTAATAAAATGATAAAGTAAAACACTTAGTCAAAGAAAGACGAAACTAGTCCCTTTGAAGAAGGAAATCAGTAAGAATAATCACAGCGATAGCAAGCGGAGCCAAGCCCGTGAGGATCCATTGTAGCTCCATGTCGGAATATTTAACCAGGAACCACCAGTCCAGGCCCCCCATGAGCAGACTGCTGCAGCCAATAAGGATATAGGTGAAGCTTTTTCTATGCAATTTCTTGATTAGTCGCAGCAATAAAGTTGGGACGCCAATAATAATATTGATCCACCATCCAATAACCAGGTAAGGATAGATGCCAAGGATCTCATGTGGATGTACAAAACCAACAATACAAACCAAATATAAAGAGCCAGCGATTACCAACGACCAAACCAATTTCTGCCATTTGAAGTTTTCTGCCATTCGAGAATTGTTAAGGATACACGATATGATAACAGGATGCGATGTAATCCTGCCACTCATTTTTTAATGGGGCAGGGATCTCATAAATTTCGCGGTCTGCTTCACAATAAAAAAAGCCGCCATAAGTACTGATCTCCACTTTTACTTCCTTGCCGTCGAGTGAGCAGGTTGCTACATAAGCGCCCATCCAGACAGGCGTCGAATCATTGGGGACTGGAAGTACATCTCTTACAAATTTACGCATGCTGTCCGCGTTTAAGGAATAAAATTTGAAGAGATGTAATGTGTCTAAACTATAAGAGAAGAGCCCGTGCCCTCTAAGACGATAGATTTTCCAATTGTCGGAATTCTTCCAGTCAATTTTCTGACTAAATGATTGTTGATAACAGATAGTGAACAATAGTATGATAAGGTATTTCATAATCCATTTGTATTAATTGCAATTTCCGACATTCGGATGATAGTTTTCCACGGTGCTTTTGGTCATATTCGCCAAGGGTGTCATTTGCCTGATATCCTCACCCAGGTCGCCAGGGTTATTTCCCATGCCATTAATCCATGTTCCCATTGTGCTCGGCAAATTAATGCCTCCCTGGACAAGTGTCTGCAGGGCATAAGAACTACAATTCTCGGTATTCAAATTGTAAAGGAAACCGGGCGTATTGCCCCTGCCTGCAAAATCGAGCATCGTAAAGAATTGCGCATTCGTCACCGTAAAGGTGGCAGAAATATTATATTCATGACCTTCATCATTATTGAGCTTACCCTGGCTCGTCTTATTGGCTGGAGTGACCATGCTGGTTGGATAGAAACCTACATTCCGGGTAACAGTCGTTCCGCCATATGTTTCCGTGAACACGAGAAAAGTATGTCCCACATCTACTACATTTCCCGCATTCGAAGAGCCGATAGGACCGCCGGGCACAGGTGTCCAGGGAGTCCTGGTATTGGGTACGGGCTGATCAACACAGATGGTAACCGCATACCGATGGTCGCTACCTCCGACATTTGTGAAACATCTAAAATACTCCGCAATGTTTGCAATCGGGTTGTCCGGCGGCGCAAGTGCAATCCTGCTGGCTCCGCCTCCAAACCCGCCACCCCCTGTCATGCCCAAACCGCCGCTTAATCCTCCATGCACGTCATCTACTCTATCCGGCAGGTACATATAAGAACATCCACCCGTCTGCGTCCATGAATATCCACCGGCGGGGTCATTTACGCCATAATTATACCCATAGATTACATTACATGAACGAATCAGCGAATTCGCCTGTACCGTAGGCGGCTCATATTTCAGCACTTCATTTTTTGCGTATAGGTACCGACCTAGTTCATTGCCCCACCAATTCTGGGCAAATACATACCCCATGAATGACGCCGATGGATCCCGTAGATACCCCGTATCCGGTATCGCCGTCAGCAATTCCGCATGAAAGGGCTCTCCCTGTCGCTTGTAGATTAACAGTTTCGTCAGGTCATCCAGGTGGACCAGGTTATACCCGCCGAAAGAGGCCTGCACAAACAGCGGATCATGGTACTGCACCGGCACCAGTATCCCCTCCACCGTCGATGATAATTTCATGTAGATTGCCTCTTCCCAATTCACCGTTCTGGTAATACCACTTTTGTAATCCCCGGGAATGCCGGGAACCCCCTCAACAGAATCCCTAAAATATCCACGGGCAGCACTTTTAAACGCTGCGTCCGCTGAGGAATGAACAAGGGGAGAGGTCTTCAGACAGGAGCTGGCCATTAACCCGGCCAGGGCAATAATGATAAGGTAAGCTTGTCTCATAGCTAAGGTTTTTGTGGAAATAAATATAACTAAAGGAAAAAAGAAAAATAATACGATTTCGTATGATTTTTTAAAATGGCAACATTTACTTTCACCTTCTCAAAAATTAAACCTTATGCGCCACTCTCCCTTGTTCTCCGTCCTTGTCGGAACACTCCCCCCTCAAAAAAGCAGCAAACCGCCGCTTCAACTAAAACCGGATACTCCTGTCTGCCTGTTTATTGAAAAGGGCCATGTCATGGAGTATATTGAGGTAGGCCACGAACGTAAAAGGGTTGTAGCGCTGTTCTTCGGTCCGCGAGAAATCGCACTTCACTGCCATCTTCAATACAGCAACCTGGTAGCGCTCGACGATGTTAACAGTAACCCGTTTACTCATGGACAAATAATGCAGATGCTTCGAAAGTTTCCGGAAAGCCGAGACCATTATCGGGGACTTCGGAAAATTTACCAGGAGAAGGTAGAAGACCGTATCCGCATGCTAACGACTTTGACCGGCCCCCAACGCTTTGCCCATTTAAAGCAGCACCAACCTTGGGTACTTAAGCTGGCGGACCCTGAAGATATCGCCTCCTATCTGGCCGTTCCCGTGGACATGCTAAAAGCATTACAAAAAGGTTCTTAATACTCACCATCTCCTATAAACTTTCAAACGATGAAAAAAGCGTTCCATTTATGGCTCTATACATGCCTGTTGCTCTTCCTCTGCAGCTGCAGTGATGCCCTTACGAAAAGCAAGGCCGAAAAACTGGTAAAAGAAGGCACCCATTATCCGCAGACGGAGGACGTGCCGATCCAGTACGGTCTCATTGGCTATGACAGAGATTCTCTGCCCCGGTATTATTATTCCCTTCAACAGAAAGGCATGTTCACCGTCGAACATCTCGGTAAGGGCGGCTTCCTGGTGATTTCTTACCGCTACCGCGTGACACCCACTGCAGAAGCAAAGAAATATATCACGGGGGAGGAGCAGGCCCCTGTCAAACAAGCCGCCACGGGAGAATACATGTACAACAACCGCTTTAAGACCTGCGAAGTTGATTTCAATGGCATCGAGACTGTCCAGGAATACCCTGATCTGAATGCGGCTGACATCCGCTATACCATTAGAAGATTACATTTCACTCCTTTTTGGAGCTATGCGCAAGAGCAAAGACACCTGGACACCGTACAACGAAGAACATTTGGCGCAATCAAGACCACCGATGGGTGGAGGCCGGCTAAATGAGTCATAAAGAGTAGCGTACTGATTTACCCGAGCTCCTATAAAAACAGGGGCTATGTTGTTCATTGAGCTGTCACACGATATTTATGAATAGATATAGCGGAAAATCTTAAATGTAAAGGGTTTCCATATTTTAATACATATTGCTTATTCTGACTCCAAACGGAACCGTTAATCAAACATGTATGGCTGGTAGGTCACCCGATCCTATTTAGAAAACCGAATATTGGTGATCCTGGTAACCTCTTTTCCAAACTTTCTAAAATGCCGGTTCTAGTTTTTTCAAGTCTTTCAGCCTCGGACATATTTAGGTTATCTGAATGTTCGTATGAAAATCTGTTCTCATTCTCCTTCAAAGAATACTGATAGTTATTGTTGTCAATAAGTGACACACTTAGGACGTAGATGCTGTTTTTCACTGGCGATTGTTCACCCCAAAACGAAAAGAGAATATTGACTTCGAAGGGCCGTCCATCAGGATCTATCCTATGATTAACCAACAGATATTCATCGTAAAAGGGTGCGTTATAATGAAAAATTGATTTACATTTTTTTTCAATATCGCATTGATGCCTTAAAGTAGATAGTGGATTGTTATCGTTAGGTTTATATAGATCGCCTCCAACTACAATTAACCTGTATTCCAAATTTTTTTCATTCAAATACCTCGATAGATTGTTAATCGTTAATACTAGAGGAATCGCCACTGTGCTTTTGAACTTTCGTATCTTCCCAAATGTCAAATGGCCTAAAAGATTAGGGTAGGTCACTTTCCGCATTAGCGCTTCCACAAGATAGTGTGGGGCAGGATGGGTTTGGCCATCAAGACGCATATAGTATGTACCTTTGTACTGATGGGGAGAATATTCACTTTTCAAAACCTGAATAATATAACAATACTTTCCTGAGTCGTCAATTTTATGGAAAAGTATACCACGAGGCATAGGAGATATTTGCGAACTTACCTTGTTGATAAATTGGTCTTGTTCAATTAGATACTCTACGAGCATAAGATTTCCTTGATACGATTCTTCTTTATCTCCTGAAATTGTTTTTCCTTTAGGGGCGCCCCAAATGAGAAAACCTCCATCTGAATTGAGAAGGGCACAAATAGTCTGAATGATTGAATTTATTTTTTCATTATCCCTTTTCTCCTTTGTTGTGTTAGGGATTTGCTCGTCTATATATGATTTAAATTCGTTAATATCGGTTTCTTTCTTTGGACTAGAGAAATATTTGTTTATGTCTTCTATGTTGAGGTCTTTAACTTCCTTGTTAAAGACTTCTACAATGATATCTTTTGTCATAAATATGCTTATTAGTAGTATTATTCCCGCTTGTCTTCCATCGATTATCACTCTTAAAGTGGGTACAATCGCCTATGGTAATATTGCTAAAATTAGCAAATTTCGGCTTATTTTAATCAATTTTGGAATTATTGTTTAAAGCGCTTATCTTTGGACTCAATTTATTGGCATGGATGGGGTGAAATTTGAAAAATATTCTAAACTTCTCTGCTCGACCAGGATAAGACTGTACCCAATTAGTCTTACCCCTCACCATAGCAAGTGGTCTTCGACTTACATTCCCACGAACAGAATTGTCAGATGTTTTCGAATTTATAGGCAACGAAGTATAGAGGAATTATTGCAGGACACAGATATCTTTTCTGCGATTTTTTTTAATGCAGAGAAAAGCTTTTTGTCATTATCCGCGGCTCCTCATTTTAATAAAAATCAAATTCTTACTATTAGGCGGGTTTCTGTGCCAGTTGATATTGTGACAGAACGCAATTGGATAGGAGATATAGAGCCCTTATCCCAAAAATTCAGAAAAATTCGGCTTCTACAATTAAAACGACACATTGTAAAAGCTATAAGAAAGAAAATACGTGAGTTTCGAAAGCTTATTTCTCTAAGTGTCGGCAAAATGGCTGAGCGCCATCATATTGATATTCGACTGGTCTTCCGATGCATAATACGATTTCACTTTAAGAACATGGATGATTGCACAGGAGATACCAATTTGTTGAACATTTTTTGTCCTCAACAATTGTTTCATCCTAATTTAATCATTTATGGATTTCAAGAAGAATATACAAGTAATTCAGGAACTTATAGACTCAGATGTTGTCAGCGATGAGCAAAAGGAGGCTTTGGATAAAGCCATCGTATCTATGCATAAGGATCAATGGATGGAAGCATTAAAAATACTCGCACCCATTGCGGCAGCTATTTTCAAATTGTATCATTGAAATGGATCTAGGTAAAGCAATAAAAGAACTTCGGAAGCAAAATGGCCTAAGCCAGCAAGAACTTGCGGCAAAAGCATCTATCACCCAAGGCACGCTATCTCAAATAGAGCGTGGTAACAAGCGTCCAGGAATCGAAACACTTAAAAGCATTAGTGAAGCTCTCGAAGTTCCTGAGTCTCTCATATATGTAATGGGAATGGAAAAGGAAGATGTGCCAGAGAATAAGGTAACCCTGTATGAAAAGTTGTTTCCTGTTATTCAGGATCTTGTAAGGCAAATTGCGATGAAGCCCTAGGCAAGGTTATTTTACTTCTGTGTAACCCACTACATCAAAGGATGCTCTCGAAACCTCCGTTTGATGATAAAATATCCCACGGCAATGCGTTCAAGTTTGAGCCAGATACAACAATTTCAGGACTTTCTTGGTCACGTATTCGGAGTGATTTTAATATGGGTTATTTCAGACCCTATATTTGTTGGTTGGAATACGCTCTCAAATCAGTGGCGGTTTATAGAGCATTTATTATGTCGGGGAGAAGGATTGTAGCTGAATGTAGCAGGCGGTCGACATACAAATGGCATATATTTCCGAAAGCGGACTCGGGAGATGAATTGCTTGGAAAACCTACGGTTCGCTCCAGGATGTGATGGAAGCATATATTCGTCATGCTAAAAAATACGGGGATAAATAGTAGTCGTTTTCCACATATACCTTGCGCTTGTCATGAAGATAACTAGATTAAATTTGTCGCCAAAATTCCATATCTAGGTGAATCCTGGCATATCCCGTTTGCGCCGCCAGTTCCTGTGCTTTTCCCTGATATTTGTGGCTGATTTCGGGAGTCAAATTTACAATCCCGGTCCATTTTGTTAACTCTGGATATAGCTCTTTTAGGCCAGCTGCGGAATGGCTATCCAACGGAATTTCCAGTGGTGCAATCAGTCGGTCATAAGTCAATGGATCCTGGTCAGACGAGTAGTGATCAAATATTATTTTGTTGTAAACAAGACTTCGGAAGAAGAGATTTAGTGATTTTCGCGCTGCTCCCCACATGCTTAATTCCCCTCTCCTTGGCAACGTTGCTTTAAGGGAAATCGTCTTCTCGTCAAGATATTCTTGAAAAATAATTGGTGAGACAAGTGCTGAGAAAAACTCTGAAAGGTCAATGTTCTGCGTTAGATATGTACGCACTATTTTGATTGTTCCAGAAGGCCCCTGATTACGCAATGCAGAACTTGTGATCGATGTTTGTGCCTCCCTTTCATGTAGCTTTTTAATGAGGTCATTGGGGTAATAATGATTCATGTACATCTTTTTGTAAAGTAAGAAATATACAGACAAGCTTAGCGAGTAATTGCTTTTTTTGCAATGTAGGTTTTTGAATCACCGCTGTAGATGCTGTATTTTTCTTGAGTTTTCGGTAATGAAAGGAAGCGGTATACGATGTCATACGAAAAGAACATATTAATATTGTCGCCATGCTGATTTTCGTCGCCTATTCCTTGCTGCAACTGAACTATCCATTCCAAAACGAATGACCATTTTATAGTTCAATTCTTCGAAATTTCGATACGCTCTACTAAGATAAGGCTGCCCACGGGTCATATCGATGTACTGTTTTATATCGCCGTTTTTCCATACGGCAGTGATATAATAAGCGAATTGTTCATAGATATAATCTATATTTATTTGGCCTTTCTTTTCATAGAACGACAGATTTTCGAAGGCCATTAGTAATTGATCCACCTGAACCAATGTATAATAAGGGGGTGCATTTTTAATGGTAAGGCCCGCAGGCAACGACGTTATTCTATGTGAATCCAATTTGAAGTATCCATCATCCTTTCCAAATTGGACAAATTTGATCAGGCTATCATCCAGGAGGGATAGCAACATTAGATTATCCGCTGAGAATATTTCTGATTTTAGTTTGAGCGCAAAGTCGGCGGAATTGGTTTCTTTTAAGTCATGAATCTGTAGATAGGTAAACAGTAATACAAAAAAGGTAGTCACGGTAGTTATCAACGCAAAAAGATTGGCCCTGTTTATTTGATTGCTGCCCACCTTCTCTGTTCCACAGACGATTTTGAAAAATGTAATGATTGGCTTACGCATAAAATGCTAATAATAGTTCTCAAAATATAATCGACTGACTATCGGTTGCGTACGTTAAAATCACTAAGGTCGTTGGATATGCAAACTGGTCCCATGCCTTGACTGTCAAACTCCTCGCGGATACTCGGATGGTTCGGCAAGTTCAAATAAGTGCCATCTGCTGCCAGCAGCTTCTGCCCATGATAACCGTAGAAATCAACTTCCTCATAAAAGTCTTTCCAGATAATATCATTGAGCTCCTGGAAGGCTTCCGGCGCCAACTTTTGGCTCGTCCTGCTGAAGCCGCTCTTGGTGATCCTCCGGATGGTGAACTGCTCGTTCTCCGTCTCCTTGAGAAAGCGATCCATCTCTCTTTGCAACCCGCTCTTTCCCATTCCTAATTTGCTGACTATCAAATGACTCAAAGGAAGCAAACGATTCCTGGTTAAGGCCCCCTCCTGGCCATTAGTGTGACGGCCTTTGAATGCTTCATTGTCATTGATATGGTAATTTAGCTTGTTTGTTACTTTGATCCGATAATCTTTTGATAGTTTTCGACGATCACCGCGCCCCTTGTTATATGCCTCAACCAAAATAACTCGTTATCAACACTTGCACCACCGTGAAAACACCTTTTCTTGCCTAAACCAACGACATTAGTGTTTTCACGGTACCCCAAGCCCAAAAAAAATCCTTATCCTTGGTCATGAATTGGGATTTAGTATACGACGCCTTGTGGATAGTACTTTACATCTTCATCGCCTTTCTCGCGCTCATTATACTATTTTACATCATCAGCCAGATAGCCCAAGGCTCCAGGATCATCGTCAGCAAGCCCTTCAACGAAGCCGAACCCAAACCCGACGGCAAGACCATTTCAAACACCAATGCCACCAGTATCGACCAATACTATTATCTCCCTACTGCCTCGATCATCATAAAAGCCAGGGCCAAAGTCGCAGTAGACCGGAACATTACCAGCACTAAAGTTCAAAATATCCGGCTGATCGAGCTCGACCTCGAAAACACCGTCGTCATCGAGCCTGACATAGATACCCTCCTTGCTATCGAATATAAACCATTCTTATTCGGCAACGACGAGCTCAGGCTCACCACCGACGCTACCGGACTGCTGTCAACCGTCTCCGCAGAAACAGAAGACCGTATCGGCGCCATCGTCGCCCAGGTAGCCGACGCACCCGCCCAGATCCTCGGGGCAGATCGTGCATTCAGACTCACGGAATCCGTAGAAATCACACCACAGACAAACACGACCACCGAGATCATTTTTGCCACCAACACCTTTACTATTCTATCCGAAGACCTGAACACCGGCAGCTTTAAACGGCACTGGACCATTCAGGCCACCGGCAGCAGCGCCGACCAAAAAGGCCGGCTAGAGCTCACCCTCATGGGCGACCTGCCCAAAATGACGTCGAAGACCCATTTCAAGCAAAATGGTCATGACGGAGTATTGACCCGTCCGATCACAAAGAAAACATTGCAGATCCGCGTCAGCTCCCCAACCCAGCAAAACCTCATCCCGCTGGACTCTTTGCAGTATGATGTGCTGATCCCCGACCATAGCAGACTCATAGAAATACCCATCAAGCGATACCCCTTCGTAAAAAACCGGAGCATCCCAAAATTCTCCCACGGCCTGCTCGTCGAGAACTTTATCAGCAAACCCAGCGAATTCGAAGGATTCATCGGCATCCCGATCAGGATAGCCAAGGCCATCTTCTCTATCCCCGCAGAACTTTTAAATTTCAAGATCATGCATCTGCGACAGCTCAATACGCTCGCAGCAGAACAAAACAAACAGAATGCTCTGCAGGCGGCAACCAAAAATCCGGGCAACGATCTCGCCATTGCGGATCTGCAGCAGCAGCTTGCCACCCTGCAAGCACAAAAGGATAAGGGGAATACATATACACCGGATCAACCCGACACCACCCATGAAACGAAATTCGGTAAAAAGCCGCCCACCGATAATGATCCGATACAGATCCTCCCGCTCATCCCGGCAGGAATGAGACTTACTGAAGGTCAGGCGCCGCCGACAGGATTAGGCACGCCGGACACTGCTCGCCAATGGCAGTTGAATTTCAACAGCTGGACAGATTACAACAATCACACCCTGCGCACCTGTACTCCCGCCGCCGCCGCTAACATGATCATCTGCTGGACTTCGAATCTTCCTGCAGGAAACCTGTTCGTTCCTTCGCTTGACGATGTCATGGAAGCCTATAAGGATGCCGGGCCTAACCCGCCGGGTACAGATTCGGGCTGCATGATCAAAGACATCCTCTCTTATTGGAAGAACACTTTTATAGGGAATCATTCGATCGATAACTTCAAAAAGATCACTCCCGGCGACAAAGGGCAATTAAAAACCGCGATCTTCTACTATGGCGGAGCGATGGTCGGTTTCCAATTGCCGCCGGGCATCGAGGACAATGACCTACTTATTCGGTGGGAAGTCCCTACCAAGGCCGGCAAGGCGCTCGCAGGGGTCAACGGTCATACCGTAGCCGCACTGGGCTATGATGACAATTACATAGCGGTGATCTCCTGGGGCATCGTCCGCTGGGTCAGTTGGGCTTTTTACAAACAATACAATGACGAGACCTGGATAGCCCTATCTCAAAATGACTGGACACCCGGCGGCGCTCTTTCCCCGGCTCCCAGCGGCAAAGATTTTACGACGCTCAATAACGTCATGAATACTAAAAAGACAACCGCTTAATTCGCTTATACAAAATAACCATGGCTTATAAGAAATCTTTGGCGCTCTCAGCATTGCTCGCCGTCTTTCTCTCCACACATGCACAGCATGACATAAAGATCAGCTATGACACTAGCGGCATCATGACCAGCTTCCCTACCCAGATCGTCAGAAAAAAGGATCACATGACCTTCTCCGTAAGAGTACCGGTCTCTACCCTAAAAGCACAATGGAATTTGTTTAACACTAATTTACAGGAAGCCTATAATTATATTGTCAACGATAGCACACATAAAGCGAATTACTTCTGCCTGCTGGATACCACCATCCTTGACACCTGGCTCACCAGCGTAGAAACCCTCATGAAAAATTGGGATACGACATTTTGTTCGCGGCCCAACAAAGACACCATTGACCTGCTGCCGGTTCAGGCCTACGGTGAATCCATCCTGAATCACCAATACGAGGTCCAGATACTAAAAGGAAAAGACGTACTCATAACGCTCCCGCTCACGGCCAGCTCCTACAATTGCACATCGGATTGTATCGATTTCATCAGCCAGCGTATAAAGCTCGAAAGCCTGCCCTGTCATTGCACCGACGGTCGTTCCCTGGACTCGCTCACCTATCGGTTAATCAGCTATGACCCCATCCAGCGCACCGCCGTCGACTGGTATAAATCCGGTGTCGCCAATCAGCTAGGTGATGTAACTTCCAACGTAGGCATTGCCGCATTAAAAAAAGCGCTGACCAGCACTAAACCTGAGGATTTGCTGGCATCTGTCCGCACCATAAAAGGTCTGAGCAAGTGGTTTGTCAGCTGGTTTTGGTTCACCGGCGGCAAGCTGGCACTCGATCCCTTCCAGCAGCTGAGTGACGACCGGAAAAAAAGCTATGCCTCCCGGACAAAACAGCTTGACAGCCTCACCGCCATCGAAAAAGAACGGCTCAAATTCATCGACAGCGCCAAAACCAGGCTACGACCTTCTGAATGGCATCTTCCGGCATTCGAGAATCTGCAAAAAGAATATGGCGCCATCGCCACAAGAATAGCAGCCGATTCTACAGAAAAAGACAAGCTCACAAAGGCCATGAACAACGGGCCCTTCGATAAGGCCAAAACAGCCACCGTACTAAATGAAGGAAAGCTCGTCATGACCTATTGGTCTGTTGTCCGGCCACAGGACCAGTTCGACGGGGCGTCAGGTTACCAGCCGGTGTATTCTCGCCCGTGGAAGCTAACCCGGGTTACGGAGATTCCCCAAAATGAGAAGCCCTATGTCATCGTCTACAATGTCGACGCTTCCAACACCACAAAGATGTCGGAGCGCACCTCGGTCTATGACGATCAGCCGGAATTCACGAAAGTTCTCAATGGACTGTTCACCAGCGCCGATTTCAGCGCGATCTCGGGACTAACAGGTATTGTTAACGCCACCGTGAGTAGCTTTAATCCCTTTACTCAAAAAAATGGCTACGTCAAGCCACCTCCATGTAAGAACTCATTAGACGCATTGCCACTTGTTCAGGCCATCGCTAAAGATCTTGACAGCGGTATCATCACGTATCCGGTCAAGCCGGCACTATTTAGCGCCTACTCTTTCTCAGGCACAAAATACAGGACCTTCTACCAGCATATGATCCAGTGGAATCCCCCCTTTACGGATAGCTTTTCTATCAAACAGATCGTCAAGAAGGATACATCCGAGGTGATAAAGGGATATATCAATGTCGGAAAGCTGCGGCATTTCCAGTTGGCAGCGGGTCTGGTATTTTTGACCCGGCCAGTTTCGGTAACTACCGTGGATACTTCAGGCAATGGTTTCCGGGTTAATTCCACCAATAACACTGCAGCGGCAGTATTCGGGTTCAAATTCTATCCCGTAGCCAGCTATACCCGCGACAATAGTATCCGGCCGCGCTATCCCGCACGTCGGTTCAGCCTTTTCGGCGGATTCGATATACAGCATCCTCTGAACGATCTCTATGCGGGGATTAGCTATGATGTCGTACCCGGCTTTGCCATCACCATCGGTAAAAATTATTATCAGCGCACCGTTTACCAGATACAGAACGGCCAGATCATCAATACGGCCCGGTCGTTCCAAACTGGCAGCACATTTTGGGCGGCAACAGTAGACCCAACGCTATTCATTCAGCTTGTTAAACTATTCTTCAAATAGTCATGAAAAAATATATTCTGATAGCCCTGCTGCTCCCGGCGTTTTTCTGGACCTGCAAGAAAAATCAAACGACTTTTCATGACCTATCAGGAGACAGCATCATCCGGGGTGTGGTCGTTCTATATGATACGCTCACTGCGCCGTTTGTCTATTACGGCGTTCATCCGATTATGGTCTTCTTACGTTATACCGGCGACTCCACCAGCTATCTGTACTCTACAACGAGCAACAGCCTGGGCCAATTCACCTTTAACGGAATCGATCCCTCACGGGCGTACGTCGTATATGCGCGGATGGATAGCGTACAATTACATTTTTACGGCGAGATCGACTACGCCGCGAACATGCCTGCCAAATATGCTTCCGACACGCTCGCACTGTATCCGGCGCAGAACAATCAGAACGCAATCTTCTATCATTTACAGGACAGTTCAGGCGGCCCCCTGGCAGGATGCAGCCTTTATATCTTCAGCAGCAGACAGCTATGGGCAAATAACGATTCAGTAGGGGCAGTATATACCCTGCGATCGGATGCCTATGGCCGTGCGCTCCAGATCAATGTAAATCCTGGGGAATATTATGTCCGGGCCAAAGGTATTTTTGCTGGAACTACTCTGGATAGTATCGACAGCGTACATGTTAATGTCAATGGTATCCAAACCCGCTATCTCACCCTTCAAACCGTACAAGCCGTCAGCAATAAGCTCATCTACAACCTGCAGGACAGCATCGGCGGTCCGCTCGCGAAGGCAGGGATCTATCTTTTCAACAGCCGGGTACTGTGGGATCACGGCGATTCGACAGGCAGCGTTTACTTTTTCAAATCGGATTCCACTGGAACGGCCAAGCTATCAAATATTGCTCCGGGATATTATTATGTCCATGGCTTAAGTGTGGTGGGCACCCTAAAAACACAAGCGGTGGATAGCTTTTCCATGCCATCGGCGACTACCGTAACAAGAACTTTGCAATTTAAACAATAGTAGGACAAGCACCATCCCGCAAACAACCTTCCATGAAAGACATCTTCGAGCTCATCCTCACTTTCTTTGCTGAATACTTTGCCTTCATGTATAGGGGTGTTCAAGCCCGAAAACCCACCGACGAAGAATATGAGATCGTCGTTGAAAAAAAACAGGTTACTGAACAAAAAAACGTATTCCCCAATACAGACCAGCCCCCAGACCGGAAGATCATACTCCTCGATCCCAACCAAGATCCGGATCAAACCCCCGAGCCGAAAACCGTGTCCCTTAATCCCAGGATCGTCATCTTCAGTATTATCAATCTATTATTGGGAGTCTGTCTGCTGAACGCCATCGCAAAAAAAAGTGGGACGGACCTCCTTCAATTCGGCGCGGTGGCGATCATCCTCTGGCTTTCGTGGAGCGTAGTAATATATCTATCCAATAATGCGTGGGGTCATACCCCCTCCATCTCATTTTTCAGATCCCTTGGGTATTCCTTACAGGTCTTCAGTATCGTCTATATTCTGGCCAGCCTGGCAACCTTTCTGGTAGCAGGCTTCATAGGTTGGGAAGTGGGTCCAAAATTCGGTATATTCTATCTGACCGAAGGTGTGCTATTGATCATCTATCTTCCCAATTTCATCCAAACGCCATATAAGTTTCTAAATCTAGCTTTCGCCACCTGTTTTGCACTGGCCATTCCCTATCTCAACTACCGGCTTTATTCGCGTCTTAACCTCCCTTTCCCTGCAGCACCGCCGGAAAAGAGAACTTCAATCGTCATCTTCGCCACTCAGCCACCTGTTGATCCTAAAGACCTACGCCAGGCGCTCAACAACATCGGCAATCCATCAGTAAAAAATATCTATTTCATTCTTAATCTCTCGAATCCACGTTCAGATAGCAGTTCCCTCATGATCGACTCCTTTAGACCTATCAAATATAGCAACCTCGCAGCGCTCCTCACCCATGTGGAGAGATCAGGCCGCGCTTACGCTAACATCTATCTTATTGCGGACTTTGGCTTCGACACAGGGAGTTTCCCTTGCTGCATGTACTGTGATACCCTGTTTGCTTATGCAAAGGGGCTCAACTCCGTCTGGAAAATGCCTCATCCAAACGTACATGATCCAAATGTGCAGTTTCTAATAACGCAAAAGTGCCGTGATTTCATGTTCTATAAAGAAGCGATTATCTCTGACCTAACTAGGTAGAAGTAAGGGAAAAGATAGCATTTGGGGGCCTGGGCTTTCCAACCACCTCAGCATCGTTGCGACACATTTCGTTCATCCGAGGAACATTTATTGGACGATTTCTTCTATTTCTTAACCCCTTCCTTATCACACGAATGATCCGCCGCACACTGGCCGTCTTTGACAAACAGGTGGCAGCCAACACAGAGGTGATCCGGCCCGGCCGATATCATCTTCGAAAGAAGCAGCCACCCCGTTTGTACCAGATGAACTACAAGGACCTGTAACCCTTAAGTAAACGACATTAGTGTTTTCACGGTATTTTGTTCTCTATTCGTACTACCTAAAATTCCTCGCATCCGGTATAATACCCTTCTGGCTGGCCTTGGTATCTTCCACCGCCACCAGCCCCCTTAGCAACTTTGTAAGGTCATGACAACGCTCCGCAATGACGTGGATCACTTCCCCCTCCACCTGGAGCTTGCCTTCTACCATCAGCAAACGGGCTTGCAGGATTGGCTTCCGAAATTCGTCATACACCGTGCGGAAGACTACCGTGTTAGCAAATCCCGTCTCATCTTCGATTGTTATAAAGACTACTCCCGAGGCTGTTTCGGGGCGCTGCCGCACCAGCACCAGGCCCGCCACCCGGACATGATCGCCGTTGCGCCCTTGCATGAGTTCTGCTATGGAGATGATCCGTAGCTGCGCCAGCTTCTCCCGCACAAAGCTTACTGGATGAGCCTTCAGGGATAGGGAAGTGGCGGCGTAATCCTGCAATACATGTTCACCCGCCGACATACCTGGTAGTTCTACTTGCTGGTCCTCCGGATGCTCAGCGGCTTGCCCCTTAAAGACCCCTGTTGGCTGTTCGTGGTTCATCACCTCCCACATAGCCCGGCGCCGGTCGAGGCCCATGGATTGGAAGGCATCCGCATCCGCCAATTTTTCCAGCGCTGCTGATTGAATACCGGTTGCTCTTAGCGCTGTCATATCTTGATATTTTTGCGCACGTCCCGTAACCAGTACTTGCATATCTTCTTCGCGCAAGCCTTTTACCTGCCGGAAGCCCAGCCGCAGCGCACAATATTTTCCATCCTGTTCTTCCATTGTATTATCCCAATTGGAAAGATTTACATCCACTGGTCGCACCCGTACGCCATGTTTCTGCGCATCGATGATGATCTGTGCAGGCCGATAAAACCCCATCGGCATGCTGTTTAACAGGGCACAGGCAAAGACATCGGGATAATAACACTTGATCCATGAAGATACATACACCAGCAAAGCAAAACTAGCCGCATGACTTTCCGGGAAGCCATAACTTCCAAAGCCTTCCAGCTGCCGGAAGATGCGCCGGGCATATTCTTCCGAATAACCATTGGCCATCATCCCTGTCATTAATTTTTCCTCAAACTTGCCCACCACGCCTTTCAGCTTGAAGGTCGCCATGCTGCGGCGCAGCTCGTCCGCCTCCGACGGGGTAAATCCCGCGGCCACGATTGCGATCTTCATCGCTTGTTCCTGAAACAGTGGTACCCCCAGCGTCTTACCCAGGATCTTTTCCAACTCTTTTGAAGGATATTCCACCGGCTCTTCGCCATTCCGCCTCTTCAGATAGGGATGCACCATATCCCCCTGGATCGGACCAGGCCGGACGATCGCCACTTCAATCACCAGGTCATAGAAACACTTCGGTTTC
>Ga0105237_10000767_pt1 | contig 43919 bp, 45 predicted proteins | sample KBSC24metaG_FD_81520 | JGI IMG/M metagenome (GOLD analysis project Ga0105237, IMG submission 81520) | Corn rhizosphere microbial communities from Kellogg Biological Station, Michigan, USA - KBS C2-4 metaG | ecosystem: Host-associated > Plants > Roots > Rhizosphere > Soil | place: Michigan, USA...
GCGCCGACCGGAAGCAGACGAAGTTGACACTCGACCTGGCTAAGACGAATGCGAAAGACTTTCGGTCCCCAACCGAATCCCGCCTGCTTGATCGGAACGCCACAGATCAGCGCTGCTACGTAATGCCCCAGTTCGTGAAGCACGAGTGCGGCAAAAAAACTCACGATGACGTTGATGACGATGATGTTCATGATCGCAGAAGCGGAGAGATTTGTTTTTCCAACTCTTTCAGAAGTTCGAACTCACGTTTTATCGCTTGCAAGTCATTTCTAACATCGAGTATTAGAAAAAGAACGGCGCAGGTGATGACGATCGCTTCGAGGATTCCCAAACCTCTTTGTGCGATCACGAGAAACAGGAAGAGCGATACGAGTGCAAAAATGTAAAGTCTGATAACCAGCATAAAATTGCTTACGTAATGTTCGATAGCGCGCAGACGGCAAGAGGGAACGTCAGCATAGTGTCACTCATTTTTCTCAACAGAAAAATTAAACGGGTAATATGTCGCTGGTTCCAGCCACTTCTAGTTGTAAGACCCAATTCGGACCTGCTGCCGGGACGAGTCCAAGTAGACGCTGATGGACCATCAGAATCCCAATTCTAGAATGACTGTCCAGATGCTAGACATTATCCGAATCAGTGACAGTTTTTTCACTTATTTTCAGAGGAATTGTGAAGTAATCGACCAAGGAGTATGTGGCCCATTACTTGCAGCGTTCGGTCGGATTCACATATCTGGTGCTTGGCTTTGAGGAGTGTCGAGTTAGCAAGATCCTAAGCTTTACTCAAAACCGTTAAGGTCTCGTCGGTCCTCTTTTTACAATCGAAAAACACAAACTCGAGGTCACCCCGTTAATACGGGTGTACGTACCATCGAGGTTCAGATCGCAGGCTACTCGGCTCAAGGTATTCGGAACAACGCATCCTTTAGGCGTTTTGACACTTCAGTTTCGAAAGGAGTGCTCCCGAGGTTGTCATCGCGGACGCTCATTGCTAGCCGCAATTGAATAGAAGATCTTAAACCTTAGGAGTTTAGTTATTTAATGCCCCTAACAACTCCCACAGTGATCGACGGCTGGACTACCCATTTGAGTAATCGCTCCGGCGCGATCGCACTCAACCAGCAGGAAACTCACAGAACAAGCGGGTCTAAAGCTCCGACTCTCATTGGCCAATCGCCGGTGATGCGGAAACTCTTCTCGGTCATTGAACGCGTCGCGCCAACCGATGCGTCGGTGTTGATCACTGGCGCTACCGGCACTGGCAAAGAACTGGCAGCACGCGCCATCCACGACCTGAGTCCGAGGCGAGATGCCACATTCGTTGACATCAACTGTTCAGCTATCCCTGATTCACTTATCGAAGCCGAACTCTTCGGTCATCAGCGCGGCACCTTCACCGGCGCACATGAGAACCGCAGCGGTCTTTTCGAGAAAGCTTCAGGCGGAACGCTGTTCCTCGACGAAGTCGACGCATTGAACCTTTCGGCGCAGGCGAAGTTGTTGCGTGTGCTTCAGGAGCGGACGGTACGTCGCATCGGCGCTCGCGCAAATATCGCGATCGACGTGCGCATTATCTCCGCAACGAATTGCGATCTCGCGCAGGCAGTCGCCGAGGGACGTTTTCGACCTGACCTTTACTACCGATTGCGTGTTCTTCCCTTGCACGTGCCGGAACTCTGCACGCGGGGCGAAGATGTGCGATTGCTGGTCGACCATTTCCTTCGGGTTAAATCCGAGCGAAACGGTCAGGCGCTGAGAAAATTCAGCCCGGAAGCGATGCGTGCTCTTTGTGAATATCCGTGGCCCGGCAACGTCCGCGAACTCGAAAACACGATCGAATATGCGCTCGCGATCGGCCTGGAGGAGGAACTCGGAATCGGTGATCTTCCGCCCGAGATTCTCGCTACCGGCCCGCAGCCAACGCCTGATAATTTCAGGCAAGTTTTGCAGGCTTACATCAACGACACCGTGCCGCTCGCAGAGATCGAAAAGCGCTACATTCTCTCCGTCTTACAACAGTTTGGCGGAAACCAGGTGCGCGCCGCAGCCGCACTCGGGATCGATCGCAGCAAGCTCTATCGAAGACTGAAGCAGTACGGTGTGATGGCGGTCAGGTTCATACAGGAAGAAGAGCTCGACGGCCACCAATTCCGCTCGCATTAAACAGCCCCGAAAAGAAGACACGGAGACGGGGAGAAGGAGAGACGCGGTGACACCGCCAATTTCCGCGTCTCCGCGTCACCGCGTCTCCCAATCACCGCGTCTGCCCAACAAACTGCTCGCTGGCGAGCACTTGTGTCGCAGCGCCCACCCTTGCACGACGAATTCGTTGAATTTGCTTACACTTACGGCGACTTGCGGCGGCACATTGCTTGCGAAGTCATGTCTACCCCCGAGTTTGTTCGCACACCAGGAGTCCGAGTTATGAGATGGAAATACTGGTTGGCTCTCGCTGCCCTTCTGCTTTCGACCACCCCCCTGGAATCCTTTGCCCAAGCACCAAAGACCCAGCCCGGTACGACGCGGATACTCACAAACCGCGACATTTTGCAGATGAGTCGCAGCGGGGTGAAATCTCACCTGATCATTTCGACCATTTTGACGTCGACGTGCAACTTCGATACTTTTCCGCCGGTGCTCCTGGATCTGAAGAGACGAGGAGTTCCGGAGAACGTGTTGCACTTCATGTCGGTGGTTCCGAACGGTCCGCCAAACCTTCCGGAAGCGGGCTCAACGGAAGAGCCGCCGCTCAAGCTAGCCCAGGTAAAACTGCCGCGGGGGACGGCCGTGGTGGTGGAAACGCTGTACCCGGTGTCGTCGGCAGATTTCAAGTTGAACACGACCGCGGCTTTCTCTGTTGCCCGTGACGTCTATATCGACGGCGCCCTGGCGATCCCGCGTGGCACGATTGCGCGCGCGAAAATCGTCAAAGTCAAAAAAGCGAAGAGTTGGGGACGCGCCGGTGCTCTTACCTTTGAAATGGAGCGCATCGTGGCCATCGACGGCACACGCATTCCGGTTGACCTGACGGCGGCGGCTGAGGGCGACAATAAATCCGGTATGGTGGCCGTCGGAGCTGCCGCGACGTCCGCATTGATCTTTCCCTACACCGCGCCGGCCGCGATCGTTTGGGGATTCAGGAAGGGTGATGACGCTGTCGTGCGCGGAAATAAGCAGTTTGCGGCAGTTGTGAATGTCGATACCGAGGTGTGGGGAGTCATTCCGCAGAAGGACAAAGTGATTTATCATTTCGCGGAATCGTTGAAGGCGAAGGAAAACAGTACCAGTACACCTACGAATTTCCCTCGCTTTCCAGTCAGGCATTGATTAGGTAGTTTTTCTCTGCGGCCCTCTGCGTATCTCTGCGATCTCTGCGTTAAAAAGGAGTATTTACGCAGAGATCGCAGAGATACCCAGAGGACCGCAGAGAAGAACTTCATAATTAGGTCACTACGTGGAAATGTCTTGTAGATAGGTCTTTTATAGCAAGACGGCTCTATAAATCTTTGGACGAAGGAGCAATCCGATGCAATTCGACGTGGTCACAGTGGTAGCCATCATCGTGATTGTGATTGGCGCAGGCTTTCTGATCATGAAGCGCCGCAACCGAACTTAACTCATGCGCAGTAGCCTGTCATTTCGCAACGTCTTTCCTCTGGCGTTCTTTCTGATGATCTTCGCTCTGGCCATTCGCCAGAGCGCGTTCATCGATCCGGATCTTTGGTGGCACCTGCAAACAGGCCAGGACATCGTCACCTCGCGCGCGATCCCGCAGGTCGACATCTATTCATTTACGAAAGCCGGTTCCGAGTGGGTCACACATGAATGGCTTTCGGAAGTGTTGATCTACGGGATCTTTCGGTTTGTCGGATGGGCCGGACTGCTCATCGTATTCTCCGGTCTGATCACTGCCGCGTTCTACCTCACTTATCGCCGCTGCACTGGTAAGCCCTACATCGCCGCCGCCACGATTCTTCTGGCAGTGGTAGCGTCGTCGCCTCTGTTTGGTGTGCGCCCGCAGATGATCACGCTCCTGCTCGCCAGCATCTTCATCACGCTCCTGGGTCAATACTCGAGCGATGGCCTACCCAAGCCTCTTTATTGGATGGCCCCGCTGATGCTGCTTTGGGTGAACTTCCATGCGGGTTACGCACTCGGCCTCGGCTTGATCGTGCTTTACACGATCAGTCTCGCAATCGATCGCAAGTGGAGCCTGATCCCCCGATTGGGGCTCATGTTGATCGCGTGCACGGCGGTGGTGCCGTTGAATCCGAATGGGTTTCGAATGTTTTCGTATCCGCTTGAAACCCTGCGCTCTCCGTCGATGGCGGCGTTCATTCAGGAGTGGGCGTCACCTGATTTCCACAAAGCCATGTTTCTGCCGTTGGCTTTGTTTCTCTTCGTGCTGTTCGGAGCGCTCGCACTCTCTCCGAAGCGTGCGCGCGCCGGCGAAGTCTTCCTTGTTTTTGTAACCGGATTGGCCGCGCTGAGATCGGCGCGACACATTCCCATCTTCGCGCTTATCGCAGCTCCGATTTTGGCCGAGCAGGTTTGGGCGTTGATCTCAGCACGCGGCTGGGACGTTCGCTTGCTTGCGTCTGAAGGATCGACGCCCAGGTCGGCAGTGGTTTTCGCTTTGCTCCTTCTGCTTGCACCTGCCGCCCTGGACGTCGCGCTCATCAAGCACTTCGTCTCGAATCAGCCGGCGTATGAAGCGATGAATTATCCTCGAGCTGCTGTCGACTTTCTTGCTAAAAAGCAACTGCCGGGACCCGTTTACAACCGCTATGGTTGGGGTGGTTACCTGATTCGACGGCTGCATGGCGAGTATCCGGTGTACATCGACGGTCGCGCGGACGTGTATGGCGACAAGTTCATGTACGAAGCATTCAACACTCATGATGGCAGGAACGGCTGGGAGGAATCACTGAACAAGTTCTCGATTCGAACAGTTCTGATCGAGCCCGATGTTCCGCTGGCGAGTCTGCTTCGCAGTGACGAGCAGTGGCAGAAAGTTTACGAAGATCAGCAGGCAGTAATCTTCACCCGAGCCGGAGCAAACGATACGTATCAAGCGGCTGTACAAAGAAAGTAATGGTTTCTCGCCTGAGGTTCTCAAGGGGGGTATAACCGTCCCAAGCTCCCGCTCGAAGAAACTCTGGAGCGTCAGGCCCGCTTTTTCCTCCATGCAATATCGAAGAAGAACGCAACCGTTTGTTCACGTGAGACGCGTACGACGCTCGAAGCCACCAATGAGTCAATGCAGCAATGCGGTTCTCCTGTTCCGATTAAAACCTATGAGGCAACGCATCCAAGAGTGAGGCATTGATGGCATGGGCCACGCGAAACCATTTATTCACGAGAAGGCATTGGTCGAAACCGAGAAAATCGGTGAAGGCACTCGCATATGGGCGTTCGCTCATGTGCAGAAAAATGTCATCATTGGCGCTAACTGTAATGTTGGAGATCACGCTTTCATCGAGAATGGAGTGACGATAGGCAATAACGTTACGATCAAGAATGGAGTTTGTCTTTGGGAGCACGTGCACGTTGACGACAATGTCTTCCTTGGACCAAACGCAGTTCTTACTAATGACCTCACTCCTCGCAGCCGGGCCAGCGACTGGATACCAGTACAAACCTGGATCGAAGAAGGCGTCACCGTCGGAGCGAATGCAACGATTGTCTGCGGAATAAGACTCGGTCGGCGTTGCCTTGTGGGAGCCGGATCGGTGGTAACACGCGACGTTCGACCGCATGAACTGATTTACGGAAACCCCGGAAAGTCTCATGGCTGGGTCTGCTTCTGCGCCCAACCGTTAAGACCCAATCTTGAGCCGGTTACAACTTGCAATCGCTGCGGCCGCAAGTACAAAGTCGGAGAAACAGGCATTGACGAGATTACGTAAATGGGGCGTCTCGAATTTCCTCCTCTGAAGTCCCCGCGAATCTTAGCCCATTGCGCTCGCTTCGACGAAGAACTCAAGATTGGCCACGCGCATTCGCGAATATCTAGGTGTCCAACAGGGATCGGAGTTGGTAGTGCTGTTGATGCTCTCTTAGTTGTCAATAGCGGTTGTTTCTGAACATTGCCTCAGCGTGGCAAGTGCGGTACCAGCTTATGTCGATTTCCTGGCGAATTCAGACACCTGCAACAACTGCTCGCCTGCGAGCACCCCTGCCCGGTATGGCTGTTGCGCTAGTACAACACAACCCCGGATGAGTCAATGACTTACGACTGCGCGAGCCTTGGGCATGGTCATTGCTCGCCGCAGCTACGGACCAGTGGCGTCAAAAAACCGACTGAATCTAATGCCTCTGAGATATCCAAATTATGTCCGATCATCAATCACATTGGAGACATTGTGCTGGATCCCCCAGGCTTGTCGCTACGCTCCAACCTTAGGCTGCAATTAGAGAACGCCTTCGGCGTCTAGTCAGTGGAGACTCGTAAAATGACAGAGGCTGTAAAAAAGAAAAAGCGAATCGGAATATTCGTGATTGCGTACAACGCCGTGAACAAACTCGACTGGACCCTCGATCGCATTCCAGAAGAAGTTTGGGAGAAGGTTGACGAGGTATTCCTCTTCGACGATTGCTCCACTGACAACACTTACTACGCCGCGATCGGCTACAAGCACACGAAGGCGGTTCAAAAACTAACGGTTCATCGCAACGCCAAGAATCTGCGTTACGGAGGCAATCAAAAAGCCGGTTACGACTATGCCATCGCGCGAGATTTAGACATCGTCGTGATGCTCCACGCAGACGGGCAGTACGCGCCGGAAGTGTTGCCCGAACTGCTCGAGCCACTGGAGCGCGACGAAGCCGACATGGTTTTCGGCTCGCGTATGTCAGACGGCGGTAATCCGCTCGCCGGCGGGATGCCGTACTACAAATTCATCGGCAACAAAATTCTAACCTGGATGGAAAACCGCATCACGGGAATGAAGCTCTCAGAGTTCCATTCGGGTTACAGGCTCTACAGTTGTGCAGCTCTCAAACAGGTCCCATTCAAGCAAAACTCAAACGAATGGCACTTCGACACTGATATTCTCATTCAATTTCACGAAGCCGGACTTCGCATTTGTGAGCGCCCCATACCAACGTATTATGGCGATGAAATTTGCTACGTTAACGGAATGGTCTACGCGCTAAACTGTATCAAGTCGGCGATGAAATACCGTTTGCACAAAGCGAAACTCTCATACGAGTCGAAGTATGACCTCGATGGCGCGCATTACACTTACAAGCGAACCGATCCTTACAGCAGCCACTCGAGGATTATCGAATGGATCGATAAGGAACGACCGCAGGAGGTATTGGAAGTAGGTACCGCCACGGGTTATCTCACATCGGAAATGGTCAAACGTGGGTGCGTCGTAACGGGTATCGAGCAGGATGCGGAAATGGCGAAGATTGCTGAGCAGTACTGTAACAAGATGGTGGTTGGCGATGTTGAGAGTTTGGATCTATCGGAGCTCGGACAGTACGACGCGATCATCCTGGGCGACGTCATTGAGCACTTACGCAATCCGCGCGAGTTTTTGCAGAAAGCCGGAAAGCTGTTGAATAAGGGTGGGAAGATTCTGATCTCGCTTCCGAATGTAGCGAATATCTGGGTGCGACTGAATCTGCTCTTCGGCCGTTTCAACTACAGCCGTGTGGGGATTCTAGACGAGAGCCACCTGCGCTTCTTCACGCTCGAGACTTCGCAGAAGATTGCGAGAGAATCCGGTCTCGAGGTGATTAGCACGAGTGTGACACCAATTCCTCTGCCCCTGATCCTTCCCTCCACCAGCGAAGGACGCGCGCTGAGTTTCCTTCACGCGCTTAACTGGGGAATTACGAGACTGAGAAAGACGCTCTTTGGTTACCAGTTCATACTGGTGTGCCAGCCGAATCGTAAAGCATAGTCAGGTATCTTGAATACCTGATCAGCCAACGCTCAGAGGTTCAATGTCGACATTAATCTCGGATCATCAATTCATACTGATCTCTTCTTCCCCTGACGATTCGGAAGAGCCTTTGGAGGTCTCTATCGTCATGCCTTGCCTCAATGAAGCAGAGACGATAGAGGCGTGCATCGGAAAGGCGCGTCAGTGGCTTATCAAAAACAGGGTGGCTGGCGAAATCATTGTTGCGGATAATGGAAGCACTGACGATTCGCAAAACATCGCCGATGCAGCTGGAGCCCGTGTCGTCAACGTCGTTCAAAAAGGCTATGGTAGTGCTTTGATGGGTGGTATCAACGCAGCGCGCGGCAAATATATCGTTATGGGTGACGCTGATGATAGCTATAGCTTCGCCCACTTGGACTCATTCATTGAGAAACTCCGCGAAGGTTTCGATTTGGTAATGGGAAACCGGTTTAACGGCGGTATCCAGCCAGGCGCGATGAAAGCGCTTCATAAGTACCTGGGTAACCCTGTCCTGACTGGTATCGGGCGATTGCTGTTCAAGAGTCCGTGCGGCGATTTCCATTGCGGCCTTCGCGCGTTTAGTAAGGCGGCAGTTACAAAACTCGATTTGCGAACTACGGGTATGGAGTTCGCGAGTGAAATGGTCGTCAAGTCCACTTTGCATAAACTGCGAATCGCTGAAGTCCCAACCATTTTATTTCGCGATGGTCGCAGTCGTCCTGCTCACTTGAGAAGCTGGCGTGACGGGTGGAGACATCTGCGCTTCCTGCTTCTTTACAGCCCGAGGTGGTTGTTCCTCTATCCAGGCGCGCTTCTGATGCTTATCGGTTTCTTAGCGGCACTATGGTTGTTACCGGGTGCTCGCACTTTGGGATCGATTACTTTCGACATTGGCACCCTTCTTTATGCAGCAAGCGCCATCGTTATTGGATTTCAAGCCGTAAACTTTTCAGTCTTCACAAAGATCTTCGCAATCAGTGAAGGGCTCCTGCCGTCAGACAAAAGACTCGAACGGCTTTTTAAATACGTTACCTTAGAGACAGGATTAGGAGTCGGAGCAGTACTGCTTCTCCTCGGTTTCGGTATGTCCGTTTACGCGGTTAGGAGTTGGGGTGCACACTCATTTGGCGGTCTCGAACCAACTCGGATTTTCCGCATTGTGATTCCATCTGTTACTTCGTTGATGTTAGGTTTTGAAGTGGTTCTCTCGAGCTTTTTCTTAAGTGTACTCGGAATGAAACGGCGATGAATCCACTGGAACTCGTTCACGATAAATATAGTTATTCCAAACGAGTGACCCGACTGACAGAGTTGTTAGCTGAGAATATCTCGCAGGGTGAACGTGTTTTGGACGTCGGCTGCGGCGACGGTCAACTTGCTTTTTTAATAGGGCAAGAGCGACCAGACATTGAGGTCCATGGCATTGACGTGCAGGTACGCGAAAACACGAAGATTCGCGTAGCCCATTTCGATGGAAAACGCTTTCCTTATTCTGACAACACCTTCGACGTGGTGATGTTCAGCGACGTACTTCATCACACATCCGATCCGCGAGTCCTCTTGAACGAAGCTGCACGAGTTGGCAAAAGAGCCATCGTGCTAAAGGATCATCTCTTGGATGGTCCATTCGCGTATTCGACCCTTCGACTGATGGACTGGGTCGGTAACTCCCGCCATGGCGTCACATTGCCATACAATTATTGGCCCAAGCAACGATGGTTAAAAACTTTTCAGTCGATGGGGCTCGTGGTGCGGAACTGGAAGCAAGACTTGAAGATATACCCCTTTTGGGCTGACCCTATCTTCGGCAGATCGCTTCACTTCGTAGCGCGCCTGGAGATCAACTCATAGCAGATTTTGGCGCCGCGCCGAGCTGGTGGTCCAAAAATGACTTGTAAACATCAGATTTAGTAATGAAACGGCTTTTGCTGCTTGAGATCATTCTTATCGGCGTCGTGTTCACGCTCCTTTTTATCGTTAATAACAAATCAACAATAAGAACTACCGAATCCGTCCTATCCCGATTTGAAAAGAAGCCCTTTACCTGCATCGTTGGCATTATCGTAATTGCAATTGTTTTAAGAATTCTCTGCCTCGGCTTTTTCCCAGCTCCTCAACCCGTGATTCCCGACGAGTTCAGCTATTTATTGGCTGCCGATACGTTCTCTATGGGCCGGCTTGGTAATCCGACACATGCACACTGGGAATTTTTCGAAAGTTTTCACATCAACCAAATTCCTACCTATGCGTCGATGTATCCGCCCGCCCAGGGACTGGTGTTAGCCGCAGGACAGGCCGTCACCGGAAACCCATGGTTCAGCGTCTTGATATCAACCGCGGTCATGTGCGGGATTCTTTGTTGGATGCTGCAAGGTTGGCTACCATTCAGATGGGCCTTGATCGGCGGGCTTATTGCAGTCGTGCGAATCTCGCTTTTTAGCTATTGGGGCAATACTTACTGGGGCGGGAGTGTGGCCGCAATCGGGGGATTGTTAGTGTTGGGCGGAATTCCCCGAATTATGAAGAGGAATTCTTCAGTTCTGACGTTTTTCGTGCTCGCGCTGGGAATTCTGATCCTGGCCAATAGTAGACCGTATGAAGGACTGGTCCTCTGTTTCGCTGCGACCCTCGCAGGTTTGACCACATATCTAACCTCCAGACGATCGTTTGCGAAGTTGCTTACTGCCAAATGGCTCGTGGTCGTGTTCACGTTACTCGTTGGTTTAGCAGCAATGGGATTTTACAATCGCCGCGTCACGGGCGCCTTTTCTGTAATGCCTTACCAGGTAAACCAGCAACAGTACGCGATGGCCAAACCGTTTCTATGGCAGACTCCTTCAACAAATGTCGAATACAGACACGAAGTGATGAAGAACATGTATGCGCATTATTACTTTATGGCGAGGAGCGCGCGTTCATCACTTACCGGCTTGTTAGATTCAGCCATTCAGAAACTGGCCACGATCTGGCTTTTCTTTATCGCTCCGGTTTTGTCTGTTCCGATGATTGCTTTGCCAAAGTCGATTTTTGATAGACGCATTCGCTTTATGGTGCTGACAGGTATGTTCGCAATCCCCGGCATTTTTGCTGAGACATGGTTTCATGCTCATTACGCGGCGCCGTTTGTCGGTATCACTTACGTTTTAGTATTGCAAAGCCTGAGACACATTCGTTGTTCGCGGGTGTTGGCTCGGCGAACGCGTCGCGCGATATTCCTTACAGTGCCTACAGTTACGATTCTCATGACAGTTTTTGCGGTCGTGACATTCCCTCCGGCAGCTCAGGGTCGCGATTACGGAACTTGGTGTTGCAATCCCAATGGCCCAAGCACTCGTTCGCAGGTAATTGATCGACTACGGGCAAGCGGTGGACTGCATTTGGTGTTTGTTGAATACACCAAAGATCACAATATGCATGAGGAGTGGGTCTATAACGCAGCGGACATCGACGGCTCGCCAATCGTATTTGCCCGCGATATGGGATTAACCAAAAACTCACAATTAATTCAGTACTTTTCGGGTAGGCACGTGTGGCACCTGGTCGTTGGTGATGGACCAATAAAGTTAGAGCCGTACGCCATGAGGTGACTTGAAACCAAAGCTACCTGCCCACATGGTCCTTCGAACCAATAAACAGATCCTGCTAGTAATTTTGACCGCGATAGGTTTGGCGGCAGTTGCAGCACACATCTACCTCGATCCGACGCAGGACGCCAAAGGGGCACTCGCAATACTCGACCATGTCTTCGATGTAACCCTCGCCCTGACACTAACCGCAACGTCGGTTTCCGTTGGCTATGCAGTGTGCGAAAGATTTCGCCTCGAATTCGCCAACGCTGCCGAAGCAATTGGCATTTCGCTCTTCGTTGGAACAGGGATGCTCGGACTGCTGGTGCTTTTTCTTGGTCTCGCCAGTTTGCTTCGCCCTTTCCCTATCGCCGCAATGGTGGCTGTTTGCATTGTGGTTAGTCGAAGAAGCTGGATGCGCCTGTATCCAAGTATCAAAGCAACTATTCAGAGTCTCATTACTAGTCGTGAAGCTGCGGTTGCGGTCACGATATATTTCGGCCTTATAGCGTTTCTTGCTTTACGCGCCGCCGTTCCCCCCACTGCCGCTGATGAAGTCATTTACCACTTGCCCGTAACGAGCGACTTTGTCCGGCATGGCGCAATTTATCCAATGTTTGATAACTCGCTGGGCAACTTCCCCTTTCTGATTCATATGATTTATGCCGTCTGCATACTGGTTGGCTCAGATATTGCGGCACGGTTGATTAGTTTATTTCTCGCAGTAGGTACTTCTTGGGCAATTTTTGGATTTTGTGCCCGCTATCTCAGCAGGCGAGTGGCAGCACTGGCGGCATTCGCCTTTTTCGCCGCTGGAATGGTGGTAGAAGTCGCCGTCACTTCAAGGATCGATGTCTCACTGGCCGGCATGCTTTTTATATGCACTTACGCGATGGTGAATTATCTGGACATGGGACATCGCGGATGGTTGTGGGTTTCTGCTGTCCTGGCCGGTTTTAGTCTTGGAATCAAGCACACTGCCGTTTTATGGCTGGCGTTGCTTGGGCTCATGTACCTGGTCCAACTCATCATCATAAATCGTGCTCGGATACTTCCGGTCCTTGGGGCTGGGGTCGTGTACTCGTTTATTGCTTTGGCAATTGCTTCACCGTGGTACATCAAAAATTACATATGGTTTCACAATCCAGTTTATCCATTGTTAACTGGTGAGGTCGCCGAGTTTGGGCCAAATGGCATTCGTTACTTTGACGCGAATGACGAGCGTCGACTCGATGCACATTTTAATGTTGCGCGTGCAGAGATCCCCGACATCGTGAGCGCTGAGGAAAGACAGCTTACGGACGCAGTCAATTCGCGAGTGCAACGACATCCCCTACGGTGGTGGGAATACTTTGTACAACCAAGTAAGTATCTAATGGCTGAGCCGTTTCATTATCCCAATTATCTCTTCCTGGTGATTCCGCTTTTGGTGTTCCTGAAAAAACCCAGATGGATCTTATGGTTATTAATATTGAGTTTAGGATTTGTTTTTGCGGTAACTTGGACCTCCTGGATCGCCAGATATCTGTTACCTGCCTATCCAGCTCTGACAATAGTGGCGAGCTATACGCTGATCGAACTCTCGGACCGATTAAAGTCGCGGCAGGCTTCGCTTGAGAAACTCTCTTTTTACGCCGTTGCTTGTGCGTTAGCGGCAGTACTGGCAGCGGGCGTGAAAACAATGAAAACTTTTAACTCCTTCACTTTTCTTACTGGCCAAGCGTCTCGCCGCGAGACCGTCTCCCAATTCACTTATTACCAGCCGATACGGTTTATTAATAGCCTGCCGTCCAATGCTCGCATACTAGTCATTGGCGCACAGTTAACGTACGGAATAGAACGCGAACATCTTACGGATGAGGGTTGGTTTGCGACAAAATGGCGAAGAGTTCTAGTTCGTAATGCATCCTATGAGGAAATTAATGAGGATCTGAAACAACACGGGTTTACTCATATTTTTTACTCGGAGGGTATCTTTAAGTTTGCCGCCATCATGGGAACTCAGGGAACGGGTGGAACGGACATGATGTTTGTTAGTCAAAAGGAATTGTCCCCCGAAGCCCGTCGCCTTGGTCCTGAATATCAGCTCCTGAGGAACTGGTCGACGTTCAGCCTCTATAAAAGCAAGTTCCTTGAAACTATATATTCAAGTGACGGTTATGAAGTCCTTAGAATCAAGTAGTTAAGGATCAATCTTCCGAGAGAGAGCATAGAGTGATCGCGAAAGAACTGCGACATGACACGGACGTTGTCGACCGCCACGATCACACGGCCGTTCCGTCGCTTCGCACGCGACTGCTCATCGCGTTTTCTGCTGCAATAATTACTGGCAGTCTTTGCTGGTGGAACGCAACCCGCCTTGAACACGGTGCTGGCGATTTTTCGCCGGCCTATGTAGGGGGACGCGCTCTTTTGATCGGTGGCGATCCGCTTGCACCATCGCCGGATCCGGATTGGGTGCCATATCCATTGCCTGCGGCTTTCATCGGAGTATTGTTTGCTCCTCTTCCCGTCGTGCTCGCCTCGGCAGCGTTTTTTGGTCTCAGTTCCGGACTGCTCGCCTTTGGCCTAACTCAAAGGCGCTTTTTGCCGCTGATGACGTTTCTTGCCGCACCCTATTGGGTCGCGCTCACGTGGGCACAATGGAGTCCGTTGATAGTTGCCTCTGCATTCTTTCCGGTGCTTTCCGTTGTGGTGCTGATGAAGCCACATGTCGCCGCACCTGTAGTTTTGACCCGTCTTTCCAGGGTTGGATTGGTTTCGATTGCGGTCTTTTTTGTCATCAGTATCGCGATCTATCCCACTTGGTTGATGGTATGGCTCAAGCAGTTAGGTCCCTTTCAACATTACTTTCCGTTCCTTACCATACCCGGACCATTGCTGCTTTTGGCGCTTACACGACTACATGATCGTGACGCCCGTTTACTCTTGCTAGCCTCGATTTTTCCGCAACGATGGTTATATGACGCTTTTATTCTCTGGCTGATTCCGAAGACACGAAAGGAGTTTTTATATACCGCATTCGCTTCTTGGATCGGGTGGGTGTGGCGGATATTACACATGCCCAGAACCACAATGGAACTGGGGTTGCTGTGCGTTGTGTGTTTCTACCTTCCGATGCTGGTGATAGTTCTCATGCGACCGAAACAGTTCCGATCAGACGCGTGATGACCTCGGGACAGATTCTCGAAGTCTAACGTTGACTGGCCAACGCCGGAGGTGCCAGATGAAGACTGTAAGCATCAAACCATATCCAAACCATTGTTGCAGTGCGAAGGCATATGTAGACAACAGTACTATTGAAGCGACAATAACCGCCAACGGATGAATAAAGAAGAGCCCTGTCGTCAGCAAGGACAGGTCGTGGAAATGTAAATGGGGAGCGGTAAAAAGTGTTACGACTATACCAACCGAGAGTTCTCTCAGCGAGATACCCTTTGTTTTCCAGTAGATGCTGATGGCTACGATCCCCAGCAGAAAAACAGGCAACGCCCAGGCTATGCTAAACCCACTGCGAACGAGCAACGCCGTCGCATTTTGCATGACTTTCGCGTTCACCCCGTATCCTTGATCTTGTGACATTATCTGGACGATGTGGAGCAGCCCCGAGAATCCCTGAACCCCAACTAAAACCAGGCTGTAAGTGGCAAGTACTGCCGCTCCAATACAAAACCCGGCAAAGGCTTTCGGACGGCAGAACAAAAGCGGTAAGGCAAGCAAGATCGCGATTTGAGGTTTCAAAACTGCAAGCGAGAGGGCCAAACCCGAAAGTAGATCTCTCTTTGAAATCAGAAGCCACGTCCATAAAAGAACGCCAAGGAGAATAAAAGCCGTATCCTGGGCAAATGTGATTGCGACGATGATTGGGAAAAAGAGTATCGTTTGAATAGATAACTGCCATTTACCGCAAAGATAATAAAAGGGCAGAATACAAACCGCCGTCACCACTACGAGTAATAAACACCATCGGTAGTAAGAATTTGTGAAGTCGTCATTGGAAACTAAGCTGATTAAAGGTAAGACAATCGGAGGATGTGCAAAAGGCAAACACGGTACACCGCGGATCGGAATTTGAACGCGACATTGTTCTTCGAGATCATAAGGATTGCGGCCACTGGACCATATGCGAGCTGCTGAGTAAAAGGCGGGGAAATCTGTCTCCTTTGGTTGTACCGTTCGCCATGCCGCGACGTACAGAATTATTTGTAGTAGGAAAAAGACTGTGAGCTTTACTGGGAGTCGTCTCTGGTCCATGTGGCCTTCGGTATATCTTTGGTCTAGGTCTTAAATCTTAAGGTTTGGGTCAAAGACCAAAATGCAAAGACCCAAGCCGCCAAAGATTCTAGATGAAGAGTATGAGACACAAATCGTTTTTTCTTTGGTTCGTCATCGCGGCTCAATTTTATGTCTACGGTCATTTCTGGTACCGCGCAGATACGACAACAACCGATTTTCCAGCGTTCCATGCTGTGGGCTTGCTATGGAAGTCAGGAGCACAGCCGTACAATCTTGAAAACCAATGCCGCGTTGAGAAGGAGGTGAATCCGGCTCAACCTTGTCTGCCGTTCGCGCATCCACCCATTCTCTTACCGCTGCTCGCTCTAGCCTCAGATGATAACTATGTTGCGTCGTACTGGAGATGGACATTCTTTACGACTATAGTTCTGTTTCTCTGTTTTATTCCGTTTTATCGCCTTTCGGGAGAGCCACGGATCGCGATGCAATCAATGCTCTTTTTTCCTGCGATTTTCGGTCTCTGGATGGGCCAGGACAATGCAATAGAGTTGTTTGCTGTACTTTGGTGCATATACCTCTTGACGCGTGAAAAAGATCTTCTCGCTGGACTTGTACTTTCGCTCGGGGTTGTCAAACCTCAACTAGTATTAGTACTTGCGATACCGCTGTTGTTTTCTCGTTTCAAAGCGTTTCTTGGATTCTCTCTGGGCGTCTTTGTCCTTGTGTTATTTAGTCTCGCGCTCGTTGGCGTCGAAGGACTAAAAGGAATTTTGGCGCTGACTTTCCTGATGTCGAAAATACAGGGGTTCGGAGTGTGGCCCGAAGGCATGTACAACACAACTGGAATACTTGCCCGGGCAGGCCTGAATCACTATTGGTCATGGCCCATTTTCATTTTGGGTATTGCTTTCGTCTGCTTTCTGTGGAGACGAAAAGGCGTTACTCTATCGACGTTTTCAATTGGAGTAATTGTTTCAGTATTTACCGCTCCGCACGTTCACCTGTGGGATCTGTCGCTGCTGATCATTCCGTTGCTGGCCCTTCATCCACTAGCACCGGCTGTCGGTTCGCTACTGATCGTTTCGTTTTTTCCATTTGGCCTAACATACTGGGCCACTTACACGATGATGCTGATCCTGCTATTTCTTCACTTGCGCAGGACGAACCAAACCACGCGACATCAGCGCCTCGTAAACACGACGGCCAGCTCATCCGCATAAACCTCTTGCCAGTCGGGAGCGTTTCGCATTCCCGTCGCGAGCACCGACTTCGGCGTGACGATGGCGATCTGAACTCCGTAGCGATCGAGCGGTTCGCGCCAGTCGATGTAACCCAACGTGATGTTCAAATACTCTTTCACGAATTCATCCCCGTACATATCGATCCGTCCATCGATGTAGACGGGATTCGAAGGCATCTTCCAGATCAGATACCCACCCCAGATATTCGGATCGGTCAGCGTGTTCCCAACGATCCGATTCTGTTGCAGGTACTCAACCGCCTTCACCGGCGCGTCGATCGCCACCTGGGCCGGCGACTCAAAAACCGTCGTCTTCAATTTCCACACAAACAGCACGAGCGGTAATAGAAACAGCACCGTGAGAATCGTCGATTTCGTGCTCCGGCCAGTTGACTCAACTGGTCCAAACAGCTTCCCATCGCTTCGCGCAGTGATCCAGTTCTGTAGATAATCGGCCATCAACGGCACCGCGACCAGCGCGAGAACAGCAACGTGACGCTGCGATTTCAGCGTCATGTATAACGTCGCAAGAAAGAGCACTAACTCGCTCATCTTCGGACGCTTTGGCGAGAGTGCAAACGCGGCAATCGTCACCAAAATGATAACGAAGAGCGGCACGGCTTCTGATTGGTGAAAGTTGGGCGACAGCCAATCGTTTACGGTCTGCTGTTGTATCGGCGACAGGAAGATCTCGAATGGAAACTTGTAGATCCAGATGCCATGCGGATTCAGACACGCAACCGCCATACACGCTGCGAGGACCAGCAGCGGCGTTTTGAGCCGCGGCAATGACGAAGTGAGTTTTTCGCGATTGGCCCACGCATCGAGAGGTATACCAACGATCGTCAGTCCGATGAGGACCAGGCCCAACAGGAAACCACCGTGCAGGTTCACCCAGAGCACCATCAACGGAACGAGCCACCAGATCTCGCGGCCCTCACCGCGTCGCGCGTAACGGCCAAGCAAGGCAAGATAGACACTGCTGAGCAGCAAAGTAAAAATGCGTGGTCTAACGCCAACGTTTGGCAAGATGGTCCATACACCAATCAGTGCGGCGGTGCCGCCAATCAGCGGATTACTGTTTGAGCGCTTGAAGGCGATCCAGAAAGCCAACGCCGTGAGGAGGGCGAAGCCGACTATCAAAACGTTGAATCCGAGTCTTGAATAGATGACGTAGAAGATCGCTTCCGACAGCCACTCGTGTGCGACCCAGGCCCGGCCGTAGTTGGTAAAAGAAAAGAAATCTGTCTTGGGGATCGAACGGGTATTGAGGATGTACTCGCCTGTTTTGAGGTGCCACCAGAAATCGCCGTCACTCAGCGGTCGGGCTGCAAAAAAGAAGGACAAGGCAAAAACGTACACCTCGAAGACGTTGCGAAAGGTCTTGTTCAAGCCTTTTGTGCTTTTGGTGGCCTAAGATTTTTGAGGTACAGCTTGCGCAGATTAACCAAAGAGATAACTAATGAAGCTTCCAATTCGCTCCATCGCTCCGGATACACCTCGTTCGGAGGATACCAGGATTACAACCAGAATTATCAAAGCAATAAATAACAGTGTGTTCAAGGTCCGTCTACCCAAGAGTCCGTATTCGATATTCATATTGACCCTCCTGAGAATCAGGGCTTGTCAGTCGCCGTCGGGGATGTTTTGGGTTGCGCCGGCTCTCCTATCGATTCGATTCGATCGCGCTCAACATAAGAAACGAGCCCACCTTGCCTGTACCAGATGCCCATTTGATCTTGCCAGGCAGCGTCGGCTTCAACGCGCACGCCGCCCTTCAGTTTGATGATTGTCCGTCCACGCTTCTCGCCTTCCTGACGGTTGGTCGAAATCGCAACGTCGTTAAGAGATGCAGAAGGTTCTTTAGCGACGACTTCCGGTGTCGCAGTAGGTGATGCCGCCGGACTCGCTTCAGCCAAAGGCTCCTCGACTGTCGGAGACGGCAAGGCTTCAGGTCTGATGGTCGCAGGTTGCGCAGACTGAGTGTATGGGTTCAGTTTCGCGGTCTCAGGCTTCTTAGTGGTCTCCGTGGTTGCGGCCGGTTTCGAGAGCATGATCACGTACGCACCGAGACAGATGATGACTCCGATGAGAACGCCGATCGTGATGATGGGCCACATTTTTTGGACTGGCAGAGTTGGGACGGTCTCGCCGGGAGTCTTCAGAGCATCGCGCAGCAACTCCGTGTCATCCAGAAGTGGAGTCCCGTCGGTGTCGCAGAAATTCTGCGAGTCGGTGAAATGCTCTTTACATTGAGGGCACTGCTTCATCGAATCCTCGTTTGGACAGAAAACTACTTCTCAGATTGCAAAGTTTATGCCAATTGGGAGTGGCGGTAAATGGCTTTTTCTCACGCAGCTTTGTCCTCGGAGGCGGCCGGTTCCTGCGATGATTTGACTCAACTGCTCACCAGTGAGCACTTCGCGTACAAGTTACGCACAGATTTCACGAAGACGTTGTAATCTGTGCATTGAACATTATGAATCTGCCGAGACCGTTGGCCTATATCCTTATAGCTGCATTAGTTGTGCTCTATGCCGTGACATGGAGAACGGTACGCGCCGACCGAGCGGATTTTGTGGCCTTCTACTCGTCGGCTCGACTGTGGCAATCGGGACAAAACCCATACGATCGTGAAACCGAGTGCCGATTTCAGGCGACTATCCGACCTGATCTCTGCATGCCAAATCCGCACCCGCCGGTGGTTCTGCCGCTGTTCGCATTGATTTCGAATGAGGATTACCGAGGCTCGTTTACTCGATGGTCTCTGCTTCTGCTAGTCGTATTATTCGGATGTGTCTGGGCGGCATATCAGATTTCGGGGAGCTTTGTCTCGGCACTTTTCGCTGTTCTGTTCTATCCGATCTTTATCTCCATCACTCAAGGGAACGTTTCGCCGTTCATTCTACTCAGCGCCTTGTTCTGGGTGATGCTGTTGAAAGATAAGCGGGATATCTGGGCCGGAGTCGCCTTGTCGGTATCAGTTATAAAACCGCAATTCGCTCTGTTGTTGGCAGTACCTCTTTTGTTTTCTAATCGCAAAGCGTTTTGGGGGTTTTGCCTTGGCGCGGCCGCGCTGGTCCTGATCTGTTTTGCGCTTGTCGGGCCCCAAGGTTTCAAATCGCTCGTGGACACCCTCATTGCGATGTTGAGTGATAAAGAAGCCGGAACAGATCCCGCAAAAATGTATAGTGTCACCGGACTGCTAGCGCGGGCAGGGTTGAATCGCCTGCTTGCGTGGCCTGTTTTCATAGGTGCCATGGTGGGACTCTCGCTTTTGTGGCGAAGGCGATTCAATCTACACACACAGATGTTTGGCATCGTGGTCTCACTCTTCGCGGTTCCTCATCTATTCATGCACGACGTTTCACTGCTTGCTATACCACTATTGTTTATTCGGCCGGCCGGCCCGCTTGTAGCCTCATGCGTTCTGCTGATCGCAGAGTCTGCTGGCTGGGGCTATGCGGCGATTTACCTTATTTTTGCAGCATTAAGTGTGTTTTATTTGGCGGCAGGGATGGCGCGTTCACAGGAGAGACTCGAGGATCACGCGGTTTGAACTTGCGTTTCAGCCTGAGTGCCGGTTGCTCGATCAGGTAGTAAGACAAAGAGGTTATTATCACCGTCACGGCCACAGCAACACACAACTTTGGTGGCCAACTGGTATCCAGAAAACTCGTTGCCTTAAACACAGGATAGTGCCAAAGATAAAGCCCATACGAGATCCGGCCCACCCAGACCAAAGGTCCCCATTCAAGAACGCCTCGCAAAAAACCCGCGGTACCAAAAACGACGTTAACAATAAGCACACTCGTCGCGATTGCGAGTAACGTAAACCCACCCAGGGTCATAAACGCGCTGCCGAAGCCCGTCGCGACCATACAAAAACCGATGAATACCACTGCTGGAACCAGCAACGGTCTCAGCGCACGGGCATGAATTAGTCCCCAGCTCACACACAGAGCCGTTATGCAGCCGATCAGCAACGCGTCAGCTCGCGTGTCGATACCGTAGTAAGTCCGCACCGGCGGCGCGCCAAACTGGTGCAAAGATGCTCGCTGAAGCCCGGAAGCAATCACCACAAGCACTGTTATCAGCACCAAACGCTTTTTGCTGATTCCGAGCTTCAGAGCAGCCACCAGGACCACCGGCCAAATCAAGTAGAAGTGTTCCTCGATTGCGAGCGACCACGTGTGCTGAAGCGCGCCCAAATGTAACTGAAAAAACGCGAGCGCCAGGTCGGAGGCGTAAACAAAAGCGACCGGAATACCTCGCCTCGTAGCATTCGCTTCTGCCGGTGAGAAAAGAAGCTCTGAAAGGAAATATAGAGCCGTGAGTAGAACCAGGAGCCCTGGAATAAGCCTCAGCGCCCGGCGCCAGTAAAAGCTCTTCAGACTGACATCACCCGTCTGTTCCCACTCCTCGATCAGCAGCGCGGTGATCAGAAACCCACTGAGCACGAAGAAAATGTCGACGCCGGTGTTCGCACCTTTCAAAAGCGACCATCCGAAAATATGGTTCGTATGAACCGCCAGGACCGCGAGGATCGCGACGCCGCGAAGTCCGTCGAGCGCGGGACGGTAGCCGAGTCTGAACGGAACGACAGCATCCGTCGAACGCAGCTCTGTGACTAATGGTAACGTCGCGCTACTCATCAAGTACTCAGGTGGCGATACCGAAGTTTTGCCGGAGAGTCTTTTTTCTGACCTTCCAGATAATCGCGTCTACGACGTAGTGGTGGAAATTGATTGCCTGGTAGACGACGGCAAACAACGGCAGTGTTGTGACGAGAGCCATTGTGGGGGAGAGCCAATTCAGGGTGGCAGAAAGAGCACCGTAAAAGACAGTTGAAATCACCAGACAAACCGCAAAGTACGAAAATATGTTCTTCCGCTGACTGATGTGCGAGAGGAACCGGTGGCGAGTGTCAGGCTGATTCTTGAACCGATTGTTATTGAACATCCAAACCGTAAGGATGTACTGGCTGTTGTGCCAGATATTCAGCACCAGCCAGCCATGATTGATTTCGCTAATCAATAGATATCCAACACCGAAAACAACCAGGTGTGAACACATGTAAAGGGTGTGCGCAACGGCGAGCCTGCCTTCACTAAGGGCCTTGATCTGTTCCAACAGCCAGCACGTGGTAACGATCAGCGCAAAACCACCAGCGACTGCCACCAGCGAAAACGGAACCGGAAGGACCTTCACCTCGGTAAAGAGATACTTGTCAGGAGCCTGGTAGGAGCGGTAGAGAATTCCCCAAACGGGCACCGCATAGATCGTGAGCCTGGTGAGCAGGTCGTTACTGGGCAGCCCGGCTTTGCGTCCATAGATCCTGGAAACGCCGTAACTCTGTCGTGTGTAATGCCACCATTGCCAGTACAGGTAAGCCGTCGTAAGAACCCACGAACCGAGAGCGGCCCACGCGAGAATGACTCCCGCGACGACGATTAGCGGTAGCCAAAGGACAAGAAAGCGGTGTTGGTCGAAACTCTCGCGATCGAACGTGAGGCGCGTAAAGGTGGAAACGACGTGGTGATACCCGAGCAGCCACCCGTTGAGGACAAAAACTGCCGGAAACAGGTCGGGTTTCGCAATAACGAACCAGCCTGAAACGAGCGCCACACCCAGGATGCCAAAGATGTAGGTAGCGTCGAACGAAAGTCCACGCAACCAGCCGGTCGGCCTGGCATTAATGGCGACTGAACTCGCAACCATAGATTCGAATCGTTGAGCAAGAAATGTTCCGCCAATGTTTCCTCGCAAAGGCGCAAAGACGCCAGGCTAAAACTGAGACTCTAATTCTTTGCGTCTTTGCGCCTTTGCGAGGAAAAATCGCTGAGAACAAAGAGACATAAAAGCCCCAGACTCCGCTGGAACGCCTGCGCAGTTTTAGGGCAACTGCTCGCCAGCGAGCAGTTGGACCACCCTCCAAACAGCCTAAATACCTAAATTAAAGCGAATTAGTCGCGGCACAGCCGTTGCGAATGGGCGGGCACAGTCTCGAAGTGTTGCCGTGATTGGCAGGAAGCGATCAGCTCAGGATTCCTGGGATGACGCCTGCACTCCAAGACTTCAGGTTGTCTCGGGGTCGGAGCAGCACTAATTACACCGGGTCAACAAGACTTAAAACCCTAAATCTTACCAAGGAGAATGAAGATATGTTGAAGAGCTTTTTAAAAGACGAGACCGGCGTTGAATTGGCCGAGTATGCCGTCGCAGCGGCCCTCATCGTCGCGATCGCCCTGGTCGTTTACAAGACCTTGGGCAATGCGGTGAACCAAGCCAACTCTACCACGGGCTCCAAAATGCAAAACCCGACCTTCCCGTAAGGTTTGGTTTCTGTCGAGGAAAGGGAGCTCAACGGCAGGCGAGCTCCCACCCTCTTTCGATTTTGTTCCCCCAAAGGAAAAACGGTTATGAACTTGAAACGACTCTCGAAGGAATTTCTTAGGGACGAGCAAGGGGTTGAGCTGGCCGAATACGCCGTAGCAGCAGCGCTTATCGTGGCTATCGCGTTCGTTGTTTATAAGACTTTAGGCAATGCGATCAACGATCAGAATAGCGGCACGGGAGGCAAAGTCCTCCAGAGCACAACGTTTACACCGTGATCTGGATTGATGGTCCATGCCCCCGCGCGAGGGGTAAATAGTCGCGAGTTTTAAAGATTTGATTCGACGGAGTTGCCTCGTGAAACAGCTAAATAAATTTCTCCGCGACGAGCAGGGGGCAGAGTTGGCGGAATACGCAATCGGCGTCGCCATTATCGTCGCGATAGCGCTTGTGGTCTATCGGCTCCTCGGCACCGCCATCAACACAAAGATGAGCACGGTCGCTAACGAGGTGCAAAAGTAGACCCACCACTATCTTTGTCTTGAGGAAACCATGAAACTCGTATTACTCGCCCCTCTCGCCATCTTCGTCATTTACTACGACGTTCGGTACAGGCGAATTCCTAACGTCCTTGTTCTCTCGGCCCTGCTCGCGGGCGTTTCAATCAACAGCGCCTTTGGTGGCTGGCAGGGAACGCTTTCCAGCCTCGAAGGATTTGCTCTCGCATTCTTCCCAATGCTCCTGATGCACATCTTCGGTGCAATGGGCGCGGGAGACGTAAAACTTTTTGGCGCTGTTGGAGCTGTGCTTGGCGTCGGTCTCGTGCCACTCGCGTTTGTGCTGGTGGTGATGCTGGGCGCGCTGCTTGCGGTCTACACGATGCTCAGAGCCGGGACAGTTTTCTCAACATTACATGGTGTCTTCAGAATTTTTGTGGGCCTTCTCCCCGGTTGGGAGATGCCTCGTTTCGCGATATCGCCGGATCGCAAGCACACGATTCCATATGGCGTCGCGATCATGCTGGGAAGCTTGATCGCAGTCGCAGTTTTTCAGCCTTTTTAGGAGGACCGATCACACCTCAAATCCTGAGGCGACGTTCCTTTATTGGAAATGGAGATAAATCATTATGCGGAATAAGCGTTTAATCATCGCTCTGTTGGCGGCGATAACTTTTGGCTTGATCGCCGCGGTTTCCGTCAAACAGTACCTTCTAACTGCGAAAACCTTCGAAAACAATCTCAACGACGTCGTGGTCGCCAAGGTCGACATCCCAATCGGCACCCGGCTGATCCCGGAGCAACTCGCGGTTGCGCAGTTCCCTGCAAATGTCACTCCGGAAGGTGCAATCCCCAGCATTGACGAGAGCCTTATAGGGCGCGTGGTGACTGTCAGTCTCTCCCCTCGCGATCCGGTTACGGAAGCGAAGCTCGCGCCTGTCGGCGCAGCCGGTGGTTTGTCGTCGATGATTCCCGAAGGCTATCGGGCGATGACCGTCGCCGTAAACGAAGTCGTCGGCGTATCGGGTTTCATCATGCCGGGCACCCTGGTTGACATCGTGGTGGTAATCACGCCGCCGAAGGGCAGTGGCAACGACGAGATGATCTCCAAGATCGTGCTGCAAAACATCAAGGTGCTGGCCAGCGGTCAGAACATCGACAAACCGAAGAACGATCGCGAAGTAGAACGCTCGATCAGAGCCGTCACGCTTCAGGTAACGCCAGAGCAGGCTGAAAAACTCGCGCTCGCTTCGAGTGAGGGCAAGTTGCAGTTGGTGATGCGCAATTCCGTCGATCAGGCTGATGAACAAACCGCCGGCGCCAACAAGAGAACTTTGTTGACCGGTGAACGCGCGATGATCGCTGCCGAACCGGGCGCTGCGAGTGCACCAAAGCCCGCGCCATCCTCTGCTATTCGAAGGACCGCGCCACGACCGGTACGCGATCCCAACGCCACCGCGAAGGTGAATACACCTGCGCCGCCGCCGAGACCCAGTGTCGAAGTGATCAAAGGCGCAAAGAAAGAAACTGTTGATTTTCCGTAAGAGACGATGTCGATACCTGACGCGCGCGCAGGGCATCAACTCCGACTTCTGCATCAAGGAGAACTGAAATATATGTTGGCTCAATACTCCAAAAGATCATATGGATTTACATTGCTGCTAGCCGCAGTAATCACCTTCGGACTGGGTATCGTTAGCGTCTCTGCCCAGGAAACCACCTACGACGCGTCATTCAACAGCACCGTCAAGGAAGCCATTCCCATCAACGTGCTGGTGGGCCAATCTCGCGTGATCAACTTCGATCGCCCGATCGGCCGGTTCTCCATCTCCAACCCGGATATCGCAGAAGCCGTAATGGTCCGTCCCGACCAGGTGCTCGTAAACGGGAAGGCGTTTGGTCAGGTCAACTTTATCGCGTGGGAAAAGGCCGACAGCAAATTCATCGTGTTCGACGTGTTTGTTCGTGCTAATCTCTCGCTTATAGATTCGCAAATCCGTGCGCTGTTTCCACGCGATGACATTCGTTTGAGCCAGGCCAATGGTTCGGTCGTGCTGTCAGGGACCGTTGCCGATCTTGCGACAGTGTCGCAAGCAGACAACGTGGTTCAGGCCGCCGGCTTCAAGACGGTCAACATGCTTGCCTCGCCGGTGAAAGCCGCGACTCAGGTGCAGCTTCAGATTCGCGTCGCCGAGGTCAGCCGCAACAAGTTGCGCGAGCTCGGCGCCTCGTTCGCATACCAGGGCGCTCCGAATTCCGGCGGCTTCATCAGTGGCGGCGGTCCGGGCAATGTGGGTGAAGTGGCCGAGGGCGTTATCAAAAATACTTTCAGCGCGATGAACATATTCTTGATGGGCGGCAACACCTTTAATATGATTCGCGCAATGCAAACAAACGGTGCGCTCCGGTCACTGGCTGAGCCAAACCTGATCGCGATGGACGGACAAACTGCGAGCTTCCTCGCAGGAGGTGAATTCCCTATCCCGATCGTCCAGGGCGGTTCTGCTTCCGGCGCGGTAACGATCCAGTTCAAGGAATACGGAGTGCGTTTGAACTTTAAACCAACCATCATCGACGAAGATCACATCCGGCTGGAACTCGAACCAGAGGTTTCAACCATCGACTTTGCCAACGGTGTAAGGTTCGAAGGTTTTGTGGTTCCGGCGCTGCGAACGCGACGCGCTCGCACTGGCGTCGAGTTGCGTGATGGTCAGAGCTTCGCACTCGCCGGACTGCTTGATAACAGTGAATCGAGATCGCTCTCGAAGGTTCCGCTTCTGGGCGACGTTCCAATTCTGGGCAACCTGTTCAAGTCAACCCAGTTCCAGAAACAGGAAACCGAACTGGTATTCATCGTGACGGCGGATCTCGTGAAACCGATCAATCGCGATGACATTCCCAACATGCGTGGCATCGACGGTTTGAAGAATGGCTCACCACTGGGAATGGAGCCGAAAGGTGAAGGCATCTCCGGCGCGAGTGGTTTCTCGACCGGGTCCGGCACTACGGCTCCGGCAGTGAACGGAGAAACACCGAAAAAGGCGCCGGAAGCGCCAGCACCAAAGCCCGCGGAGAAAAAGGAAAACACGGCCCCGACCGGCGCGGCCGCGAAGCTCACGCCATAGCCCCGATTCGACTTTGCGAACGGCGTGAGTCTCCGGAAGAGGGTGGTAATCAAGCGATCTTGGTTACCACCCCGTGACACTAAAAAGAGCCGATTTTTAACCAAGGTTTCCAGGAGTAGTTATGACACCCGAAAACATAACGAGAGTCTCCGATAGAAAAAATGAGAGTGGCCACGTGATGGTGTATACCGTCATGTCCGTCCTTGTCCTCTTCCTCGCAGTCGGACTTGGTGTAGACCTGAGCCACCTCTACCTCGCAAAGACGGAACTGCAAAACACGGCCGACGCCGCGGCGCTCGCGGGTGCATCTGCGCTGACTCTTCCGGATTCGCCGCGAATCACGACTGCGGTTGATCGCGCGATCGACATAATGAATCAGAATAAATATAACTTCGACAACCGAAGTTATGACGTTGTAATGGACCGCACGGCGCAACGCACCCTGGTCGAATTCGCCGTTAATCTCAATGGTCCATATATGAGCGAAGCTGCGGCGGCGGCTGCCCCAGACGACATTCGATTCATCCGGGTCGCGACGCCTCCTGTGCCGATCTCGATCTTCTTTTCTTTCCCGATTCTAGGGAGCTCGCGAAATCTCGATGCTCGTGCGACTGCGGGACTCTCCGTACCGGGCAATGTGGATTTATGTCCAGCGCCTCTCGCCGTCATCGATTGCGGGAATCTCGGTAACGCATGTGTCGACGAAAAGGGCAATCCATATCACCTGGCTGGAACTTGCAATACGGGAGGCCCGCTGCCCAACCCGGATGGAACAACGTGCGATCCGGACAAGCAATTGTGCCGAAACTGCGTCTACACGATTCGCGCAGCCCCGAGCGGTGGACCGGCACCTGGCAACTTCCATGGCCTGTGTTGTCCAGGTGTGGACTGCGATGCCGAATGGATTAGACAGCGCCTCGCAGGGGGAAAATGTACCGAATGTCCTGAGATAAGCCCTGGTGTGGAGGTTACTCCGACAACTAAACCGGGTATCAATGCCGGACCAGTCAGGCAGGGCATAAACACGCGATTTGACGAGTATAACGGCGGCACCCCGCCTTTGAATCCGATTGATAATCCGCCGGATCCTAACATCGCGACAGACGGCGACGACGGCATCACGTGGGCTGAATACCAGGCGGGGAGTCCGTTTCAGGCGCCAAGTCATACACCGCAGGCGGGCCGTCGAATTCTTATCTTTCCAATCACTCCGTTTAACACGTGGAACGATGCAAACGGCCGCGACACCGTGACGGTATCGTCGTTGGGAGGCTTTTTCTTACAGAAGAAGGTCGGTAACGGCAATGATGGGGCGATCCAGGCGGAGTACGTCGGCGGGGATGTTCTCTCCTTCGTCGGCTTGAATCCGACTGGGCCGGGCCAAACGAACGTTGTGACTCCCGTTCTTTACCGCTAAAGCCATGAAACTAAGAAACATCAAATTCCCACGCCTTGTTCGGTTCGCCCACAACGAACGTGGCGGTACGTTGGCGGAGCTGGCCATTCTGGTACCACTGCTCGCAGTGATGTTGGGGGCGGTAAGCGAGTTTGGGCGTTATTTTCAGAAATATGCGACGACCGCGAAGGCGACGCGTACGGCAGCTCGATACTTGTCAAACCATCCTTTCACTACAGCGGAGCAGGACAAGGCAAAGAATCTCGTAGTTTGCGGGAAGCTGACAACTTGCGCGGCCAACGAGAAGCTTGTCCCAGGGATTGACGTCACTAACGTCTGTATTGAATCGACCGGGTCGCCAAACATCCAGACCGTTACTGTGCGGATTCCACGTGTCGCGGGCAGTTGCGGAGCGCCACTTAGTTACCAGCCGGTTTTCAATATCGGCGCCCTGCTGCACACGTCATTCACGTTTACGCCAACAATTAGTCCGCGAACGACGATGCGTTACGTGAATCAGTAGGGTTTGAATACCAGGAGATCGAAGATGACACTTGGAGCATTCCACAAGCATCAACGAGGAACATCGATAGCCGAGTTCGCTATCGTCGCCCTGGTGTTTTTCATGATCATTTTTGGGATCATCGAATTCGGTCGTTTCCTCTATACCCACAACGCTTTGACAGATGCCACTCGGCGTGGCGCGCGCTATGGGGTCCTGCATTTACAGAATATTAACTGCGTGAAAAACGTGACAGTGTACGGCGAGAGCCATATCAATCCGAGTACCTGCGCTCCGCTTGGGCCGGCATTAATTAACGGGCTGACTCCGGACCAGGTCACCGTTCAATATGCCGGCGCGTCAACAAACCCCTTCGGTATGAATGTAGGCACGGTCACGGTAAGTATTCCGACGTACTCATTCAGATTCAATATTCCGGTCTTTAGTCGAACCGTAACGCTGGGCGGGTACAAAGCGACGCTGACAGCAGAGAGCGCCGGTGTAATACCACCCGATATTTAGAAGGCGGGGATTTCAGATCACATAGGGATTAATTCGCAATGAAACGAACGCTAACATTCATAGTATTGAGCCGGGATGCAATCGACTCCAAAGAACTGAGCCGCGCACTCGCCAACCACGCAGGAACGAGTCTCCTGATGACGAGCGATGATCCGGAACAGGTCTTTACTGAAAGCCGCCGCCTCCATCCATCGGCAGTGGTTATCAATATCAGTCACATGGGAGAACCGGCGCTCAAGCTGGTCCAACGTATTGTTCAGGAATGCCCGAACACAGCAGTAATCTGCGCGTCGAGAGACTCTTCTCCCGATCTGATCCTGCGCAGCATGCGCACCGGTGCCCGCGATTTCATCCGTCTCCCCATTAATGAAGAGGACCTAAGCACGGTAATTGAACGTACGGAACAGTTCGCTAACGAACATGCCGACAGCGATCCAAAGAAACGGGGCCACGTCATCGCCGTCTTTTCAAGTAAAGGCGGTTGCGGCACGACTCTGATCGCGACAAACCTCGCGATGACCCAAAAAAGTCCGACGGTGCTGGTGGATTTGAATCTACAGTCGGGCGATTTGGAGTTGTTACTCGGGCTGAAACCGAAATTCTCACTCGCAGACGTCGTCGCAAACCGCGACCGGCTGGATGACGCGCTGCTTGCCAGCTACATCACGCCCCACTCGAAAAATATTTCGTTGCTTGCGGCGCCCACAACCGCTGAAGCTGCTGAAGACATCGAGCCAAAGCATATCTACGAGATCATGGAGCTGCTGCGGCTACGCTACGACAACGTGATCGTCGACACGCCGCACAACTTCGACGCAGTCACGATTTCGGCTTTGGACCACGCGGATCAGATCCTGGTGGTGTTGACGCTGGAAATCCACGCGATTCGGAGCACGCGACGTGCGCTGGAGATATTCGATCGTCTCGGATACCCGCGCCGGAAAGTTCGACTCGTGGTGAATCGCTGGAGCAAGAATATCGATCTCGATCAGAAACAGGTTGAAGGCTTTCTCGGCGAGCGCGTAATCGCTTTTATTCAGAGCGACTATCGTGCGGCAGTGAACTCGATCAACCTGGGCCAGCCGTTGATTGAATCGGCGCCGAACTCGACGGTAACCGCCGACCTTCATAGTCTCGCCGGCAAATTGTTTGACGACACGGTCGACTATTCGTCGCCCGGCGCGGGCAGCCGGCGGCCGTTCAATTCGCTTTTCAAACGTCAGACGGCGAACGGCGGCATGCAGGATTTAGGGCTCAACACCGCTCTCGAGAGAGCGCAGTAAACAGTCTCTGTGCAACCTGTGTTTTCTCTGTGCCTCTGTGCACAAAGGACACAGAGGTTGCACAAAGAAAAACAAAATAGGAACCACCAATGGCACTACGTGAAAGACTTGTCAGAGAAAATGGATTAACCGGACCCTTGTCCGAAGATGCCATCAGCAATCAACAAGGCTTCCAGGATATGAAATCGCGGCTCCACCGGATGTTGATCAACCGGATGGACCTGACGAAGCTGGGCCAACTCGAACCGGATCAACTACACGAAGAAGTCGCTCGCCTGGCCTCCAGTCTCCTGGCCCAGGAAGACACCCCGCTCTCGTCCGTCGAACGCGAGCGTTTGATCCACGAAGTACGACACGAACTGTTCGGACTCGGACCGCTCGAGCAACTGCTCGCAGACACGTCCATCTCCGACATCCTCGTTAACTCTCCGTACAACATCTACATCGAGCGTGCCGGAAAACTCGAACGCACGAGTATCGAATTCAAGGATAACGAGCACCTGATGCGTGTTATCGAACGCATTGTTTCATCCGTCGGCCGGCGCATCGACGAGGCGTCGCCAATGGTTGACGCTCGTTTGAAAGACGGTTCACGCGTCAACGCAATCATTCCCCCACTCTCACTCGATGGTCCCGTGCTGTCGATTCGCCGTTTTGGCGCGGAGCCACTGCGAATGAATCGCCTGCTCGAGAACCAGGCGCTGACACCCGACATGGCTTCGATGTTTGAGATGTGCGTAAACGCGAAGCTGAACGTCGTGATTTCCGGTGGTACCGGCGCCGGCAAAACCACGCTGCTGAATGCATTGTCAGCTTACATTCCCACAACAGAGCGTATCGTCACGATCGAAGATTCGGCGGAATTACAACTACAGCAACCACACGTCGTGCGGTTGGAAACGCGTCCGGCAAACATCGAAGGCAAGGGCGAAGTCACTCAACGCGACCTGGTCAAGAATGCTTTGCGTATGCGTCCCGATCGCATAGTCATCGGTGAGGTTCGTGGAGCCGAGGCCATCGACATGCTACAGGCGATGAATACCGGTCACGATGGTTCACTGACCACTATTCACGCAAACACCCCACGCGATGCTTTGGCCCGGCTCGAAACGATGATTCAGATGACTGGCATGCGGCTCTCCGATCGTGCCATGCGCCAACAGATCGCATCGGCGATCAACCTCGTCATCCAGGTGGCAAGACTTACAGACGGTACGCGTCGCATCACCTCCATTTCCGAAATCACCGGTATGGAAGGCGAAACGATCACGATGCAGGAAGTATTTATTTTCGAGCGCAAGGGTGTCGACAAGGACGGGAAGGTGCTCGGGAGATTCCGACCCACAGGCGTACGACCGCGATTCGCAGAGCGACTCAAAATCTACGGCATGCAGCTCCCGAGATCGTTCTTTGAGGAGGCGTAAACGAAATGACTCAACTGATTCCCTTCTTTGTTTTTCTGACATGTTTGTTCCTGGTCTATGCGCTCTACCTGATCACCTCCCGATCCTCAGATGCCAAGCGCTCGCTGCTGAAAGAGCGTCTTGCTGACGCGATTCGCTCGTCGGTTCATTCAGACGATCCGGAAGTTCAACTGGTGCGCAGGGAACTGATGAGTGAAATCCCCTGGGTCAACCGAATACTGCTCGGCATAGAACTCTCGTCGCGGTTCAAAAAGATCATCGACCAGGCCGCTTCAGAAATCACCGTGATGCGCCTCCTGCTGTTCTCGCTGACCGCGGGTGTGCTCGCGTTTTTAGCGGTGATAATGCTCACTCCCTCTTACCTGCTGGCTGCGTTTTTCGGCATTATCGCGACTGCGTTGCCCACTCTTCACATACTCTCAAAGCGCAAGAAGCGTTTGAATCGGTTCCTGCAGTTACTTCCGGACGCACTGGATCTGATGAGTCGCGGGCTTTCCGCAGGCCACGCTTTCACCGAAGCGCTTCAGATGGTGGCCACCGAAATGCCGGAGCCGATCGCTTCGGAGTTTCGCAAAACTTATGACGAGCAGAATCTCGGTCTCTCTTTGAAACTCGCGCTCGAGAATCTCGTCGAGCGCGTGCCATTGATAGATCTGAAGATGTGCGTCACCGCCGTCATGATTCAAAGGGAAACGGGCGGCAATCTTTCTGAACTCCTCGAGAAGGTCGCACACACGATTCGCGAACGCTTCCGCATCATGGAAGACCTGAAGACGATGACGTTAAGCTCGCGCTGGTCGGCGTGGCTGTTGTGTGGTTTGCCGATCTTTCTCGCGCTGTACGTGACCTTCATGAACCCCGGCTACATGGATGTTATGTGGCTCGATTCGCGTGGACACTGGCTGCTCGCACTCGCCGCGATCATGCAGATACTCGGTATGCTGGCGGTCCAGAGGATCATGAAGATAAGGATCTAGTGAATAGGTGACATCATGATAACGATTATTGTTGTATCGACTTTTATTTCCATAGCATTCATCGTGATGGCGATCTACTGGCTCCTTTTCCGGCCGGTGAGCGCAACTGCTCAACGTCTCCATGACCTGGATGACGGGCGTGGCGGTGCGGCGATACAAAGCATCGAGGCCAACTCGATGGAATCGTTGGCAGCCCGCGTGGCTGAACCGATCAACCGCCTGGTGCCGCCTTCTGCAAAGGACGTGAAGAAACTGCAGAAGAAGCTGATGCAAGCGGGTTTTCGCTCGCCGTCGGCGCCGGCGATTTTTCGTGTAACGCAGTTGGGCCTGATGGTCATACTGCCCACAATTGTGTTGATAACGTACTCAGTGACGGCTGCACCAATGAGTGACGCGGTGCTTCCACTACTGGGTGCTTTCGGAGTTGGCTTCTTGAAGCCAAAATTCATCCTTAATCGTCTGGTTGCAAAGCGCAAACTCCGAATCACGTGGGGCCTGGCAGACGCGCTCGACCTGATGGTCATCACCATGGAAGCGGGCCTTGGCCTGAATGCGGCGATGTTGAAGGTATGCGACGAATTGAAAGGGGTCCATCCGGACATCTGTAAAGAGTTCGAACTCGCAAACCTCGAGATTCGTGTAGGCCGCGAGCGCAGCGAAGCTTTGCGAAATATGTCAGAGCGCAGCGGCGTGGAAGATCTGAACAGTCTCGTCGGCATGTTGATTCAGGCGGATCGTTTCGGAACTTCAATCGCGCGGGCCGTCCGAGTTTACTCAGACAGCTTGCGCACAAAGCGTCGCCAGCGTGCAGAACAAGCCGCGCAGAAGGCGGCATTCAAACTGTTGCTTCCACTCGGACTTCTACTTTTCCCAACCATGTTCATCATCATTCTTGGTCCGGCGTTGCTCAACATCCTGGACATGATGGGCGGTGGACTTGGTTTCTAAACAAGGGAGGCTCACACACATGTTTAAGCGCACTGTAATCGTCCTATCCCTTCTCGTGCTCGTAACCAGCGCGATGTCGATCCCGAAAGTCGGCGGCGTCCTCATGACGCCCGACGAAGAGGTCCTGGTTGAAGCCACTTCGCAGGACGCGCAAAGGGCCGAGTCGAAGAGTGGCAACAAATTCGTCAGCGTTTTGAAGGCGCCCTTCAGAGCAATCGGACGCCTTTTTGGCGCCGGTAAAGACGACAGGAAGCTGCAACGGCTATCGCGCAAGGACGTCGAGAAATTTGAAGCCGTCGGAATGACGAGGGTGATTGACGCGCGCACGGCCAACGATGCAGCTACGGCGAAAGAGCCCGATGCGAACGTTACGATGGCCGACCCCGCTACTGTTGGCGCACGAGAAAATCTCGACCGTGGTCGCGCATTGCTGAACAGCGGCAATTTGAACGACGCAATCGCGCTGCTTTCCACTGCCGTTTCGCGCGATCCGAAACTGCACGAAGCATACAACCTGCTCGGCGTCGCCTACGAAGCGAAAGGAATGCGCGACCGCGCGTTTGAGTCGCTTCAGAAGGCTGTGAAGTACAACGAAAACAACGCCGATTACCTGAACAATCTCGGTTACCTCTACTTCAAGAATGGTGAATACGACAAGGCTGCGAAGTATTTGAAACGCGCAGTGAAGTTCGCGCCGCAGGTGCAACGCTACTGGAACAACCTGGGCCTGATTCAGACTCAGCGCGCCAACTTCGACGAAGCTTATGAATGTTTTGCTCGTGCCGTCGGCGAATTCGAAGGACACATGAACGTGGCCAACAGATCGCAAGCGATGGGTTACGAGAAGCAGGCCATCAAGCATCTCGAACAAGCTCGCGCACTGCGACCAGCCACGGCCGAGGTGCTGTTTAGACTGGCATTTCTTTACAAGCGGACCGGCAACGAGGCGTTGGCCGCCGAGGCCGAGAAGGCGCTCGTCGCAGTTCGCGCAACGGCAGCAAAATAGGTCCTATAGGACTAATTGGTCCTATCCTTACTGAGCAACGAGGACAAACTCTATGGGAAACCTTAGCATATTGAGCCGATCGGAGATTGAAGGCTTAGGTCCGCCTATGCTTGAGGAGTTGGCTGATTCGGGGGTCCACGAACAGTTTCTCTGTGACCTGGCCCTCAAACACGTCGCCATGCTTCCCGAGCCGAACACCACGGCAGTTGCAGACAGACTTCATCTGCCACGCGTGCTCACGGAAGAACTGCTTTACCAACTGTATCGCGAAAAACTGATCGAGATGCGTTTGCAGAGCGCCGTCGGCTCTACTCGCTACGCCATGCTCGATCATGGTTGGGAGCGCGTGCAGCGACTCAACCAGCAGAGCGCATACCTTGGACCAGCACCTGTCTCGCTCGAAGATTATTCGCTGATGATGCGGCTACAGGCAGTTCCTTCAAAGCCCGCTTCAATCGACACGGTTCGCGATGCTTTCAAGGATCTGGTGTTGCCCGAGTCGCTGCTGCAAACACTCGGCTGCGTCATCAACTCGCGCTCTTCCCTCTTCCTTACCGGCATGCCGGGAACAGGAAAGACGGCGGTCTCCGAGCGCATGAACCAGGCGCTGTTTGGCTCGATCTGGATCCCGTACGCGGTCGAGGTTGACGGAAACATCATCCGTATCTTCGACGCGCACTGCCACAAGCCGGTGGCGGAACGAACGTCAGTCATCGAACACGATCGCCGCTGGATCGAGATCGAAAGACCACTGATCATCGTCGGCGGTGAATTGACGCTCGACAACACGGATCTCACGTGGTCGCACTCTGCGAAGTTCTACGAAGCGCCCTTCCAAGTGAAGTCGAATGGTGGCACACTGGTCATCGACGACTTTGGCCGGCAGCGTGTTGCGCCGCAGGATCTGCTGAACCGCTGGATCCTGCCGCTCGAAAGACGCGTCGATTTTCTTACGCTCCACAGCGGCAAGAAGATCGAGGTGCCCTTCGAACAACTCGTCGTCTTCTCTACGAATCTCGACGAACGAGACCTCGTGGACGAAGCGTTTCTGCGACGCATGGGTTACCGCGCGCGTGTCGAGCCACCGACCCCCGCAGCGTTTACGGAAATTTTCAAACGCACGGCGAAGGTTCGCGGTGTCGCAATCGACGAAGAGTGCTTGCGTCACATTCTCCAGCGCTACAGAGATGAGAACCGGATCATGAAGGGATGCGAACCGCGTGATCTTTTGAACAAGGTCAACGACATCTGTCTCTTCGAAGGTCGGGAGCTGAAGCTTACGGCTGAGCTGGTCGATCTGGCCTGGGGAAATTACTTCGGCACGGCACACGGGTTTGCCCCGGAGGTTATGGAATTTCGGTCCGCGCAATCTGTGTCACATTAACCACGGATTACACGGATGATGACGGATTTGAATCGAGAATGTGCGGACAGTGGAAACAGATTACGTTAGCTCTCTTTTTGTGTTCGCTGTCCGCGATTGCCGTTAACGCGCAGAAGCAACAGCCCACTCAAACGCCTCCGAAAATCACGGGACATACCATCACGCTCGATGATGGTTACAGTTTCCAGGTCGACGAGTTCTGGAAACAGGGCGACGAAATCTGGTATCGCAAGGGCAACATCACTCAACGAGTCTCGCAACCCGTCAAATCAATCAAGCCCATCTACGAGCAGCCGAAGCCTGAGCCCCCACAGGCTACGAAGACTGCCAAAACAGTTGCGTCAGAACCCGCAAAAACCGCCAATACTCCGGTCTGGATTTACCTGGTCGACGGAGCCAAATTCCGTGTAGACGAGGTGCAGGAAGCACCGGACGGCGCGTGGTACAGCCGGAATAACGTCTCGATTTTCCTGGCCAGGGAACGGATAGTTCGCATCGAACGTGAAGTCCCAGGCTCGCCCGAGGCACGCCGGAACAGCGGCTGGACGTCCGGAACCCCCGCACTTGACCAGCTAATTCGGTCAAATGGCGAGCGTTTCGGAATCGACCCCTATTTGGTCTTTTTAGTAATCGAGAAGGAGTCACGTTTCCATCCGCGTGCGGTCAGTCCAAAAGGAGCGATGGGGTTGATGCAGCTAATGCCGGGAACAGCCCGGCGCTTGGGCGTCCGGAAGCCATTTGATGCGGCTGAGAACATCAGGGCCGGGACGCAATACATGCGCGAACTGATGGACCTGTTCGGCGGAAAAGTCGATTTGGTGCTGGCGAGTTATAATGCCGGTGAAGGCGCGGTGCTCAAATATGGTCGTAATGTCCCTCCTTACAGAGAGACGCGCGACTACGTTAAAACGATCGGAAAACGTTACGGACTGACGGGACGGCAACCAGGTACAGAAAACGACGTGCCGGCTCCGCAGCAACGCTAGGGGGTGCGCGATGAAATCTTTTTTCCCCACAACGCTAATTATCTTCTGTTTATTGATTGCTTGCGCCGCCGGTGTGAGTGCGCAAACTAAACAGAACGAAGGACCGCTGACTAACGCCGAGGTCGTCAAACTCGTCAAAGCCGGCTTCAAAGAAAAAACGATCGTCTTGATCATTGCGTCGAGACCGCCGAACTTCGATCTTTCGTCGGATCGCATGATTCAACTCAAACGTCAGGGCGTCAGTGAGACCATCATCATCGCGATGTTGGCTCGTCAGGATGGACAGGAAGTCGCAACTGACGGTGGCGACGGATGGAGCGACGATCCGTTCTTCAACTCGAAGGCCGATCCAAAGAGCGGCGGCGGATCGAAGGATTCGAATCCGGCAGAAACAAACATTTTCGGGTCGAGTTCGGGTTCGCGACAGCGCAATAGCACACGCACAGGAAATGGTTCGGCGACGGGCGACAGTGAATTAACAGGCAGCGCCACAGTGCGCATCTTGAGACCACCGACCGAGACCGGGGGCGCCAACAGTTCAGCGAAGCTCGAAAAAACGAAGAGCCTGACAAACGATTCGATCGTGGAATTGGTTGAGGCAGGCTTTTCAGAGGGCACGATTATTCGCCGCATCGAACAGTCGCCAGTGGATTTTGATCTGGCCGCAGACAAGATGGAAGCGCTGCGCAAAAAGCGCGTGAGCGACAAAGTACTCGCCGCGATGAGAGCTGCGATGGGCGAGGAAAAGTAAAGATTTTCTCTGCGGCCCTCTGCGTATCTCTGCGTCCTCTGCGTAAAAGTGCATTTCGACGCAGAGGACGCAGAGATACGCAGAGGGCCGCAGAGACAAACCATCAATATGAGAATTCAAGCAGGTAGAACTCGATCTCGTTTGATAGCGCTGCTCGTTTTTGCAGCGCTCTTGTTTTCTGTTGCCAGCGCACAGCGCAAGACTCAACAACGTCGAACAACGCCTAAGCCCAAGGCGGCCGCAAAACCAGGCGCTACACCTGCCCCACAAACATCGCTTGAAACAATGGGACCTCCGCCTCCGGTCCTGCGTTTGAAGAAACCACCCGAACAGGAAGTCAGCCCCGGCGACGTCGTTTCAGTCGACACGACCGAGGTCATGTTTCCGGTTACGGTGCGCGACGCCAGTGGACGCCTGATAAATGATCTGACGCGAAACGACTTTCGCGTCTACGAAGACAACTCCCTGCAACCACTCTCCGACCTCGCGCTGCGGCAAGTGCCTGTCGACGTCGTGTTGATGGTCGACGCATCGTCGTCGGTAGCAAACAATCTCGACGACTTTCGCCGCGCCGCGCAGGGATTTGCCGCGCGTCTCGAGTCAGACGATCGCATTAGCCTGATCAAGTTCGACGATCGCATCGAACTCCTGCAAGACTGGACCAAGAGCCGTTTCCAATTGCAACGCGCCTTGAACCGCATCGAGCCCGGCATGTTCACTCGTTTCAACGACGCCTTGTCGCTCGCTGCTAAAGAACAGTTCACGGGTGAAAATAAGTCGCGGCGCGCGGTGATTGTTTTGTCTGACGGAATCGACAATGGCCGCGGAACGGCGACGCTCGAAGCGGCGCTGCAATCGCTGATTCGCGCGCAGGTAGTTGTTTATATCGTCAGCAACACCGAAATTTCCCGCGCGAGTAAACGAGCCGAGCTCGACACGCTGCTAGGTGGAACCGACTCGGCCGTGCGGTTCAATCAACTGCGAATCGACGACTTGCGTTTGAGTTTGAAAGTGTTGGACCAGAGCGAAGAGAACCTGGAGCAGCTCGCGCAGGCGACCGGCGGCCGGCTCTATAAACCTCGTACCTTTGACGCACTGGAATCGACGTATGCCGAAGTGGCCGACGAGCTCCGCCATCAATACGCGCTCTACTTCACGCCCTTGAACAAAGCGCGGGACGGCACGTTCCGTCGCGTGCGCGTGGAGACCGCGAATCCGGCTTATCACCCACATACTCGGGTAGGTTATTTCGCACCGAAGACGTAATGCACCTGCGAACGCCCCTCTGCTGCCTCATCATCCTCGTTGCGGGTTTGTCCTGTGCCTACGCGCAAACGCCGTCAGAGGCGAAGAAATCCGAAGAGTCTGCTGAAACCAAAACAGCGCAGGCGCCCGAGGAAGAACGATTACCGGTGACGATCGTTCTCGTCAGTGGTGCTCCGTTGCTGGTGGATGAGGTGAGCGAGAGTCCGGACGGCTACTGGTACAAGCGCGGTAATATCACGACCTTTCTCGATCGCGCACGAGTTGCTCGAATCGAGCTTCCGAAACCGCCCGGGGAACCGCAGGGATCCGCTGCGCCGCCGGGCAGGTGGAGTCTGGCAGAGGCGACCAGGGTCAAGGAGTTCTTTCTCAACAAGTTCAATAAACCGTTGCCGCTGTCGGCCTTTGGCCAGTCCGATCTGCACACTCGCTGGGGCTTGGACCATCGCAACGGCATGGACGTGAATCTGCACCCTGACAGCGAAGAGGGCCGGGCACTGGTGGCGTTTCTGCGTGCCGAGTCGATTCCATATCTGGTTTTTCGCGGTCCTATTCCGGGCGTAGCAACCGGACCTCACATCCACGTTGGAAACAGGTCACCGAGAACTTACGGACGTTAGCCGGTTTTGTTGCGCCGCGCGCGTCCACTTCATTTTCGAGGAAGCACCACTATGAAATTTATCGAGTTCACCCACCCCGAAGGCGGTATCTTCCTGGTCCATGTCGATCACATCACGAGCGCGCACTTCCGCAGGGGCGAGGGCGACGTCAAAACGCGCCTGGGACTCGACCTTGATGAACGCCAGAACGAAATCGTACTTTTCGGCGACGAAGCCGAGCGCACGTGGAATGTGTTACAGAAGTTGAAGTCAGAGACTTAGGTCTCCTCTGCGGTCCTCTGTGTTCTCTGCGTTTAAGTCAGCTTATGACGCAGAGAACGCAGAGATACGCAGAGGGCCGCAGAGAACAATCTGAGGTCACTTGAACCTGGAATCGTTAAAGGCTCGAACCCGCGACCCACTCTCAGAACAGTGGATCGATCTTCGACTGATCGCCGGCATGCGCATCGTGCTCGCGACGTCCGCACTGCTGATCATGCTGATCGAGCCGCCGGACCTGGCCACGTTGACCTACGTGACTCTCGCGCTGTATTCGCTCTACGGCTTGCTGGTCTATCACCTTTCAGTTCGTCGCCATCCCATCGTCGCACACAGACTGATCCCGTGGGTCGATCTGCTGTGGTACCTGCCGCTAATCGCTCTAACAACAAATTCGAACAGCATCTTCTACTATTTCTGCTTCTTCGCGATCATCGTCGCGTCGTTTAGTTGGGGACTCACCGACGGGTTGCGGCTGACACTTGCTTCTGCGGCCATCTACACGATCATCGGCGCGCTGAACGCTCCCACAGACCGGCCGTTGGATATGAACCGATTGCTGGTGGCGCCGATCGGCCTGCTGATCTTCGGCTACATCGTCGCGCGCTGGGGCGGTTATCACACGCAACTCAAAAATCGTTTGAAGCTGCTGAAAGAGGTGACTATCTTTTCCAACCCTCGCTTTGGAATCGACCGGACCATCAAGCAGATCCTCGAGAGCGTTCGCGCATTCTACGACGCTGAAGCATGTTTGCTGGTGATCCCGGGCAAATCGGGTAACGAGGAAAGCTATCAGATGTATCGCGTCGCGCGTGGCATCTACCAGAGCCGCTCGGCGCCGCCCGAAATCGGCCGCGAAGCCGCGGCGCAGTTTCTCTCACCATCGCTCGATTACGCAGTCGACTATCGTCGTAACAAGCGTTCTTCAAACACGCGTCTGTTCGATGTGAAGAACCGGCAGTTCTCCGAAGCAAACTCCAGCAGCGCCGACAAACTCGCGGGCATGCTCGATGCGCAGAGATACCTTTCGGTGCCGGTTTATTACCGCCACCAGGCTGTGGGCCGGCTTTATACGATCGATGGACCAAACAAATTCGATAGTTCCGATATGGATTTCATTTTGCAGTTGATGGACCACGTGACACCGGTGATGGAGAACATCAGGCTCATCGACAACCTCGCCTCCGACGCCGCCGAGCAGGAACGACGCCGCATCGCACACGACATTCACGACAGCGTGATTCAACCTTACCTTGGATTGCAGTTTGGGTTATCAGCACTGGACCAGAAGCTGGAGGCGGGCCAGCCGGGTATTCGCGCGAACGTGCAGGAATTGTTGGAGCTGACGAATCACGAACTCGCAGAGCTGCGACACTTCGTCTGGGGTCTGAGAGCGACTGAAGAGCGGTCCGACATTTTATTGCCGGCGATTCAACGATACGCCGAGCGCTTCTCGGTGGTCACAGGTATCAAGGTAGACGTCGAGGCGTTTGGCAAGGTGAAGATCAACGACCGTCTTGCAGCCGAGCTGTTTCAGATTGTGGCGGAGGGCTTGAGCAACATCCGGCGCCATGCTTTTTGTCGCGACGCGCGGGTTGAGATATCGTATAAAGAGACTTCGCTACAGTTGCAGATCAAAAACAGCCGGCCTCGCCTTGGTCCGAATGCTGAAGTCGAGCGAGCCGAGGGACATGACGGCATTCCATCGTTCAGGCCTCATTCGATCGCCGAGCGCGCAGCTTCTCTTGGAGGCGAAACGCAGGTATTTGTCGACGAGAAGGACTACACTGTCGTTAGCGTAGGAATACCGCTGTAAAACTTTGGAGCTCACACATGACCGCGACGCGACCGATTACCATCATGATAGTTGACGATCACGTAGTGATCCGGAGTGGTCTGCGCATGTTGATCGAACACGATCAGCGCATGCAGGTCGTGGCCCAGGCGGGTAACAAGGGTGAGGCACTCGAACGAGCGGCCAGTGCACATCCTGACGTGATCATTCTCGATCTCGTGCTCGGGGATGAAGATGGATTGTCGTTTCTGCCGGAACTATGCCAGGCGAGCCCGACCTCGCGCGTGCTCGTGTTGACCGGCGTGCAAAACCCGGATGCACATCGTCGCGCGATCCGGCGCGGTGCGATGGGGATTGTGTTGAAGGAGCACGCGGCGGATCAGCTTCTGAAAGCGATCATGAAGGTAAACGACGGCGAGGTTTGGATTGAACGGTCGATGATGGGAAGCATGATCCAGGAGTTCAACAAGCCCGCGATGGTCGATCCCGAGATCGCGAAGATCGAATCGCTGACAGACCGGGAGCGTGAAGTCATCGCGCTCATCGGCGAAGGACTGAAGAACAAGCAAGTCGGCGAGAGATTATTCATCAGCGAAACGACGGTAACTCACCATCTCAGCTCCGTTTTCTCGAAGCTTGAAGTCTCAGACCGGCTCGAACTCATCATCTACGCCTTCCGCCACGGCCTGGCCAAAATGCCCGAGTGAGATCCGCGTCATCTGTGTTAAGAACTTTTTCAACACAGATAACGCTGTGGCAGGATCATGCCACTTGTCCGACGAGTGTCCACCAGATTTCTGCCAGAAAAAATAGGCAACGACCTCCATTGCCGGGCCTTCGCAGCCTGTTCATAATCAAAACCGAAAATCGCTAGGACCCTATCCTCACCTGGCCACGCGTTTTAGGTATGGAGCCAGCCCCACAAAAAATACGGATCGTGATCGTTGACGATCAACTCGTCGTCCGTGAAGGTCTTCGTATGCTCCTCGACAGCCACCCGGGAATGAAGGTCGTGGCAATGGCCGGCACGCGTTCAGAGGCGCTGGATCTCGTAGCTAGCCAAACGTCGGATCTAATAGTCCTCAATCTCGAGCTGGGTGGTTACAGCGCACTTTCGTTCATACCTCAGTTGCGCGAAGTTGCAAAGAATGCGCGCGTGCTGGCGTTGACCGCTCTGCGCGATTCTGAAACGCACCAGAAGGCAGCTCAATCCGGCGCGATGGGTGTCGTGTTAAAGGAAGATGCCGCTGACCTGCTGCTGAAAGCGATCGAGAAAGTTTACAAAGGTGAAGCGTGGCTCGATCGTCTAACGCTCGGTAATCTTCTGTGGGAGCTGTCGAGCAGGGACAAAGAATCGCTCGACCCTCAGCGAAAGAGAATCTCGTCGCTTACGGAGCGAGAACGACAAGTCATCGCTTTGATCACGGAAGGTCTTAAGAACCGGCAAATCGCAGAACGATTGTTCATCAGTCCAACGACCGTCACTCACCATCTGAGCTCGATCTATTCAAAACTCGGCGTCACCGATCGCCTCGAACTCGTCGTTTACGCCTTCGCAAACAAGCTCGCAAAAATGCCGGAATAGAATCCGTGTGGCGCGGCTTTGTCTCAAAAGTCAGGATTCAGGCTTGGATGAGGTCAGTACCGTAACGCGGTAGCGTCGGGTCAGTTCTCGAACATACGATATTCCTGGCAAATTTGAGAGGCTCACGTACGACCCGACGCTACCGCGTTACGGTACTGACCGGCTTTGCCTCAAAGTCACGATTCAGACTTGGAGGAGGTCAGTACCGTAACGCGGTAGCGTCGGGTCGGTTTCGAACATACGTAATTCATAGCAAAATTGAGAGGCTCTACGTCACCCGACGCTACCGCGTTAC
>Ga0105237_10000771_pt1 | contig 43802 bp, 33 predicted proteins | sample KBSC24metaG_FD_81520 | JGI IMG/M metagenome (GOLD analysis project Ga0105237, IMG submission 81520) | Corn rhizosphere microbial communities from Kellogg Biological Station, Michigan, USA - KBS C2-4 metaG | ecosystem: Host-associated > Plants > Roots > Rhizosphere > Soil | place: Michigan, USA...
GTACGCGAAAAAGAATGATTTTGCGAATGCCTATAAATACCAGGGCCTATATGTCGCTTACCGCGACAGCATGATCAATAGCGAGGTAACCAATAAGGCCAGCCTGCTGCAATATAATTACGACCTGGCCAAGAAACAGGCGCAGATAGTTACCCTTAACCAGCAGAAAAAGCTGCAAAATGCTTTCCAGCTTGGCACATTGGTGGTGTTGCTGCTCATTGGCATTACAATGGTTGTATTATACCGCAATAACCGGCAGAAACAAAAGGCCAATATTTTATTAAGTAAGCAGAAAAAACTGATAGAAGAACAGCGGGATCAAACCAATAAGGCTTTAGACGACTTGCAGCTTACACAACGGCAACTGATACAATCTGAAAAAATGGCCTCGCTGGGTGAGTTGACAGCCGGTATAGCGCATGAGATACAGAACCCGCTCAATTTCGTCAATAACTTTTCAGAAGTAAGCTCAGAATTGGCCCAGGAGCTGAAGGATGAATTAAAAAATGGCAATACCGCATCGGCAATAAAAATTGCCACTGACATTGAACAAAACCTGGATAAAATACAACACCATGGCAAGCGTGCAGATTTTATTGTTAAAGGCATGCTTCAGCATAGCCGAACGAGTACAGGCGAACGACAGGTATCTAATATCAATGTTCTGGCTGATGAGTTTTTTAAACTCTCTTACCACGGGCTAAGAGCGAAAGACAAATCATTCAATTCTGAAATGGCGACTCACTTTGATCCTGATCTGCCTAAAGTAAATGTAATAGCACAAGATATAGGCAGGGTGCTGCTCAACCTGTTCAACAACGCGTTTTACGCAGTAAGGCAAAAGCAGAAAACCGCCGGCAAAGATTACAAGCCTGAGGTGTCCGTAACCACATCGGCAGAAAACGGGGAGGTGGTTATTAAAGTTAAAGACAACGGCAACGGTATTCCTGATGCTATAAAAGAGAAGATCATGCAGCCATTTTTTACCACCAAACCGTCGGGCGAAGGCACAGGGTTAGGACTGTCTTTAACTTATGATATGGTAGTGAAGGGGCATGGGGGGAGCATAAAAGTGAATAGCGTTGAAGGTGAGGGTTCAGAATTTATTATTCAATTACCTATTAATTAGAATAACATGAAAGCATGTATCAAAATATTATTGGTACTATCGCTGATACCTGTTTTGAGTAAGGCGCAGCAGCACCTGCCTGATAGTATCGCCACCTCGTTTAAAAATGCCCGCGACGATTCGGCCCGCTTTGTAACTAATTTTCAGGCTTATTTGTATTTCGAAGAAATAAACAGGGATAGCGCACTTTACTACTGCGGGAAGGCTTTATCACTCGCCAAAAAAAATAACCAGCAGCTTATAGTTGCCAGGTGCCTGGCTTCGAGAGGTTATCAATTGACCGGCATGGGCCGTTATGCCGAAGCGCTTCAATGCCTGCTGCAGGCTTTTGGCATTGCGCAGGATCGCAGGAATGCAAGTAATGCATGGTTTACGGTTCGTCAAAGCACTCCTGAAAAAACCCGGCTTTTGATGGTATCGCTTATTCATCACATGTTTGGCATCCTGATGGACCGCACCCAAAACACCGACCAGGTGATCTTTCACTTTAAAGAAGCCCGGAGAATTGCATTGTCAATGGATAATACGCTCAGGGTGATGATCGCTGATATGAACATTGGAAACTATTACCTGGATCGTAATAAAATTGATTCCGCCTTAATTTTTGAAGATGAGGCCCTAAGTCTTGCTATAAAAACCGGGCAGAAAAAATACACAGGGTACATCATGAGCGTTTTGGGCGATATAATCGTCAAAAAAGGAGATATAGCCAAAGCAAAACAGTTTTACTATGAGGGCATAACAGCGTCTTCGGAACAAAAAAACATTTCCTCCCTGACCCGGAACTATTTAAAGCTAACCAATGTTTACCTCACTCAAAACGAGGGCGATTCAAGTCTTTATTTTGCCAGAAAAACGCTCGAAACCTTTAGAACTTTAGGGCCATCGATGAGTCAGCAACTCAACATTGGTGTAGCCTATCAAAATCTTTATAACAGTTACAAGTTACGAAAACAGCAGGATAGCGCTTTCAAATATGCGGGCCTTGCCATCACGGCTAAAGACAGTATATTCAGGATAAGGGTAGCAAGCCTGGCCCAGTTTCAAAATGCGTCGTTCCAGGAGCAGATGCGGTTCCAGGAATTTCAAAAAGAAAGAGTGGCCACTCAAACCAGGGTCAAAACCTATTCCCTGGTGGCGGGGGCATCCGTGTTCCTCATCATCGCCCTGATACTTTACCGCAATAACCGGCAAAAGCATAAAGCGAATATCGTTTTGGAGGGCACGCTAACCGACCTCAAATCCACACAAACCCAACTTATACAGTCCGAAAAAATGGCCTCGCTGGGTGAGCTCACTGCCGGTATAGCTCATGAGATACAGAACCCACTCAATTTCGTCAATAATTTTTCGGATTTGAACCGGGAGATGCTTGATGAACTAAAGGTGGAACTGAAAGAGGGCCGACTGGACGAGGTGCTGGCCATCGCGGACGATATTCAGCAAAACGAGGAGAAAATAAATTATCACGGCAAACGCGCCGACAATATTGTAAAAGGCATGCTACAGCACAGCCGTGCCGGCAGCAATACCAAAGAACCAACTGACATTAATGCCCTCGCCGATGAGTTTTTACGGCTTGCTTATCATGGTTTAAGGGCAAAAGATAAAAGCTTTAATGCCGAACTGACCACCCATTTTGACCCTGCTCTGCCAAAAGCTAATGTGATGCAGCAGGATATGGGGCGGGTGCTGCTTAACTTATTTAACAATGCCTTTTATGCGGTTAATGAAAAGCAGAAAGTCGCTGGCGCAGATTATAAGCCGGAAGTAATAGTAACTACAGAACCTGCTCCCCCTTCAGGGGGCGGGGGGCTTATCATCAAAGTGAAAGACAACGGTACGGGTATACCCGATGCCATCAAGGAAAAGATCATGCAGCCATTCTTCACAACCAAACCAACCGGCGAGGGTACCGGATTAGGGTTATCACTAACTTATGACATGGTGGTGAAAGGGCATGGGGGCAGTATCGATGTTGATACCAAAGAAAATGAATACACCCAATTTACAATTAAGCTGCCTATAAAATGAAGAAAGGTTTTCTTTTAGGATTATTGATTTCGTTTACAGCATTGGCCTCTGCTCAAACAGGGCATTTTCATTTAAATAAATTATCAAAGCAGGATACTTTAGTAAGCGGCTGGAAATTCCATTCGGGAGATGACACTTCATGGGCAAGCCCGGCTTTTGACGACAGCAAATGGCAGCCTGTAGATGCGTCTGAGGACATCCAGCAATTTTCAGAGCTTCGTAAATCCGGCACCTCCTGGATAAGGTTACATATCGACGTTGACGCAAGCATGGCAACACAGCAACTGGCTGCTTACATTGTGCAATATACCGCGTCGGAAGTTTATTTGAATGGCAAACTTATTCAGAAATACGGCATTGTCAGCTCTGACCCGGATAAGGTATCAGCCTACCTTCCCTCCCCTCGGCCCTTTGATATTGAGCTTAAACCGCGCGCTGATAACGTTTTGGCCGTAAGACTTGCATACCAGCCGGGAATACCATATTTGTCAATTTTCTACACCGCTCTTCCAGTTTTTACAATTTATATAAATGATCAGCAAACGGCCCTGGCTAATTACGACGGAAGCCAGCACAGAATGAAAATGTACGTCATTATTTTTGCCCTGGCTTCAGGCGTATTGCTCATCATCAGTGTTATTTACCTTGTCTATTTTCTTTACGACCGAAGCCAAAAAGTCAACCTGTATTACGCCGCATACACCTTCGCATTATGTATAAATTCCTTGCCAATAGAAGTGTGGGGTGTAGAGCGTTTCGGTTTCGTTTCTTCCCAGATGTGGGTATTCTTTATGGAAGGAGTGGGAGTTACCGTTGGTATGCTGATGCTGCTTATGACAATTTATACTTTGTTCGGCTATTCGCGGCGAACGATCTTTAAGATTTTGATACTAATCGGAGTCACGCTAACTGTTTTAATGTACGTTTCGTCCAAGTTAGGATTTCTGGTTGTCAGTATTGGGTTTCCGTTAATTTGCCTGGTTGAAGGCTTATATGTGTGTATTTGGGCGATCAGGCACCGAAAAAAAGACGCAGGTATAATTTTAGTCGGGGTTATCTTCTTTACATTATTTACCGTCTCCTATTCTTTTATTAATGCTGATACCGTTTTAGCTCAATTTACATTTTACATAGCACAAATGTCATTCCCTGTCGGTATGTCTTTTTATCTGAGCCTTCAAAGCTCAATTAATAACAAAAGGCTGAAGGCTACACTTGAGGATGTACAAATACTATCTGCACAAAACCTGGCCCAGGAACAGGAAAAGCAACAGATACTGGCAAGTCAAAACGAAACCCTGGAGCAGCAGGTAACAGAACGCACGGCCGAGCTTAACCAATCGTTGATCAATTTAAAGGCCACCCAAACCCAACTTATCCAATCTGAAAAAATGGCATCACTGGGTGAACTGACGGCGGGGATTGCACACGAGATACAGAATCCATTGAACTTTGTCAATAATTTCTCGGAAGTAAGCGCCGAACTGGTTGAAGAAATGGTTGTGGAGTTAGACAAAGGCGACATTGCCGAAGCGAAAGCTATTGGGACAGACCTAAAGCAAAATCTCGAAAAGATAAAACATCACGGGCAACGAGCCGATGCGATAGTGAAAGGAATGCTGCAGCACAGCCAGGCAGGCAGTGGAACGAAAGAACCAACCAACATCAATGCGCTTGCTGAGGAGTATATGAAATTGGCATATCATGGTTTGAGATCGAAAGACAAAAACTTCAATGCTGAAATGACAAGCCATTTTGAAGCTGATCTGCCCAAGATTAACGTGATACCGCAAGACATTGGGCGTGTACTGCTTAATTTATTTAACAACGCCTTTTATGCGGTAAATCAAAAATCAAAAACCGCAGGGAGCGATTATAAACCAGCCATAGAAGTAACAAGCTTTTTCCTCCCCCTTCAGGGGCTCGGGGGGCTTAAGGTAAAAGATAACGGCACCGGCATCCCTGATGCCATTAAAGATAAAATCATGCAGCCGTTCTTTACCACCAAACCTACAGGCGAAGGCACTGGTTTAGGTTTGAGCCTAACTTATGATATGGTGGTAAAAGGGCATGGTGGGAGAATAGATGTAACTACAAAAGAAGGTGAGTTTACAGAGTTTATTATTAAATTACCGCTAACTAATTAATTATCAATATTGATATGAACGCAAAGTCAATAACAGGAACATCCCCGGAAGATATCCGATCTGCCCTGAATAAAAGTATGGCAGATGGATTCAAACCAACATTGGCTATCGCGTTGGTTTCCGTTCACATGGATCGTGGTGCTATGTGCAAAATATTGACGGATGCAGGCATCGCAATTTTTGGGGCTACTACCAACGGCAATTTTATTGATGCTGATGTTGACCTCAAGGCATCATCTATCTTGTTACTTGAGGTGGCACCGGATTCATTCACAATTCTGATCGAAGGGTATCCCTACAAAAATTACCGGGAAGTTGCGGCTGCCATGGCCACAAAAACCATGGAAAAAATTAAGAACCCCGCATTTTTAATTGCCGGCAGTCATATTGAAACGGACGCGGAGCAATTGCTTTTGGGCTTTGTTGACATAGTTGGTGAGCACGTTAACATACACGGCTGCATGGCAGGTGATAATTTTACTTTTAAGCAGCAAATTGTTTTTAACGGCGAAAAGGAAACCGACAGGGGCATTGTAATGCTTGCCTTTGATGAAGATAAGATCGACATTAAAGGTCGCGCAATTTGCGGATGGAAGGCCGTGGGTACCGTACGCACGGTGACTAAAAGTGAGGGCAATCATGTTTACACGGTTGACGATATCCCGGTACTTGACCTGACCGCAAAATATGGCGGACTTACCATAAGACAAGAAAGTGATTTTTCGGTAGAGGTAGCTTCTACACTTCCATTGCAATTGCAGCGCGAAAAAGGCGACCCGGTAATGCGGCCGGGCTTAATGATCGACTGGAACGACCACTCGTTTTATTGCAGCGGCGCAGTGCCGCAGGGTTCCAAGATCCGATTTTCATTACCCCCCGATTTTGATGTAATTGAAAAAGTGATCAATGGGTGCAAGGAGTTGAAAGAGGAAGAAATACCCGAAGCGGATGCCGTGATCATATTTAGTTGTGCGGGGCGTTTTATTACGCTCGGCCCATTGATAGGTGAAGAAATAGATGGTATGCAAAAGGTATGGAACGTGCCGATGGTGGGCATGTTCAGTAATGCAGAACTGGCAAGGGCCAACGGCGGAAATTTGGAGATGCACAATTTAACCGCTTGTGTAGTGGCGCTGAAAGAAAAATGAGCATGAACCGGAACCTTTCAAACATAGAGCAGCTTATTAATCAGTCCGGGCTCGCCGATGAGGAGAAGCAGGCGCTATTAAAAGAAATTTCAAATGCCGATAAGCAGTGGAATATTCTTGAATTTAAACTCGAACGCACGGAACAAGTAAAACAAACAACCGGGGTTTTACTTGAAGAAACCATTGAGGAACTTGAACGTAAAAGAAAGGCGGTTGAAGAAAAAAACCGCGACCTGGAAATAGAAAGTTCGCTGGAACGGGTGCGGACGGTGGCCATGAGCATGCGGACAGCGGATGACCTGCTGAACATTTGCCAAATATTGTTTGAAGAATTGACCGCATTAGGATTTGGCGAGCTACGTAACGCCATGATAAACATCGTTAACGATGAAAAAGGCTCATTCCTGAATTATGATTTTAACGGAAGCGCCACTTCTGTTACGCCTTTTTTATATAACAGTCACCCGGTAATGGAACGCCAGGTAGAAATGACGCGCAGCGCCAGTGACGCATTTTTTGAGCATGTGCTTACGGGAGACAACCTGGAAGATTTTAAAGCCTTTAGGGTTCGGAACGGTGAGCCGGATGATCCGAAACTAGAAAATATCTCTGCCCTGTACTACTATTTTTATTCCATCGGTGTAGGGTCTCTTGGGATATCTGCTTTCACGTCACTTAGCGAAGAAAAACGCGATGTGCTGAAACGTTTCCGCAATGTGTTCGACCTGGCTTACCGCCGTTATGCTGATATTCAGTTGGCAGAAACTCAGGCACGCGAATCACAGATAGAGCTGGCATTGGAAAGAGTCCGTGCCCGCACCATGGCCATGCAGCATAGTGAGGAACTGGCCGAAACGGCTTTTATCCTGTTTCAACAGTTTAAGGAATTAGGCGAAAACCCCGACCAGGCCACCATTGGCATCATCAATGAAGAAGAGCATGTGATTGAATATTGGGTTACCATGTATGGCAGCCAGATCAACAAAGTGTTCAAATTTTCGATTGACGAACCTAATGTAACGCACAAAATATACAAAGGCTGGAAGACAAAGAAAAAATCGCTGGTGATAGACTTGAGCGGGAAAGCACTTACCGATTTTGCGACCTACCGCCAGAGCATGGGCGGCGCCAAACTCAATAAAGGAGAGAAACGCCATGTTATCAATGTAGCCTTCTTTTCAAAAGGCCTAATCAATGTGCAATCCACAGAAGCAAGGTCTGAAGAAAGCGTTCGTTTACTGGAACGGTTTGCCGGAGTTTTTGAAGGCACCTATACCCGTTTCCTCGATCTGAAAAAAGCAGAAGCGCAGGCTCGGGAATCGCAGATAGAACTGGCTTTGGAAAGGGTGCGTGCGCGAACCATGGCTATGCAGCATAGCGACGAGCTTCACGATGTTATCCAGTTAGTTTTCGAGCAGTTTCAGCAATTGAATTTTGATATTGATGTCGCCAATTTTGCTTTGAACTACAAGGAAACGGACGACTTTGACCTTGTGCTCGCTGTACCGCATGGAAAATACCCGATGAAAATACATGTTCCTTATTTTCAGCATCCTGTATTTGATCGCTTTAATAAAGCAAAGAATAATGGAGGCCTGCTTGCAGATGAGTTTCCGAAAAACGAAAAGGACAGTTTTTTCGAACACTTCTTCAAATATGTACCCGGCGTTCCTGAGGATACAAAAGCTTTAATATTTGGCAGGCCTGGCTTTGTCAGATCAACCATACTGATGAAGAATACAGCCTTGACCATTCATAATTATAATGGCATCCCATATTCTGAAGCAGAAAACAATATATTATTGCGATTTGGGCATGTGTTTGAACAAACCTACACCCGCTTCAACGACCTGCAAAAGTCAGAAGCCCAGGCCCGCGAATCGCAAATAGAATTGGCGTTGGAACGTGTGCGTGCACGGACAATGGCGATGCAGCATAGTACGGAATTACCGGAAACCGCCAACTTATTATTTCAGCAGGTACAAGAATTGAGCATGCCCGCATGGAGTGCCGGCTATTGTAACTGGATCGACAATAAAACTACTATCACCTTTTGGATGAGCAGCGAAGGTGTATTGCAGCCACCATTTAATGCGCCGACAACTAAAGATCCTTCATTTATTCACATGCGCGAGGCTGCTGAACGGGGTGAAACATTTTATGTAGAAGCGGTGGGCGGGGGGAAATTGGTAAAGCATTATCAATACATGCATACCCTGCCGGTCGTGGGCGAGGTTTTGGATTCAATTATTGCAGCGGGCCATCCGCTTCCTACCTTCCAAATATTTCACCTGGCATATTTTGCCCACGGTTTCTTGCTATTTATTACATATGAACCCGTGCCGGAAGCCCACGGAATTTTCAAACGCTTTGCCAAAGTATTCGAACAAACCTACACGCGTTTCCTCGACCTAAAAAAAGCAGAAGCGCAGGTAAGAGAGGCGCAAATTGAAGCAGCATTGGAGCGTACCCGTACACAAAGCATGATCATGCAGCATTCAAACGAACTGGATGATACGCTTCGTGTTTTTCACCAGCAGGTGCTGCACCTGGGTATTAATTCGGCCTTTTCATTTTTGTGGCTGCCGGATGAGGAAAAGTACCGTCACATCTTCTGGGCAGCCTGGGCGGAAAATAATTCCAATGACTTTAGAAGCAAAGCCGTTGATTACCCGCTCGACAGGAGTGAGCCTGCTACGGCGCAATGCCTGGTGGATTGGAAAGGGAATGAGCCGGTCGTTTCCTATCATGTGCCTCCCGAAGGAGTAAAAGGCTACTTCGCCGCATGGCAGGAATTGATCGACGGTGTTGAACAATTGAAACCTGAGTATTTTCCGTGTGGCTTGTATTATGTAGAAGCCTTTATAAAATATGGCTGCTTTGGTGTAATGGTTGAAAATCCATTAACCGAAGAAGAAAAAAAGATATTGGGTCGTCTGTCTGTAGAATTTGAACGCACCTACACCCGCTTCCTCGACCTGAAAAAGGCAGAAGCACAAGCAAGAGAAGCGCAAATAGAAGCGGCGTTGGAAAAAGTACGATCGCGCTCATTGGCGATGCATAAAAGCGAAGAATTGGATCACGTGGTCGCGCTGGTAGCCGAAAAACTACGGGAATTGGGCGTCGAAATGGAGGGAGCGGTAATTTTTCTTCCGGCAAAAGAGGGCAAAGGCATGATGATGTGGTCGGCAATGACCGCACATATGAATGCCCCCCCTTTATATGTCCCTTATGGCCATCCACTCATCACGGAGGTAGGAGAGAGCTGGAAAAATGGAGTTGATTTTTTTGGCCGGTCATGGACATATGAAGAAAAAACCGACTTCTGGGCATGGGCGTTTGAAAATTCAGATTTCAAACACCTGCCCGACTTCCGAAAGGACCAGATACGGCAGGGAACAGGTTATGCGCTGTCCGTAGCTTTTGAAAAAAACTCCGGCATAGCGATCCCTTCTCACATTGGTAAAATACTTTCGGATGTGGACAGCGATGTACTGAAGCGTCTTGCTAAAGTTTTCGACCAGGCATATATCCGTTTCAATGATCTTCAAAAAGCAGAAGCACAAACAAGGGAAGCGCAGATAGAGGCGGCATTAGAAAAAGTGCGCTCGCGTTCCCTGGCCATGCACCAAACAGATGAATTGAGGGAAGTGGTTTCTGTGGTGTTCGAGAAACTGCATGACCTAGGTATTGTGATGGGTGAAGAGGCGGCCAGCATCGTGATATTTACCGAAGGCACAAAAGACCTCATCCTTTGGAACGCTATCCCGGACCAGTTGTATTCCAAGTCCTTCAATATCCCTTACTATGACACTGCGGTTATTTCAAGCCTTTTGGATGCCAAAAGTAAAGGGGCCGATTTTTTTGAAAGGAACTACACGCCGGAAGAAAAAGATCATTTCTGGAAATGGGCAGTTGAATATTCTGATTATAAAAATATCCCCGACGAACGGAAGAAGCGCATTTTAGACGCTAAATACTTTGCGTGTTCAGTTGCCTACACAAAAAACTCGGCGATTTTGGTGAGCAGTTACCAGGGGAAGTTGCTTTCCGAAAAGGAAGGTGAAATTCTAAAGCGATTCGCCCGAGTTTTTGAACAGGCGTACGTACGTTTTCTTGATTTACACAAGGCTGAGCTGCAAGCCCGCGAAGCGAAAATCGAGCTGTCGCTGGAGCGTGTCCGTGCGAAAACCATGGCGATGCACACCAGTGAACATGTTGGCGACACCGTGGCTGCGATGTTTGATGAACTGGTGAGGCTGGGGATTGAAAAAACAGTACGATGCGGGATACTGATCATTGACGAAACCAAACATATGGAGGTATGGACGGCAGCGTACGACCCTGACGGAAAAGTTAATATGCTGATAGGCCGTATCGATATGATGATCCATCCGATTACCAGCAATATACACCAGGCATGGCAAAATAAGGAACAGGTCAAAACTTACGAGCTGGCCGGCAAGGATCTGAAGGAATACTATCGCGCAATAAACGATTCGCCCGAGTACCCGGTGCAATTTGATCTTGCGTCGTTGCCTAAAAAACAAATCAATAATGCTTTCATGTTTCCTGAGGGGGCGATTTTTGCCTTCACGCTTGAGCCGTTAACGGACGATGAGGTCAAACTGTTTAAAAGGTTCGCTGGTGTTTTTGGGCTTACCTACCGTCGTTTTCTCGACTTACAAAAGGCGGAAAAACAGGCACGTGAAGCACAAGTAGAAGCCGCGTTGGAACGGGTGCGCAGCAAGACTATGGCCATGCATAACAGTCAGCATGTGGCCGAAACTGTGGCCGCTATGGTTGATGAATTGATAAAACTGGGTATCGATAAATCAGTGCGATCAGGTATTGGGATTATAAGCGAAAACAAGCAAATGGAGGTCCTGACAGCTTATGCCGGCCCGGTTGCTGACAAAATTGATTTAGTGATAGGTCATTTGGATATGACCACACACCAGATGTTGAGCGATGTATTTAATAACTGGAAAAAGAAAAAGGAACACTCCACTTACATGCTTACCGGTGATGACCAGGTTAACTACTATAAGGCGATAAATAACGCCGATGACTATTCATTCAAATTTGATATCGCATCGTTACCGGAAAGGCAATTTCAAAATGCATTCTACTTTAGGGAAGGATTTATTTATGTGTTTACGCATGAACAGTTAACCGCCGAAGAGGTGCAAATATACAAGCGCTTTGCGGGTGTTTTTGGGTTGACCTACCGTCGTTATCTCGATTTGCTGAACGCGGAATCGCAAGCCCGTGAAGCTATCAAACAGGCATCGGTAGACAGGGTGCGCGGCGAGATAGCCTCCATGCGTTCGACAAAAGATCTCGAGCGGATAACGCCTTTGATATGGAATGAACTGACCATACTGGGCATACCCTTTATTCGTTGCGGGGTGTTTATTGTCGACGAACAAGAACAACTAATGCATACCCATTTGTCAACCGCTGACGGCAGGGCCCTGGCAACATTTAATTTGCAGTTTGATTCAGAAGGTATCGGCCGGGATTTATTGCCTGCGTGGCGCCAGAAACAAGTTGCTGTGATCCATTGGACCAAGGAAGAATTTGCGAACTATACGAAAAACCTGGTGAATGACGGAACGGTAAAATCGGAGGAACGGTATGTGACCGAGCACCCGGATACAAGCCTCGACCTGCACTTTATGCCATTTTTACAAGGGATGTTGTATGTTGGGAACATAGCTCCATTAACAGAAAACGAAATGGGCCTGGTTCAATCCCTGGCTGATGCATTTTCAACAGCCTATGCCCGGTACCAGGACTTCAATAAACTGGAAGCCGCCAAGCAACAGGTGGAAAATACCCTGACCGACCTGAAGGCCACCCAAACCAAATTGATCCAGTCTGAAAAGATGGCTTCTTTAGGTGAGCTGACTGCCGGTATTGCCCACGAGATACAAAACCCGCTGAACTTCGTCAACAATTTCTCGGAAGTGAACCAGGAAATGATAGAAGAGTTGGAAGAGGAATTGAAGGCCGGCAATATAGACGAAGCTTTAGCAATAGCGGCAGATATTAAGGGGAATGAGCAAAAGATCAATCATCATGGCAAACGGGCGGATGGCATTGTAAAAGGCATGCTACAGCATTCGCGCACGGGTGGCGGCGAGAAGCAGCCGACCAATATGAATAGCTTAGCAGATGAGTTTTTGAGGCTCTCCTACCATGGCCTGCGGGCGAAGGACAAATTATTTAATGCCGAAATGATCACCCATTTTGATCCTGATCTGCCAAAGATAAATGTGATACCACAGGACATGGGCCGGGTGATGCTCAATTTATTTAATAATGCTTTTTATGCCGTCAATCAAAAAATGAAAACATCGGGCGTGGGTTATAGACCAGAAGTTTCAGTAACCACTTCATCCGAAAACGGCCGGGTAATTATTAAAGTAAAAGACAATGGTATAGGCATGCCGGAACATGTAAAAGAAAAGATCATGCAGCCATTTTTCACCACTAAACCTACAGGCGAAGGCACGGGTTTGGGGCTGTCATTAACCTATGACATGGTGGTAAAGGGGCATGGTGGGAGTATTGATGCAAAAACCAAAATAGGCGAATACACTGAATTTATTGTGTCTTTACCACTTTCTTAGGTTTAATATTTAATTTAGCCTTTAACCCGAACTTACATAAGGCATGGAAATATTTTATTACATAGCTGCTTTTTTGCTGATCAACAGAACACGCAGGTCATTAAAAAAATCGCTGATATATCCAAAATGGCGAAGCATATTGATCATAAGTTCATGGCTAGTTTTTCCTTTATACCTTGTTTGTCAATATTATTTTGAAGATGAACTAAATCATATCCTGGGTGGTGCAGTATTACTGGGCATCCTGTATTTTATTAATAAAGAACCTGATTTCGAACCACAAAGGCCTTATATAAAGGCAAATATCCCGTTGGTTGCGATGGCGTTCGTAAATGGTGTTGCAGCATTTTTGCTCCCGGATTTTTACGAAAAACAAGATAAGTTTTTCCAGTTGGCTACCCTTGGCTGCTTTGTCTGGATATTTGCCAGGTGGGCCAGTTCCAAAAAGCAACAGGAAGAGTTGCGGATCAGTGCTGATCGGCGTATGGAACTGGAGGTATTGGTTAATGAACGTACCGGGGAGTTAAGCAAGCAAAGAAACGAGTTACAGAAAACTGTCGAAGAACTCAAACTAACGCAAAACCAACTGATCCAGTCCGAAAAAATGGCTTCATTGGGTGAGTTGACGGCTGGTATCGCCCATGAGATACAAAACCCTTTGAACTTCGTAAACAACTTCTCTGATGTAAGCATGGAACTGCTGGAGGAAATGGCAGAGGAATTGGACAAAGGCGACATTGAAGAAGCTAAAGCCATAGCACAGGACGTAAAGCAGAACCTTGAAAAAATACGCCACCATGGCCAGCGGGCGGATGGTATTGTGAAAGGCATGCTGCAGCATTCACGGGCAAGCAGCGGACAGAAGGAACCTACCGATATCAATGCATTGGCCGATGAATATTTCAGGCTGGCTTACCATGGACTACGCGCAAAAGACAAAACCTTTAACTCCGAGTTGGTAACACATTTTGGTGATGCGATACCGAAAATAAATGTGGTGCCGCAGGATGTAGGAAGGGTGCTGCTCAACCTTTTTACCAACGCATTTTATGCCGTTCAGCAAAGGCAGAAATCATCGGGGCCTGAATATAAGCCCACGGTTGAGGTAAATACATCGGTAAAAGGGAAACATATCGAAATAAAAGTAAAGGATAATGGTACGGGTATACCCGAGGCCATTAAGGACAAGATCATGCAACCTTTTTTCACCACGAAGCCTACTGGTGAGGGTACGGGGCTGGGTTTATCCATGAGTTATGACATCGTGGTAAAAGGGCACGGCGGCAGTATAAATATTGACACTAAAGAGGGCGAGTTCACAGAATTTATTATTAAATTGCCCCTTTAACTGACCCTTTTCATGAAAAAAATTTGCCTGGCCTTTGTGTTAGTTTTCACCATAGCTTCTGCTAATGCCCAGCGCAAACAGATCGATACCCTCAGGGCCAGCTTAAAAAATGCGCCGGATGATACCACACGGATAAATATACTGGGCAAATTAGGCACGAGCTATTTTATATCAAACCCAGATTCATGTATCATATTTTCTCTGCAAGCATATGAGTTGGCTGTTAAAAACAACTTGCCAATAAAACAGTCAAGGGCGCTCAATAATACGGCAAATGCCTATGGCACCATGGGCGATTACGTCAAAGCTATTCAAATGTATTTTCGGGCTTTAAGAATTAATGAAAGCCTTAACAATGTGCCGGGCATTGTGTCAGTTTATAATAATATTGGCGCAACTTATGTGCAAGAGCAGGACTACAAAAATGCCCTTCGCTATTTACTGATAGCAAATAAGAAATGGGATGAATACCTTCTTTCACACAAGGTAAAAAAGTTCAATGAGCAGGAACAAAAAGCCATCCTGTTTATCAATTTGGGTGAATGTTGTCTTTATACAGGTAGAATTGATTCGGCTGATTATTACCTGCAACGTTGCTATAAAGAGGCGAAGACGAAAAAATTCACCAATCTGATCAACAACATTGAGCGGGACCTGGGCGAGGTAGAGATTGCCAGAAAGCATAAAGAGGGGGCGCTTAAGCATTTAAATGATGCGATTACTATCTCCATTGCCAACGAGGATGTTGAAATGCTGAGCATGTCATATTTAAGCCGATCCAAGCTATATCACAATTATAAGCAACAGGACTCCGCCAAATATTATGCTAAAAAAGCATTTGAAACGGCCAGGGAGGGAAAATATCTGCAGGATGTTTTAAACGCGGGTAACGTGCTGTATGCCTATTATGATGAAGACCATGATCTGCCTGAAGCCTACAAATACTATAAGTTAGCCACCGCCGCAAAAGACAGCCTGTACAGCCAGGATAGGGTGAAACAATTATTATCTCTCGATTTTGAAGAAAAACAACGCAAACAGGAAATAGAGCAGGCCCAAAGCCAATACCAGGAAAAGGTACGTACCTATATTTTGATCGCAGGCCTCGTGATCGTTTTATTACTGGCGTTTATTTTCTGGCGCAACAGCAGGCAACGGCAGGCGGCAAATAAACTGCTGCTTAAGCAAAAAGAGGATATAGAGGCCACGCTATCTCAGTTAAAGTTAACCCAAAATCAATTGATCCAGTCGGAAAAGATGGCTTCGCTGGGTGAATTGACAGCGGGCATCGCCCACGAAATACAAAACCCGCTGAATTTTGTAAACAACTTTTCGGAAGTAAACCTGGAATTGTTAAGCGAGTTGAAGGATGAGCGCAAAAAAGCCGTAAAGGATGAGGAGTTGCAGGATGATCTGCTCAGCAATATCGAACAAAATTTAGAAAAGATACGCCATCATGGTAAACGGGCGGACGGCATAGTAAAGGGCATGCTACAGCATAGCCGTGCAAGCAGTAACACCAAAGAACCGGTAAATATCAATACGCTTACAGATGAATACCTGCGGTTGGCCTACCACGGTTTGAGGGCAAAAGACAAATCGTTTAATACTGAATTGATAACCCATTATAACGAAAAATTGCCCGTTACCAATGTGGTGCCGCAGGATATAGGCCGTGTACTGCTCAACCTGTTTACCAACGCGTTTTATGCGGTGCAGCAAAAGCAGAAAACAGCCGGGGTAAGTTATAAGCCGACTGTTGAAGTAAGCACTTTAGCAAATAACGGACTTATCGAGATCAAAGTCAAGGACAATGGACCGGGTGTGCCGGAGCATATCAGGGATAAGATCGTTCAGCCGTTTTTTACAACAAAGCCTACGGGTGAGGGTACAGGGCTTGGCTTATCCATCAGCTATGATATTATTAAGGCGCATGGGGGCCAGATATCAATTGATACTGAAGAGGGTGAATTCACGGAATTTACCATTACCATACCGATATAAAACAACTTATCACTATATTTAGCTGCTTATCATGAAAATATTAGTAGTAGACGACGAAGCCGATGTGCAACCCCTTTTTTTACAGCGTTTCCGCAAGGAAATACGCGATCATCAGCTTGAATTTGACTTTGCCCTTTCCGGCGAGGAGGCATTGCACTATTTAGAGGAAAAGCATTCAGAAGTGATCCTGATCCTTTCGGATATTAACATGCCTGGGATGACGGGTATTGAACTGCTGTCGCGCATAAGGCACACCTACGAAAAACCGCCGCCGGTTGTGATGATGATAACAGCCTATGGTGATGATGAGAACCGCAGCCAGGCCATGCAAAATGGCGCAAATGATTTTTTGACGAAACCGCTTGACTTTACCCTGTTAAAAGAAAAACTTAAAACCCTTATTGAATAATGGCCAAGATATTGGTAGTGGACGATGAGGCGGATTTGGAACTCCTCGTTAAACAAAAATTCAGACGCAAGATCAGGGAAAATGTTTATGAGTTTGTTTTTGCCAACAATGGCGAAGACGCCCTGCAGAAATTGATAGAGAATCCGGATATTGATGTAATGCTTAGTGACATTAATATGCCAATAATGGATGGCCTTACCTTATTAAACCGTCTTGCTGAATCAAATGCCATACTTAAAGCGGTGATGGTATCGGCTTACGGCGATATGCAAAATATCCGTACCGCTATGAACCGCGGCGCATTTGATTTTGTATTTAAGCCGGTGGATTTTGAGGACTTGGATGTAACCATAGAGAAAACCATACAACACGTATTGCAGGTAAGATCGACCATTGCCGCCATAAAGGAAAATAATATCCTTAAAATGTATGTGGACGAAAATGTCCTGAACTTTATGACGAGCAAGGAGTATGAAAAGAGCCTGATCCAGAATGAAACGATACAGGCAACAGCTATGTTCGTTGATATTTGTGGTTTCACCGCAATTACCGAAAATGTGCCTGCCGATAAGGTAGTAACTATCATCAACCAGCTTTTTGATCTGATCGTAAAGGAAATCATCGCTCAAAACGGGCACGTCGACAAATTTATGGGCGATGCGGTGATGGCAGTTTTCAGGGGAAATTTTCACCTGGACCGGGCCATTGACGCTGCTTTGGCTGCCCGCGAACAAATAAAGAAGATCGCAGAGATCACTACCGCTGAAGGAAGATCGTTCGAGCCGCAGGTATCCATCGGCATTAACTCCGGCGAGATGATTTCGGGTAACATAGGTTCCGCTTCGCTTAAAAGATTGGATTATACGGTGATCGGCGATGCCGTAAATTTAGCTCAGCGCCTGCAATCGGCAGCTAAAGCCGGCCAGATCGTGATCACAGAAGAAGTATACGAACAGGCGAAGGAATCTTTCCAATGCCAGAAGATAGGGGAAGTAAACTTGAAGAATAAAGCTAAACCGGTGATTATTTACGAGGTGATGGAATAATTCGACTGTTTTGTTTGTCATCTCCCGCTGTCTGTGTCCACACAGACAGCTATTCGTTAATTGTCTGTGGGGACACAGACAGCGGTTTTGGGTTTGTTTCTCTATTAATGTCTTGCCCGCTTTTTCAGCACGCCGCCCGCAGCTTCCTTTATGGTGCCGGTAAACATAAAAGCTTTAGGATCGATACTGTAAACGATATTTCTTAACCGTCTTACCTCCAAACGCGTTACAACGGTAAAGATGATATCAACCGGGTGGCTTACTTCGAAACTGTCTTTTAAAAACCCACGCTCGCCTTTGTAAACGGTGATGCCACGACCTAACTTCAACACCAGTTCGCGCTTGATCAATTCGCTTTGGCCTGATATGATCGTAAAGCCGGTATATTCCTCCAGTCCTTCTATTACAAAATTGATGGTATGTGAAGCCGCATAATAGGTCATTACAGAGTACAGCGCCGTTGGTAAACCCAACTCAAATGCGGCGATGGAGAAGATGACAATATTGATCCCCAAGATGATCTCGCTGACAGTAAAGCTGCTTCTTTTAAGAGTATATAACGCTAACACCTCAATCCCATCCAATGCACAGCCTCCGCGAATGGCCAATCCTATACCGGTACCCATAAATACACCGCCAAAAATACTTACCAGCAGCTTATCGGATGTGATTACCGGGTAAGGAATAAATTGCAGGCATATGCCTACGCCTATAATGGCAAACAACGTCTTCCAGGCAAAGCGGCTGTTTACCTGGAATATCCCCATAATAATAAAAGGGATATTAGCCGGAATGATGATATAGGCAATATTGATATGATACAACTCATGGATCAGGAGGGATATACCTGTAACCCCGCCATCAAAAAACTTATTGGGCACCAGGAAACCCTTTAATGCAAAACCACAAATTAAGATACCGGCAATGATATATCCGGCATCTTTTAAAGAGGCTAAAAACGAATGTTCATTCGGGGTGGTGGCTTCCATTCAGAGACGAATTTAAATCTTTGATTTCACTAATTTAATATATTCTTCTTTTTTTGGCTGTCTTAATTTTATCGAGGTTGCGGTACGATACCTGTGCGCTCCAATAAACTCGATCTGCTCACGATCCCACTCTTCTTCATTTTTGATCAACCTTTCAAAACAAAGCTCTGCGAACAGCTTGGCGCCAAGTATAAAAAAGTCATCCCGGCCAAGATAATCCAGATCGGCGTCGCATAATATTTCCTCTAAATGCGTTTTGGGAGATTGAGGTATTCGGGTAGCCATGATCATGTCGCATATCACATCGATCTCATCGGGATGGTAATTATAGCGGGGCAAATATTGCCGTGCTATTTTACATGATTCGATCTCGTGCCCATTCCTTATCTTAATAAATCCCGAATCGTGATACAGGGCCGCGGTAAGCAACAATTTTAACTCATGAACCGGCATGTTTTCCGCATTTGCAATTCTTGCCGCCGATTCATACACATCCCTGGTGTGATCGATATTATGGTAGGATAAGTGCCCGGGTAATTCAGCTTTAAGCTTTTTTAAAATAAATTTACCCGCCTGTTTAAGTTGCATTAATATATTAGCATTATGTCGCTAATATATTAATGTTTTTGATTTTATAGAATAATCCTATTTCTTCAAACCGATCTCCCTCAACCGTTCATCCAGGTACTCCCCTGCTGTGATATCGCTATATTTTTTTGGATGTTGCGCATCGATGCAGGATTCGAGACAGGTAAGGTCCATATCTGATTTAGGATGTAAAAAGAATGGTACCGAATAACGCGAGTTTTTCATTTGATCACGCGGAGGATTCACCACACGGTGTGTGGTCGATTTCAGTTTATTATTAGTGAGCCGCTGCAGCATATCGCCCACGTTTACGACTACATCTTCGCCATGAGCTTTCACCGGGAACCATTCGCCTTCACGGGTAAGCAATTCCAATCCATCCGCACTGGCGCCAATCAAAAGGGTGATCAGGTTGATGTCTTCATGCGCCCCGGCACGTACTGCATCAGCTGGAATAGAATCCGGATCCTCGATCGGGAAATAATGCAGGGTACGCAGGATGGAGTTTCCATTGTGCACTTTATCGTCAAAATAATTCTCCGGCAGGTTTAAGTAGATCGCTATCGCTTTCAGCATTTGTTTACCGGCAGCTTCCAGTTTTTGATAAACTTCACGTGTGGTCGGATTAAATTCAGGCAGTTCTTGTACCACGATGTTTTCCGGGTATTCATTTTTCACCGGGTCGTTATCGGTAACAGTTTGGCCTATCTGCCAAAATTCTTTCAGGTCAGGAGTTTTAAACCCTTTGGCTGTTTCTTTTCCTTTACCGGTATACCCGCGCTGACCGGCTAACTCCGCTATTTCATATTTCAATTTGGTGTCAGTAGGTAATTGGAAGAGGTCTTTCACCTGCGCATATAATTTATCGATCAGCTCCTTACTTAGCCCATGATTGGTGATGGTGACAAAACCGGTTTCGTTAAATGCTTTTCCTATTTCTTCCGAAAAGCGCTTGCGTTCTTCAGGGCTACCATTTACATAGGTATTTAAATCGAGGCGTGGAATATTTACTGTGCTCATAGCTTGATGTGTGTTTATGACAACCCAAAATTATTAATTAATGGCTTAGATAAATTCTTTGTTAAAAAAAAATATGGCGCTATAAATTGAACTGGGGCGCTTGTCCTAATTTATTAAAACAATTAATTGGTTAAACGTTTTATACTCTATTACATCAAAGTATATATATACATACTTTTTTATACTTGTAAATAAAATGAAAAATCTAAATAAAATATGGGGTGTTGGTTTACTCTCGATCCTATTATCGTTTACCGCCCCGAAAAAAAGCATGGCCCAGGGAGGCTATGTTTCCGACCAGGAATTTTATGATCAGCTGCAACCCTACGGTACCTGGGTGAGCGATCCGCAATATGGAAATGTTTGGGTACCGGATGTGGATGAAGATTTCAGGCCCTATGCCTCACGCGGACATTGGGTAGTTACTGACTATGGCAATACCTGGGTATCCGATTACGAATGGGGCTGGGCGCCATTCCACTACGGCCGCTGGCGCTATGATGACTATTATGGATGGGAATGGATACCAGGCCATACCTGGGCACCTGCATGGGTAAGCTGGCGCCATGGCGGAGGCTATTACGGATGGGCCCCTTTACAACCGGGCATTAGCATCAGCATATCATTTGGCAGCAGTTACCGTGTGCCCGACAACTATTGGGTATGCGCGCCGGAGGGTTATATTAATAGCCCGCGTATATACAACTATTACGTGCCTCATACCCGTTCGGTAACGATCATACGGAATACCACAATTATCAATAATACTTATGTTAGAAATAATGTGACCTATGTGGCCGGACCGCGTGTGCAGGAGATTAGGCAGGTTACGCGGAATAATAATGTAAGGGTGTATAATATTAATAATTCCAACAGGCCGGGTGCGGTTAATATCACCAACAACACGGTTAACATTTACAGGCCGGCAATAAAAAAAGCGCCGGATGCACGCCCTGCGAGGGTGGTTGATGCAAATGCTTACAGAACCGCTAACCCTAATGCAAGCATCGCCAACAGGAATAATGGTGCAGGATATAATCGTAACAATGCGGTAAAACTGGCCACTGTTGCCCGTGACAACGCGCCGAACAATAAGTTTGTAAGGGTGAACCAGCCAAATAACAAGCCGGCAAATGCGCAACCCGCAGGCCGCCCGGCAACAGCCAGGCCAAATCAGCCGAATGCTACGCCACAGGCCCGCCAGCAGGCAGATCAGCAAAAACAGCAGCAAGCGCAACAACAACGCCAGCAGGCTGATCAACAAAAACAACAGCAGGCACAACAGGCGCAACAACAAACGGATCAGCAGAAACAACAGGCGCAAAAGACAAGGCAACGTGGAGGACGGCAAGGCGATCAGCAGAAACCGCAGCAAACCCCTCAGCCACAACAGCAGGCTGACCAGCAAAAACAACAGCAGGCGCAGCAGGCTCAACAACAGCAGCGTCAGCAGCAAGCTGAACAGCAAAAACAGCAGGCGCAGCAGGCTCAACAGCAGCAACGTCAGCAACAGGCTGATCAGCAGAAACAACAAGCTCAGCAGGCGCAGCAAAAGCAACAACAGCAGCAAGCCGAGCAGCAGAAACAACAGGCCCAGCAAGCTCAACAACAGCAACGCCAGCAACAGGCTGATCAGCAGAAACAACAAGCTCAACAGGCGCAGCAACAGCAACGCCAGCAGCAAGCTGAGCAACAAAAACAACAAGCGCAGCAGGCGCAGCAACAGCAACGCCAGCTGCAAGCCGATCAGCAGAAACAACAGGCCCAGCAGGCTCAACAGCAACAACGTCAACAACAGGCTCAGCAACAAAAACAGCAAGCCCAGCAAGCTCAGCAACAGCAACGTCAGCAACAAAATCAGCAAAAGCAACAACAGCAGAGGCAGCAGCAGGCCCAACAACACAGGCAAGCCGCGCCCCCAAAACCCCGCCCCGAGGAAAAAAAGCCTGATCAGCGGTAATAGCTAAACTATTTTATAATAGCACATATAGTAATTTATATGTGCTATTTTTATGCACTATCATTTTATCATGTTTAAGAAAATACACTTAGTTTGTTTATTGCTGGTTATGGTTTCGCCCACGCTGTTGAAGGCTCAAAAACCATCGGCTGATGCAGGGAAGCAAATTATCTTTATTGAAAATGCCTGGGATGAGGCGCTGAAACAGGCTGCTGCCCAACACAAATATATTTTCGTGGACGCTTATGCTACATGGTGCGGACCGTGTAAGATGCTTAAGGCGACCACCTTCAAAAATAATAAGGCCGCGGTGTTTTACAACAAAAACTTTATTAATGTCGCTCTCGATATGGAAAAGGGTCAAGGCCCTCAATTAGCTGCTCAATGGGGGCTCCAGGCCTATCCTACACTGATCATCTTTAACGCTGCGGGTAAGCCGGTATTAGGTACGGTAGGGTTTATAAAAGCCGATGACCTGATCAAATTCGGGCAGGCCGCTTTAAAAAAATAGCCCTTACCTATCCATATTATAATAGTTTTTTTACCTATAGAATAGCTATCATTTGAATGTATATCACATTTAGCGAAACTTATACGTATCACAATTGTTACTTATAATTATGAACAACAATGTTTATTTATTGGCCACAGATCCTCACAACCCATGCAGAGATGTGATCCACTCCAGGGATACTGAACTGAGGGTAAGGGTTTTTTGCCTGGATAAAGAAAGTTTTCATCCTGATTCAAGTGAGATCCAACTTTATGGTTACAACAGTAGCCAATTATTTGCGTTTGAAACCATAGGGGTTGCCTCCGATGATGCCCTTGATATTGTGGAGGCAATACAATGGTATACCCGGTATATAGGGTTTCCGGATATGGAAATTTTGCCCGAAGATCCCCGCTTAGGCAAGGATATTGCGATGTGATCTTTTGCTTATTTTCATGCCTTCATGAAGCCAATTTACCCGGCTTGCTTTTAATGATTTTTTCTCCTTTATTTTATTGACTTTTACAGCATTGATGAATGATCTGAAAAAGGAATTGTACCAATTATGTGTTAACTATGTGCAAAGCAGGATAGATGCCGCAATGCAGGCCATTAGCGCCACACAACAGGCAGCCAACGAAGAAACAAAAAGCAGCGCGGGAGATAAATACGAAACCGGCAGGGCCATGATGCAGCAGGAGGCCGACCGTAACCAGGTGCAGCTAAATGAAGCAAGTAAGCTGATGGCCGCCTTAAATCATATCCCTGTTAATACTAACGCTGAAAAAGCCGAGCCCGGCAATGTGGTGATTACCGGTAACGGCAATTTTTATATCGCGATAAGTGCCGGAACGCTGAGCATTGATGGCGAAAGCTATTTTGCCGTTTCATCCGCCTCACCTATCGGATTAAAGCTAAAGGGGCAAAAAATTGGCAGCGAATTTAGTTTGAACGGTAAATTCTACAAAATAGAGAACATCATCTGAGCCTTAGTACACACTCAGGTACTTTTCAAAATCATGCTCAACCACTTTTGCTTTAGATAACAGGCTTTCGTTTTTTATAAATGGGTTAAGGTCTGGCGACTGACTCATCAGGTTTTGTTTATATACCTCGTTAAATGAGAAGTATCTTAGGGCGAATCCCCAGGCCTCGGTTAGAAAAGAGAAAACCTTGCGATCGCTTTTCTCCAGCAGGGAATAATTAATCACTATATAGTCTTCAGCCGGCAGTTTCTCCAGCAAAGCCAAAATATGTTCATTGTATGAGATCCATACCTGCAGGTAGCGTTCCGTATTGTTGAGGTAGAGGTTTCTTTTTATCCTGGCTTTTCTGAAATAGAGCCAGTAAGTCCGTTTTACAAAATGGCGGGCCAGGTATTTTTTTTCTATTTCGTAGAAGTCCCGTTTTAGCAAGGAGTTGATCACTGATTGATAATCCCTCACAATAACCAGGTATTTTGATCTTGGAAGTAACTCCCGGTAAGTATTTAAGAATAAGCAGGTACGGGGTTCTTTCCAGCTCCACTGTTTATATAGCTTATTTTTTATTTTAATGATCGATTTTAGTTTCTCCAGCTGATAAACAGAGATGTTGATTTCTTGATCACCTATCAGCCCCGATGTGGGCAGGTTATTGCTGGTCAGTATTTCCTCATGTATCTTCAAAAACTCCACATCTTCAAAATGGCCTTCTACATTACTGGGATTAGCTTCCAGTAACGACTCTCCTACCTGGAGGCCGCAACAACTCAGCCAGTTGGTAATTAAAGAGGTGCCGGAGCGGTGCATCCCTACTACTACTAATGTTTTCGACTGCATTTGATAAGTTTAAATTAAATACTATGAATATTAAGCTGTTGCGTATATATAATCAGTTTGCACGAGTTTTTGTTTGATAATATTCTTCACGATGAAAGCATATATTTTCTCTGTGCTTTCCTCTATGCTCAAGGCATGTGTATCAATATGAAGATCAGGAGATGCCGGCCGCTCAAAAGGATCATTAATGCCGGTTAAATTCGAAAGCTTGTCAGGGTGGCCGTCGGGTAATAAGGCCCTTTTATATAAACCTTTGGTATCGCGTTTTATTAGTTCATCTACTTCACAATCAATATGGACAATCCTGACATTTTTATAAGTAGCAGCCAGCTCCTTACGGATCTCGTCGTAAGGGTTGATGGCGCTGATGATCGTAATGATGTTGTGAGACGAAAATTTATCGGCGATGAAGCCTAACCTCCTGATGTTCTCAAAACGATCTTCTTTAGAATATAACAAGTCTTTAAACAATCTTTGGCGGTACTGATCGGCATCAATCAGTTCGATAGAAATTTCAGCGTCAGCTAATTTCTTTCTGACGCTTTCGGCTAAAGTTGTTTTGCCGGCGCCGGATAGTCCGCAAAAAAGTAGTATCATAGTTTAGTTTTCAGTTTTATCACAGGTTATTATTATACGTTTAGGGGGAGATGTACAATAAAACAGTTGTAGAACGAATAGGTTTAAAAATATTATGTAAGTATCGACAGAAGAGCAGTTTGTATCGATTAATTTACAATATCAATGTATCACTATCCTGTTTCAATACGTACTAAATGCGCTTAAAAGTTGCCTGAGCGGCATTTTTCCTAAATGTTTTTAATTGGTATGCTGCTGCTTTAAAATCTGTAACAATTGTGTGTAAAGTGCCATTTGTAATATATTCTTTGCCATTACTTTTAAAATAAGCGATATCTAGCCAACTGATCTATCATAAAACGGCACTTGGCAGAACTAACCCCATCGCAGCGCACCTGGAAGGCATTTAAGCGTAATCGAATTGCCGTAGCCGGCCTTGTGTTCGTTATTTTTTCGGTTCTTATTGCCATATTGGGCTATCTGGTAATGCCCGACGCCACGCCCCTGGCTAATAATATGACCATCCAGCTCAGCATCAAAAAACCCGGCACCGAATTTACTATGCTGCGCATCCGTAAAAGCGAGCCAGTCGATACCGTAAACTTCTTCAACAAATTGCTACACGGCCAGCCTGCTTTTTATAAGGACATCCCGATAACGGGCTATCAGTTTATAAAAGACTCCATTTACGTTGATGAATATATAGGCGGGGAAGATAAACCTGAGAAAAAAGTATACAGCCTGTTTGAGGTGGTGAATGGTAAAAAATTAGAAGATCTCACCAGGGAAAGATTGGCCGCCAATAAGCCCCTGGTATTGGCAAACCGTAAAGATCTTCAAGACAAAATAACAGCCCATCAAATTATAAAAAGAACCTTTTGGCTTGGCACGGATGTGTATGGCCGGGATTTGCTGAGCCGACTGATCCTGGGTGCGCGGGTGTCGCTTGCTGTGGGCTTTATGTCGGTGATCATTAGTTTACTGCTGGGTATCAGCGTTGGCTCTATTGCCGGTTATTTTGGCGGATGGGTGGATGCCTCGTTAAGCTGGGTGATGAATATATTATGGGCGTTGCCTGCATTACTTTTGGTGATCGCCATATCGTTTGCATTGGGCAAGGGATTATGGGAAGTGTTCATTGCAGTTGGCCTTTCGATGTGGGTTGAGGTGGGCCGACTGGTGAGGGGCCAGGTATTGGGTCTAAAGCAGGTGGAATTTATTGAGGCGGCGCGGTCAATGGGTTTTAATAATGCGAGGATCATCAGGCGGCATATTTTACCTAATATTATTGGCCCGATATTAGTACTGGCTTCCTCCAATTTTGCTTCGGCGATATTGTTAGAGGCGGGGCTTAGTTTCCTGGGATTTGGGGCGCAGCCGCCTATGCCAACCTGGGGAAGTATGATAAAAGAACATTACGGCTATATTATAATGGATTCTCCTTATCTTGCCATATTACCGGGCCTTGCTATCATGTTAATGGTGTATGCCTTTAACTTGGTTACGGTTGGATTGAGAGATGCATTCGATATTAAATCACAAAGTACGCGCATTTGAAAAATTATTTATTATTTTGTTCAGTCTAATCCGCTAATGCAAAACATCGACGAAATTTCGGGGGAGGATGAATTAATACGATTGCTGCTAAAACGGCAATCGGAACTGAATTCATTACTCGAAGTTACACGAGCTATCAACAAGAATATCTCGACGCCTGTACTGATCCAGATGCTCGAGGTGATTATGCAAAATTATTTGCAGGTGGGTAAGCTGCGCTTTTTAATAGAGCATGAGGGAAACTTTGTTTGCATATCCAGCTATGGCGGCGAGGTAGAAAGCACCAAGCTACTGCACCAGGCCTGCCGTAAATTAAATAAGATCAAGCTGCCTGCGCCTATCGCCAACCATGATGATAACCTGCTAAAACGTTACGATTACTTTATTCCCATTTACCAAAAGAGCAAGGCGCTGGCTTATGCGCTCATCGGTGATTTTAACACCAATGGCGAGATGCTTCACAACGACCTGAACTTTATCCAGACGCTGATCAACGTGATCGTGGTGGCGCTGGAGAATAAGAAGCTGTTTCGTGAGCGGATGGAATCGGAACGTTTTAAACGTGAGATGGAACTGGCGCAGGAAGTGCAGAATATGCTGATCCCTTTAAGACTACATAAGGAAACGGGCGTAGAGATCGGTGCCAAGTATTTTCCGCATCAGAACATCGGGGGTGATTACTTTGATTTTGTGCGGATCAATGAACATGAGTTTTTGTGGTGCATCGCGGATGTATCCGGTAAGGGAATATCGGCGGCACTGCTGATGGCAAACTTCCAGGCCAGCTTGCGCGCATGGGCTGCGGTGGAAGGCGACCTGACTAACGTTGTGGAGCGCCTGAACCAGATCGTGGTAAAAAACACCAAAGGTGAACGGTTTATCACCTTGTTTGTAGCAAAATACAACGAGCAAACCCGCAAGATGAATTATATCAACGCTGGCCATAATCCCTCAATATTGTATCATGGTGGCGGGGCGGTCCCGTTAAAGCTGGGCACCACTATGATCGGCGCTTTTGATGAGCTACCGTTTTTAAACCAGGGTGAGGTGGACGTGGAACCCGGCAGCCTGATATTTAATTATACGGACGGACTAATGGATTATGACGTACCCGCGCCCAAATTGTGGAACGAGGATAAGCTGTTAAACTTCGTGGTTAATAATGGGAACTTGTCGCCCGACAAGTTTAACCAGACTTTGCTTGACCACCTGAACCTGATCATTAAGGGTAAACCGATTGATGATATTACTTTGCTGACGTTGAGGATATTTTAGGGTTGATTGTAGGGGTGCCTTACATCGCAGGGTCTCTCGGGTAAAGAACGCTTTTTGAAGAGGAATTATCAAATGATAAAAAAACTATTCAACAATAAGTGGCTTCAATACTTTATTCCCTTCAGCTTCACCTTGTTTATGTTGGTAACTGAAAAACGCATTATTGAAGTTGTGGACGGCGGCCCTGATAGATTATATGGGTTCCCATTTCCTTATATCACAAATAATTTCGCTTGCACGGGTTGCTACAATGTATATGTCGGCGCGTTATTGTTTGATTTGCTGGTTTATTTCATTTTCACTTTATTGGTTTTTAAAGGGATTGAAAAACTGGGAATAAAAATTAAAACCCACCTGGTGCCGACGGTAATTGGTCTTATGGTTAGTTTAATGTGGATTTGGGTTTTTATAATGACGACTCAAGACAGCACATTTGAAATAAAGAACGATTTGGATTATAAAGTAACACATGCTGAATTCGTTTTCGATCAACTTCCCTAAATGTATATCAGCATCTCCTCACTAATTACCGAATAAAACTTTCCTTTACTGATTTCAGTTGCAAACTAAGCCAGTGGGTTATTTGTAAACTTGGCGACACGCAAAGTTTTATAAGATTTCTCACTATCGTTCGAAATGACATTTTTTATTTCTTTATTTTCTTATGGTCTTAAACAATCCATTATTTTTGCTCCATGCTATTAGCAAGGTACCAGCATGAATTATTAGAGGCGGGATGTGATGAGGCGGGGCGCGGGTGCCTGGCAGGGCCGGTGTTTGCAGCTGCGGTGATCCTCCCACCAAAATTCAAGCATAAACTGCTTAACGATACCAAACAGCTAAACGAGGACACGCGTTACGAGTTAAGAGTGATGGTTGAGAGAAAGGCTCTTGCCTTCGCTGTGGCCTCGGTAGATAATCTGGAGATAGATTCGATCAATATTTTGAATGCATCTTTTTTGGCGATGCACCGGGCTATCGAAAAATTGAGTATCAGCCCGGAGTTCCTGATCATCGACGGTAACCGGTTTAACAAATATCAGAAGGTACCGCATCAATGTATCGTGGAGGGGGATGGCAAGTATTTCAGCATTGCGGCGGCGTCCATCCTGGCTAAAACCTACCGGGATGATTATATGAAACAGATCGCCGCCGAGCACCCGGAATATGACTGGCACAGCAATAAAGGCTATCCCACCATCAAACATCGCAAAGCTGTTTTAGAAATGGGCTTCACTCCTTATCATCGCCGCACTTTCAGGGTTTCAGATCCGCAATTAAGTATTTTCTAAAGATGTTTTGATTAGGGGCTTATGGTTTTTACATTTGTTGAAACCGCTAAATCCAGTTGAAGATCCTGATTCTAACTCATCGTGTTCCATTCCCTCAAAACGGGGGTTACCCCATTGTGGTTTGTAATACCATCAGGGGACTGGTCAATTTGGGTCACGAGGTTTCACTGGTTTCTCTTAACGCAAAAAGAAACCTGCATGAAACGGAGGAAAAGGATGAACTGCTTGCCAAAATAAACTACCGGGTATATGATATCGATGCCAGTGTATCGTTGTTTGACGGGCTGCTGGATATCTTCAGCAAAAGCACCTATAATATCGACAGGTATTTCGATGAGAATTTTGAGAAGCTACTGGTGCGCACGGTTAAGAACATCAAATATGACATCATACAGTTTGAAGGATTATTCGTAGCGCCTTATGTGGATGCGGTGCGCAAAAGCTGCACATCAAAACTGGTGTACCGGGCGCATAACATAGAGCACCAGATATGGGAAAGACTGGCACAGCAGAAAAGCGACCCTTTTAAAAAATTCTATCTAAGTTTGATGGCCCGGCGCATAAAAAAGTACGAGCTGCAGCAGATCAACAAGTTTAGCGCGATTGCCGTATTCACCGGGCAGGACAAGACTACGATGCTGTATTATGGGGCGGCTATCCCTATGGAAGTTGTGCCCCTGGGGGTCGACCTGGATCATTATCACCCCGATTTTGAAAAGACCGAATTTCCCAGCCTGTTCTTTTTGGGCTCGCTCGACTGGATGCCCAACCGGGAAGGGATAGAATGGTTTTTACACACTTTTCATAATGACCTGGCGAATGAGGAGCTTAGGGTGAAGTTTTATGTGGCGGGTAACAATATCCCGGAGGAATTTGACGATTACGATGTGATGGGCAAGATATTTATACAGGGCGAGGTGGATGACGGACTCGAATTTATGAACAGCAAATCGATCATGATCGTTCCGCTTTTATCAGGGGGCGGGATGCGGGTAAAGATCGTGGAAGGGATGGCGATGCAGAAATGTATTATCTCGACATCCCTCGGCGCCGAGGGGATCAATTATAAGAATGGTGTAAATATCCTGATCGCCAATACGCGGGATGAATTTTTCAAGGCCATCAGGCGCTGCGTAGCTGATGAGGACTATTGCAAGGCCGTGGGCCTGAATGCCCGCAGACTGGTAGAAGAACAGCACGACGTGAATAAGGTGACCAATAATTTAGTGGGGCTGTATAGTCAGTTGTTGTGATTTAGTTGGAAAGGTTGTATTGGTTGGATTGGTTGAAGTAGTTTGGTGTGAAATGTTTAATCAAAATCAGTCTTTTTTCAATGTCCTCAAATCTTTTACAACTAATACAACCAATCCAACATTTGCACCCTTTTCACTTATCACAATCCAACCCAAATCATTACTTTTGCGGCTATGAAGAATACGGCTTTAACCGAAAAACACATTGAGCTGGGTGCTAAAATGGTGCCCTTTGCCGGCTATAATATGCCGGTGCAATACGCGGGCATCAACGCCGAACATGAAACCGTTCGGAAGGGTGTCGGGGTATTTGATGTGAGCCATATGGGCGAGTTTATTTTGAAGGGTGATAAAGCGATCGACCTGATCCAACGGGTTAGCAGCAATGATGCTACGAAGCTTTATGATGGCAAAGTGCAATACTCCTGCCTGCCGAATGAAGATGGCGGTATAGTGGACGACCTGCTGGTTTACCGCATTGATGATAAAACCTACATGCTGGTGGTGAATGCCTCGAATATTGAAAAGGACTGGAACTGGATTTCAAAATATAATACCGAGGGTGTGGATATGAAGGATATTTCAGACCGCACCTCGTTGCTGGCAGTGCAGGGGCCAAGAGCCGCCGATGCACTGCAAAGCCTGACGAATATCGACCTGGGATCAATGGAGTATTATACCTTCAAAAAGGGTGAGTTTGCAGGCGTGCCTAATGTGCTTTTATCAGCAACCGGCTACACAGGTGCGGGAGGGTTTGAGATCTACGTGGACAATAAAGATGCGGAACACGTTTGGAAGGCTGTTTTTAAAGCGGGCGAACGTTTCGGCATAAAACCTATCGGACTGGGTGCACGTGATACGCTGCGTTTGGAAATGGGCTTTTGCCTTTATGGTAATGATATCGATGACGCTACTTCCCCGTTAGAGGCGGGACTGGGTTGGGTAACCAAATTCAACAAGGAGTTTACCAACTCGTCAGCCTTGCAACAACAAAAACAGGATGGTGTGAAACGCAAACTGGTTGGCTTTGAGATGATCGACCGTGGTATTCCCCGTCATGATTATGAGATCGTAGATGCTGACGGCAACAATATCGGCAAGGTAACTTCGGGTACGCAATCGCCATCGTTACAAAAAGCCATCGGCATGGGTTATGTGAAGAATGAATTTGCCAAAGAGGGCACCGAAATATTTATCAATATCAGGGATAATAAAATTAAGGCGAAGATCGTAAAACCTCCTTTTTATAAGTAGTCATTTGTCATTGGGTAATTGGTCATTTTTTGACCACCCGATAGGCAATGACTAATGACATAATGACTAATGACCAAAAATCTTCACGTTTGTTTAACCCCGGCCTTGTTATCACTTTACGATGTGGAAGAATACATCGTTGTTATTGTGGATATCTTCAGGGCTACCTCATCAATTTGTTATGGTATTGAAAATGGCGCAGAAGCTATTATCCCGGTTTCGGAAGTTGAAGCGTGTTCCGCATATCGAGAGAAAGGCCTGGGCTACCTACTTGCAGCAGAAAGAAACGGCGAAGTAGTTAGCGGGTTCGATTTTGGCAACTCGCCATTCTCTTACACCAAAGAAAAAGTTGCCGGTAAAACCGTGGTGCTCACTACCACTAATGGTACGCAGGCTTTGCACTTGTCGCGCACGGCAAAAAAAGTGGTAATCGGCTCGTTCCTAAACCTGACGGCACTTTGCAACTGGCTTAAAACCCAGAACGAAAACATCCTGCTGGTATGCGCCGGTTGGAAGAACAACTTCAACCTGGAGGATACCCTGTTTTCCGGTGCGGTTGTAGAACAATTAAAAGACCTCGACTTCAAACTGGACGACCCGGCTATTGCTGCAAACGACCTGTACCAGGCAGGCCGGAACGACCTGGATGCTTATCTCGCCAAAACGTCGCACAGCGAACGTCTGAAAAAACTGGGTATCGAAGCAGATATCGCTTTTTGTTTGAATGTCGACATCACAACGGCTATACCTATTTTGGACGGCGAGCGGTTGGTTAAACTGCTGCCCTGAGCCTTCTTCTTTTTCTCCAGCGTTTTATCAAAACATAGATTATCACTGCTGATAAGATAATGGGCCATAGCGCAATGATCCCGAAGAACAGGCTCTGCAATAAACCCAATCCGTCTGAAATGGCTGTTTTTAACTTGTAACCAAATCCGATGCCTTTGTCGGCCTGCAAAACTTGTTTTGTATAGAATGTGATATCGAGCGAACTGTAGGTAACTTGTTTGTTCAGGTAGTTCAGTTGGCCCTGGGTTGATTCGATGTCGCTGCGTATCTCAGAAAGCTTGTTTTCGATCTCTAATAAATCAGAAATTTTTGAGCCTTTTCTTAACAGGTCGAGATAACGTCCCTCCAGTATTTTCTTATGGTTCAGTCGCGTGGTGATATCGATGAACTTCGTGGTTACATCCGTTACGCTGATATTTTTGGAATCGATCTTGTAGGCAGATGATGAAACAGTATCGAGGAGCAAGTCGAAATTTTTGGCAGGGATAAGTACCTTTAAAGTGTATTCCTTTCGGCCTTCTTCATTATTTGTGGTTTCGTTATCCTCAACCGTATAACCCCCTAATTTTTTTAATGAATAGAGGATCTTCTTGCGGGTGGCTGTAATATTATTTGTTTCGAAGCTGATGTCACCTTGCTTGATGATCTTCTTGGCAGTATCCTGAACGAGTTTTCCGGTATGATTTGGAGATTCTGCAATATTAGCATTTGAATAGCCTTCAGGTTCATCGATCTGGATATCGGCATCAGGATCGCCCTTTACTGTTTTTTGTCCCGGATCGGCAACCTTAAGTTCATTTACAGCTGGGGGCGCCGCTTTAATTTCTTCATCCGCCATAACGACCGGCGGAGCGAACTTAACGGTTTCTGGTTCTTTATTTTTACATGAGGAGAAAATTAGTAGCATGGTGGCGGTTAGAATGAGATTTTTCATAACAAGGTCAATTTGGTTTACGCTTGTCATAACGGTACAAACAGTATTAAATTGTGTAAATATATTAATAAACAAAATAAAATTTGTTTAATTGGAAAAATATCGAATACATTGAAGAGTTAGACTTCCTGGAAAATTTCAGGATTTCAATGAATGACTCCAATTAACTTCGCAGATAACTGCTATATGATGGGATGCTGGTTGAAAAATACGCGACATGAAATAGTTTTTGAATTACATAACAGGTGACTTCCGTCGATCAGATGAGATATTTGAAAATATCACACCGTCATCGCCGCTTTAACCAGATAAGGCAATATCTCTTTTTGAAAGGATACGAAATTCTTGCGCACATCCGAGTCGCTTACCGAGGTAAAGGCAAAGCTGAACACGATGCTCTTGCTACATTTGATGAGGAAGCGAAGCCGCTGGGCATAGGTTTCGTGTTTACGCAGGCCGCTTAGCTGCATGAAGGAGCCAACCAGCAAGTCCTCCAGTTCGTTTGACAGGTTCTTCAAAAACTCCTGTGAGTTGGTGGATTCGCGGATAAAGTCCCAGCCGATAAACTCGTTGCACACGGTGTAGGATAGGCGACAGGTTTTCATGATGAGGATATTGAGGTGGGCTTCCTCATCCATTTCGGGCACATTGCTGTTGATCAGGTCGTCCACACTGGCTTTGATATATTCCATCAGCAGCACATGCAATATTGCCTCCTTGCTGTCGAAATACTTGTAAATAGTGGCTTTAGCTATTTTAGCCTTCTTGGCGATCTCGTTAACGCTGGTCTTATGGTAACCGAATTTGCGGAACAGATCCTGTGCCGCCCGTTTTATACTTTCCTTTATTTTATCCGCTTCCATGTATCAATTAGATACAAATATCTCAAAATTACTCACATTTATACTATACGCTTTGAGCGCGCGCGTAGCGGGGGCCTTTTGGGGAGTCCCGTCGGACAATAAGAATTTGGAACCACTGCAAGGATCGGTACAGGTTATTGTGTTTTTATCTATCGTTACTGTGCAGTGGTTTTGAGGCATATAGCTGCTACAGGCATCGTAGGCGGCATAACTCAGATCCGGCTCACGATAAATGAGAAGTCCCGCTACACCATATCCGGGAATAATAACCGCACCACCCGGAGTATGCAAGGCGGCAAGCCGCGGATCATTAACATCTGCCTGGAAATTTACCGCTACATTAGGTACCACATCGCCGCTTTTACCACAGGAAAAGAAACCTAAGGTTACCAGGATGAGCAGGCAGACTTTTTTTATCATATGATCTCTGTTTGGAATTGCTTCAGAAAACGAACATCGTTCTCAGAGAACAAACGCAGATCACGTATCACATATTTTAAGTTGGTGATTCTTTCTATCCCCATGCCAAAGGCAAAGCCAGTGTATTTCTTGCTGTCGATATTGCAGTTCTCCAAAACGTTTGGATCAACCATACCGCAGCCCAGTATCTCTACCCAGCCGGTGTATTTGCACATGTTGCAGCCAGAGCCGCCACAAATGGTGCAGCTGATGTCCATTTCTGCTGATGGTTCGGTGAACGGGAAATAGGAAGGACGGAAACGAACTTTAGTGCCCTCGCCGTAAAGCTCCTGTACGAAATGATATAGCGTCTGCTTCAGATCCGCGAAGGAAACATTCTCATCAATATATAATCCCTCTACCTGGTGGAAAAAGCAATGTGCACGGGCAGATATAGCTTCGTTACGGTAAACACGTCCCGGCATGATGGCCCTGAACGGCGGCTTGCCATTTTCCATCATCCGCACCTGTACCGATGAAGTATGCGTACGCAAAGCGATATCATCCTTGCCGCTGTTCTTTTTGATGAAGAAAGTATCCTGCATATCACGGGCAGGGTGCTCCTCAGGGAAGTTAAGCGCCGAGAAATTATGCCAGTCATCCTCGATTTCCGGCCCTTCAGCCACTACGAAGCCCAAACGTTTGAATATATCAATGATCTCGATCCTGGTCAGCGACAGCGGGTGCCGTGAGCCCAGGTTAAAACCTTCGCCCGGCAGTGTAAGGTCGATATCCGACTCCTGGTTCTTGACTCCTGACTCCTGGCTCTCTTTAAGCTCAGCATATTTCGACTCCGCCAATTGTTTAAACTGATTAAGCACCTTGCCGAATATCCTTTTCTCGTCGGGGCCAACGGTTTTGAATTGCTCAAACAAGTCTTTGATGATCCCCTTGGTACCTAAAAATTTTATACGGAATGTTTCCAGTTCATCAGCATTAGCCGGTGAAAAAGCATTTATCTCTGCTGTATATTGATCGATCTGTACTTGCATAATTAAATTATTTGATCACCCCCAACTCTTTGCCCACCTTGGTAAACGCTGCAATAGCCTTATCCAGATGCGCGGTATCATGCGCGGCCGAGATCTGCACCCGGATACGAGCCTTGCCCTGCGGTACCACCGGGTAATAGAAACCGATCACATAAATCCCCTCGTCCAGCATCTTGGCAGCGAACTCCTGGGCCAGTTTTGCTTCGTACAACATCACCGGAACAATTGGGTGAACGCCCGGTTTAATATCGAAACCTGCATCAGTCATTGCCTTGCGGAAATATTGGGTATTCTTTTCCAGCTTATCCCGCAGGTCGGTGGTTTCACTCAACATATCCAGCACGGCGATGGAAGCGCCGGTTATAGACGGTGCCAACGTATTCGAAAACAGGTAAGGCCTCGACCGCTGCCTGAGCATATCGATAATTTCCTTCCGGCCTGATGTAAACCCACCCGACGCACCACCCAACGCCTTACCAAGCGTGCCGGTGATGATATCGATCTTGCCCATCACATTGTGGTGCTCATGCGTACCCCGGCCGGTTTTGCCCATAAAGCCTGAGCAATGGCTTTCATCGATCATCACCAGCGAATTATATTTCTCAGCCAACTCGCAGATCTTATCTAATTGGGCAATCGTCCCATCCATACTGAACGCTCCATCAGTTACAATAATGCGGTGACGGCAATCTTTGGTTTCCTGTAGCTTAGCTTCCAGGTCGGCCATGTCATCGTGTTTGTAGCGCTGGCGCTGGGCCTTGCACAGGCGCACCCCGTCGATGATGGAAGCATGGTTCAGCTCATCCGAAATAATGGCGTCCTGCTCATTGAACAAGGGCTCGAAAACCCCGCCGTTGGCATCAAATGCTGCGGCATACAGAATCGTATCCTCGGTGCCCAAAAATTCGGCTATCTTTTTCTCTAAAGTCTTATGTATATCCTGTGTGCCGCAAATAAACCGCACCGACGACAGCCCGTAGCCATGCGTATCCATCACGTCCTTGGCCGCCTGGATCATCCTCGGGTGACTGGACAACCCCAGGTAATTATTGGCGCAAAAGTTGATCACTTCCTTGCCGCCCTTTACCGTAATATCGGCGCCCTGCGGGGATGTAATAATGCGTTCTCTTTTATATAAACCGGCATTTTCAATTTCGGCCAGTTCCTTCTCCAAAACAGGCTTAAGCGTATTGTACATAATCTTGGTTTGTTTTTGCCGCAAAATTAAACATAATTTTCATCACCTTAAGCGTAAATACGCTTGGTACTGGCGTGACTTTACACCGTTTTGCTGTTTCACCTGAAACATCCTGAAACAGGTTAAATTGCCATTTAATGTACTGATTTTCAATTTAATAATCTTCAAAAAGCCAACTATTTCACTGTTTCACTAAAAAAGTGAAACACTTTGAAACAGGTGAAACACCCGCAACGCCACTCCTTTTTTCACCATTTTTACTTTCAATTTTGTAATATTACAATCGTAACCGTTCATTAAACCAATAGCTTCATGTTTCACCCCTTAAAAATAAAATGGCCGCTGATTTTGGCCCTGGCAGCAATTACCTGCAACGCCTTCTCGCAAAGCGCCGCAAAAAAGGTCGATACCAGTAAATACCTCTCGCAACCGCTCATCAAAAACCTGTATACCGCCGACCCTTCTGCCCATGTTTTTAATGGCAAAATATATATTTACCCTTCGCATGATATTGATGCCGGTATCCCCGAAAACGATAACGGCGACCATTTCGCCATGCGCGATTATCACATCTTTTCGATGGATAAGATAGGCGGGAAAGTAACGGATCATGGCGTGGCACTCGACATCAGGAATATACCCTGGGCCAGGCGGCAGCTTTGGGCGCCGGATGCGGCCTATAAAAATGGCACCTATTACCTGTACTTCCCGGTGAAGGATAGGCAGGATGTTTTCCATATCGGCGTAGCCACCAGTAAATCGCCATCAGGGCCGTTCAAGGCGGAGAAGGATCCTATCTCCGGCAGTTTCAGTATCGACCCCGCAGTTTTTACCGATACCGATGGCAGTACCTATATGTATTTCGGGGGGATCTGGGGCGGACAGCTACAGCGCTGGGCCACCGGTAAATATGAGGCCGACGGCTCCAAAACCGACAGTCACCAGGAAGAGCAGCCCGCGCTGAGCTGCAAAGTGGCTAAAATGAGCAAGGACATGAAACACTTTGCAGGCCCCGTAAAAGATGTGATCATTGTTGATGCCGATGGCAAACCATTACTCACCAAAGACCACGACCGCCGCTTTTTCGAAGGCTCGTGGATGCACAAGTACCACGGCAAATATTATTTCACCTACTCCACCGGCGACACCCATTTGCTGTGCTACGCCGTCGGCAATAACCCCTTCGGGCCATTCACCTACAAGGGCGTATTCATGAAACCCGTACAAGGCTGGACCACCCACCACTCCATCGTGGAGTTCAAAGGCAAATGGTATATTTTTTACCACGACACCCAGCTATCCGGCAAAACGCACCTCCGCAACATCAAAGTAACCGAACTGCACCACACCGCTAACGATGGTATTGCGTTGATAGATCCTTTTGGGAAGTAAAATTCTTCAAAACGTCATCCCGAACTTGTTTCGGGACCCCACAGGACAGGTCGACTTCTAGTTAGTCCGGATTTATAATCCCGGACTAAAAAGCATACGGATTTGCAATCCGCAGCCTATTTCCAGTTGGCTACGGGGTATTTAATTTTTTGATGGCACCAGCAAACCTAGCTGATACATGGTTGTCGCTTCGGATTGAATTGATCGATGCGAACTAATCTTACCTGTTTTATCAAAAGTATAAATATCAGCTTCAGGTATTTTGAACGACTTGTCGCTTGGTTTATATGGACCGTAAGCACTCTTAAAAGTCCCTGTCCATACACCAGTTACAATGACAATATTACTATCTGCTACGGCAACAAAATTTTTACCTGTAAAATCTGGACATGCTTTAAAAAATTCTTTAAAAGCATCTCTAAGAGAATCTTTATTGGTCAGTGGTTTCGCGCTGCCGTCACCAAGGTCGGCATAACTGTCTGTACAATCTCTCAGCATGCCGTCTACATCTCTTTTGCTCAGTGCAGTCACGGCATTTAGGGCAGTTTGTTTATTGATTTTCGAGGTGGCAGCATTATTATCATTTCCCGTTGCAGATGAGGCCGGGTTGCTACTGCAGGAAGTCAGAAAGACGACAGCTATTACTATGCCGATAGTCAGTTTTCTCATGTTATTGGATAGTTATATTTAGTTAAATAGTAAAATTACCTAATAAATGACTATGCCATCACAATCTGATTGATAAATATTTCCCTGCTAATCCGGATTTGCAATCCGCAGCCTATTTCCCATTGCACCACAGGAAAAATGGAGGTCGGGGCTGGACTCGAACCAGCGATAGTCGGCTTTGCAGGCCGCTCCTTTACCATCTCGGGCACCTGACCATTAAAAAACAAATTAAACTGGTGGAAATAAAAGGACTCGAACCTTTAACCGACACCGTATAAGGGTGCTGCTCTAACCATTGAGCTATATTTCCGTTTCAGTAGGGTAACCCGGACTCGAACCGGGAGCCTCCACATCCCAAATGTGGTAATCTGACCAATTGATATACTACCCTGTAAAATCGCCTTAAAACAAAAAACCCCCTTAGATTTATCTAAGAGGATTCAAGTATTTTGGTATATTAAGTCAATACATAGCTATCCCCTCTGATAAATCAGTTTTGGTATAAAGCATTGTATTGATGTGGTGTTCATGCTGCAATGATACAAAAAATATTAAAAGCAAACAAGTTTGGATTTGCGCAACCTATCCTCTTATCACCCCAAGATACCGGCAAACCCGCGTCATCCTTGTTTCGGAAACCTACAGGACAAGTCGACTGCATGCTGGCAACTTAGCAGGTGAGGTGCCGAAATGAATTCGGCATGACGTCCTGGGTGAATAAACACCAAATGAACCCGTCAGCGGAACAGCTTCGGCAAAAAAGATTCAGAACAGATGGGCCAGTGCGCCGGAAAAGGCATAGGAAATTTTTGCCATAAAAGTTCACCACGCGCCAGGGTAACCCCGGCAAAAATATTCCAGCCTGTGGTTCTGAATCTTTGTGGGCAAAGGCCCTCGGCCGAAAAGAAGCATTTCCGCTGACTTGATTTTTGGTTACTTTGTATCAAGACAAAGTAACAGCCCCGCGGCAACTGAGCGGGCGAATGTTGTCCCTTACCACAAAATATTATCTCCCTGATCTGCACAGTTCAGAGATGGCTTCGTATCCCTGCCTACCGGCAGGCAGGCTCACCATGACGAGGTAGTTTGAAATTATTTTAAACCCCCAATGTTGAATATTTATACCACTGTAAATGTACCAGTTACGTAAAATACTTAAATTAAATACCGGTTTTTGTAACCATTGGTTAAGGCGTTTCGTTAATACCCTCATTTAACATTTAAACTACCCGGCCTGCAATAATAACAAGTGTTTTATTGCCTGCCCAATACCTGGCGAGATGGATAAATGGAGACGGATATCTTTATTGTGCGGCGGACTAACCATCCTGATCGGCTTTATTGCCCTGTTGGGCTGGGTTTTTGATATCGGCCTGTTAAGGGCATTCCTTTCCGACGGCGTTAATATGAAAATTAACACGGCCAAACTGCTTATTCTTTGCGGTGTAAGTTTGGTTGCGCTTCGCGCCGGTTATGTCGCATTCCCACGGGTACTGCTGGTGATGATCCAGCTTTTCGCCTTAGCCGTCATTTACGAACACATCTCGGGCACCAACCTCTATATCGACGAATTTATCTTTAGCGATCGTTTCGCAAATCCAAAACTGGAAGTCCCGGGTCGTATGTCCCTTGTCACGGCGCTGTATATCCTGCTGGGCGCCGCTGCCATGTTGTTAAGCTCATTTAAACATTATACCGCGGCGCAATTTTCGGGCGCCACATTGGTCGGTTTCGTGTACATTTCACTCATCGGGCATCTCTTTCATTTTACTGGTTTTTTTGCCATGACCCAATATGGCGGACTGGCATTTCATACAGCGTTCTGCCTGCTGCTGCTTGCCGCTGGTGCTATGCTGTTAGAGCCGGACGAAGGGTGGATCAAGCAGGTTTATCACCGCCTGGCCAATTCAAATTTGCTCATTTACCTGGTAAGCTATATTGTGGTAGTGGTGCCCCTGTTTACAGCGATATATTTATTTGTACTACGGAACAGTTCCTTCGCCCCTGCGTCTGACATGCTGGTTCTATTTTTACTCACCATCATTCTGAGCGTACCCGTGGCCTATTTCCTGCTACGCTTATTTAACCAACTGGACGAAGATGTAAGGGGTGCTCACGAACAGTTGCGTATCGCCGTGCATGCATCGGGTCTCGGTGTGTGGGATATGGATACCGGCAACGGCATCCTGAGCCATTCCAAAAAATTCGCCACTTTTTTTGGCAGTGAGGACGTGATCTTAAAAAATGCCGATCAGCTTTGGAATACCTTTCACCCGGATGATAAGTTAGCAGGGAAAGCGGCATTTAAACAGGCCATAGTCACCGGTCAGCTGGATGTGCAGGTACGCGTAATAGCCGAAGGCGACGTGCTGCGCTGGATACAGTTTTATGGCGAAACGCGGCGCGATCGTAACGGGCATACCGAAAGACTTTTGGGAACCGCAATGGACATCACCGCCCGTAAAGAGATGGAGCGGCATAAGGACGAATTTATCAGTATCGCCAGCCATGAGTTGAAAACGCCGCTTACCTCGCTTAAATCATATGTGCAGGTAGCGCATGGCAAATCAAAGGTTTATGAAGACACTGGGATTGCCAACATGCTGGCAAAAGCCGAGGTTCAGATCAATAAAATGACCGGCATGATTGGCGATTTCCTCAACGCCGCGCATTCCGAGGTGGGGAGAATGGTGCTGAATAAAACACAATTCCCGCTGGACGAACTCATAAGAGATATCATACAGGACCTATCCATCAGTCTTAAAGGAAAGCAGATATTTTTAGATACGCAGCAGCCTTTAAACGTTACTGCCGACCGCGAAAAGATAGAGCGTGTGTTAGTCAACCTGGTCAACAACGCTATCAAATATTCAGCCAGCAGCCAAACCGTGACAGTGAATTACCAACAAACACAAGACCAGGTGGTGATCCGCATCAACGACCAGGGCGTAGGCATAGGCGATGATGACAAAAGGCACCTGTTCGACCGCTTTTTCCGTGCTGAAAATCCAAATACACGCACCGTCTCCGGCTTTGGCATTGGGCTATATCTTTGTGCCGAGATCGTCCGGCTTCATGGCGGCAATATCGGGGTCGACAGCGAGATCGGCCAGGGCTCAAGCTTTTGGTTTAGTCTGCCGATAACAGTTTCCGATACCACTGGTCCTGAGCGAACGGATGCCGTCTTCACCAGGAAATAAGGTATCTCTTGTCTGGATATCCTAAAATGATCTGATTTCATGCAATACACATTAAATGAACCCGTCAGCGGAACAGTTTCGGCAAAAAAGATTCAGAACAGATGGCCGGTGCGCTGGAAAAAGGCATAGGAAATTTTCGCCATAAAAGTTAACCCACGCGCCAGGGTGACTCCGGCAAAAATATTCCAGCCTGTGGTTCTGAATCTTTAGCGGGTAAGGGCCCTCGGCCGAAAAGAAGCATTTCCGCTGACAAGCACTTTTGGTTCCTTTTGGTGCCTCAAAAGGAACTAGGCCCTGCGGCCATGAGCGGACATATGCTGTCCCTCACACAAATTACATCATTTCGGAATCGCCCTAACGCCAATCACCTATTTCCTGATGGTAATCAATTGCGCCAGGCTGCAGGGACTGCATACCAGCGTATTATCTAAAGTGATCCGTTTTACCCTTGTTCGCGGGCAGCATACCGGCGAATCACGTGCGATTACTACGTTCACACTGTCGGGAGCAAGGGCAGCCAGTTTAAATGTAAAGGTTTGCGATTCCGTACAAATCACCCTGACGAAACGGTTATCTTTTTGGGTACTATCAACACCAATGGCAAGGCTTGTTCCGCTAAGCGGACTACTCACCACCAGGTCGCTGAATTGATAAGGAGAGCCGGGCGAGAGGAACAGGTCGGCACCGCTTGTTTTATCAACTATCCGTACTTCCAGATAAGGCGCCACTTCAGCAATTAACGGGCATGGACCGCACTTATTAGTATCCCTGTGTGCAGACTGGCAAGAAACCAATACCAGGCCCCAAAGCATCAAAAACATTGGCCCTTTTATTTTCATCTCTTTTATTTTCAAACTAATACGTATGTAAAACCACTTCTGTAACAGATGCAGTTTTATTTTACCTCCGCTGCCAGCATCAATATTATCTGCGCAATTAAAAAAGGTTTCATTTCCATGGCAAGGTATATTAAATAAACCCGTCAGCCAAAGAGCTTCGGCCGAAATCAGGCAAAACGATGGTGGCCATGCCCGGCTGCAGGGGGAAAGCAAGTTTTGCTGAAGCGATGGGATGTGCGGGCGAAGCCAGGGCGCAAAACTTTTGCGTATGTGGTTTTGCCTGATTTGCAGGGCAAAGGCCCTCGGCGGCAAAGAAGCATTTTGGCTGACTTGATTTTTTGGGCACTTTTGTATCAAGTGGCTGTTGCACAACATTTACGCTTCAACCTGCAATTATATTTATTAATGAATCGGGATTTCCAATTGATAGTAAGGCCTGATAATGATTGCATTTAGGTATTCACACAGTTTTAATGGGCGATTTTGA
>Ga0105237_10000772_pt1 | contig 43747 bp, 81 predicted proteins | sample KBSC24metaG_FD_81520 | JGI IMG/M metagenome (GOLD analysis project Ga0105237, IMG submission 81520) | Corn rhizosphere microbial communities from Kellogg Biological Station, Michigan, USA - KBS C2-4 metaG | ecosystem: Host-associated > Plants > Roots > Rhizosphere > Soil | place: Michigan, USA...
ACTGTTCGGAACGAGAGCGGCGTACTTGTTGTTGACTGCCATGATTCTCCTAGCTAGGAACGTACTTTTATTCTAGTCGAAGAGCGAGTTGGATGCCACCGCCCTGGGGGCGGTGTCCTGATTCTCCCAGGGCTTGGGAGAGCGCTCGACAGGAGCGCTCCAGGACTGTGCAGCCTTCATGTCATCCACGGTCACACCAGCCTCCGAGAGGGCATCTGCCAAGCTCTCGCCAGGCTCGTGGACCTCGACCACCCGACCACCCAGAATGCCCTTCACAAGGGCCTCTGCGGGCTCTACGGAGGCGCCTGAGAGCGCCTCCTGGTGTGCCACCTTGACATGACTCTCCAGCTCCGCCATGAACACGCCAAGCTTGGCCTTGTCGGCATCGTTGAAGTCAGCAAGGTTGGTCATGAACTGACTCTTGTTGGCGCCCTCAATGGTGAGGGCGACATGCTGGAACGAACCAGTGTTGATGATCAGCTCTACCTTGTAGCTCACTTGTTCGCTCCAATCAGATACCAGAGCATCAGTCGATCACGCTGAGCCTTGGTGAGAGACTCAATATACTCTGGACTGGTTGTCCCGTAAAGATCATTCTCAATCTGACCATTGAGAACAATCTTCTTGAGCTTCTTGCGGCTATTGTGACGATAGCTCACTTCTCGTCCTTCCCGAAGAAGAGATCGTGACACTCCTTGCAGTAAAGAACAGAGACACCGTTGTCGTTACGCAACCGCTTCTCCTTGTTCTTCAACTTCTTGTGACACGTAGGGCAGCGGTCGTTCATCGAGAACTCTTCCTGAACTTCAGCGGGACGACTCGTCCATCAAGGTAGTGAATGTACCCATAGGCTGCACCGTCACTATTGTTCTCCCGAGCAGACCAGTCGATAGATCCAGTGATCGTGTTATTGACGATAGGCTTGCCGTAGTGCTCGGGAGAATCGGATCCAGAGTCTCCCCACTGCTCATACCAGCGATCACCACAGCAGGAGCAATCGCCATGCCCATCAAAGTAAAGGCCAATCTCCTCCGCTTTAGTGTTGGCCATCTCGGCTGAAGATGCCTCAATGATTACGAGAACACTGACGCCAATCTTTCTGTCGAAGAAAAAGCTTCCGCCACTGTTGTTCTGATCATACTCATAGAAAGGCATTAGAAAGGAATCCCTCCATCGTGTTCGACTCGATCATAGTAGGCGGAGCGTTCGGTGACGCCTCCGCCAAGCTTGCAATTTGGCCTCATCACACAGAAGCGACAGTTGAACTGAGGAATGGCAGGCCAAGCGTTTGCCTTGATACGACGTTCGATCTCAGCGAACTTCTGCCCCATGGATTCAGGAGTCTCAATCAGCTTGACGGGCCTGGCCTTTGAAGTGCCAGGCTTCAGCATGACAAAGAGGCCCTTGAACTCCACGGATGACATGGTGGGACTTGATGTATGAACCATCTCGCCATGCTTCATGAGGCAGTTGTATGTCTCAAGCTGGAGATTGTCCTTGGGCTTGGAGCTACCAGTCTTCCAGTCGATGATCACTGGACCATGCTTCTTGTGCTCACCGATCATGTCAGGAAATGCCTTGATCGGCATGGAGCATCCAGGTAGATGGCCTGTGATGTCTGGCTCGACTTCCCAGATCTCCATGTCCTCAAGGAATTCTAGCGCCGCTTCAGAGCAGGCGCGTGCTTGCTCAAGTGCAAGCCCTTCGACAACTGGTGCTTCCTTGCTCCCGCCATGGAGCCAGAGTGATGTGGCGGGCTCGATGAGCCGAGCCTTGACGACCTCTTCGTGGAAGAAACTGTCGACTGTCCGTGTCGCGTAAGGGCTGATGCTGTACTCGATGAAGCGATGCACAGCACTACCAACAACAAAGAACCAAGCAGGAAGCGGCTCAGCCTTCTTGATCTTTTCAAGGTAGACCTTGCGAGGGCAGGAGGTGAAGGAGCTGAGTGTTGAGTAGGAAAGGTGGTCAAGACTGAGAGCATTACCGCTCTCTGACGTTCGTCCATTCATGCCTCCATCTTAGCAGCCCTGGCCTTGTCGCGGCGAGCCTGACTGTACTTCTTGTTGCGCTCCTTACGGCACGCAGTGCACTCAGCCCACACGTGACCAGACTTCTGGATATTGATATCAAGATCCTCTTGTGACCTGATCTCATGACCATTGAGACAGGCTCCAGCTTCAATGAAGGCATCGATGCGACGCTGGAGATTCTTCCTGGCCTCATCGGGATTACGCTGGCTGAACTCCAGCATCATCCCACCACGCACCATGTTGCGTCGGTCATCCTCCGACGCATCAGCAAGGCATTCCTGCTTAACCGTACAGGCAGAGCAGAAGATATTGGCTGTCTTAAAGATCTCCACCTGTTTCCTGCTGGGCTTCCTGTCGATCCTTAGAGGAACTGGATAGAAGAAGAGTTCAGGGTCTTCCCCCAGGCAGGCAGCCTTGTCCCTCCAATGCATGTCCATGTCAAACCTTTCTCAACTGTCAAGAGACGCGGAGCTTTGGGGCTCCGCTTTTTTGAACGGGGGAGAAGTGGGGGAGGAGCGAAGCGACGACCCCTGCAACTTCCCAACTTCTCTGATTCGGGAACAAGAGAAGGACCCCCCGAAAGGGGTCCTTCTAGAGTATGCGCTTCAGATTATATTTTGCTACTGGTGAGTAACTTATGGCAATCAACAGAGATCTGGGCCCAAAGCCCAGATCTCATAGCTCTCCCCTTGATCACTGTGTTCCGTACCACTACAGGCGCCCCTTCAGGGGGGCGCTCCCAGTTAGCCATTCCCTCAACCCCTTGGGACGGTTCCAGTATAACGGGTTGTCAAGCTCCGCGCAAGCGCTCTCGCTGACACTGTACGTGACAGGCCCGTAGCACTCCGAGATGGCCAATCCTTCTTAGCCTGTACGTGTCACCGGCCTTCATGGCCTGGTGACACCTTGGACACTCGGAGTCACTCTCAAGACGCTTACCCCCCGAAGGGGGTACGCTACTCACTGTAACGGGATAGGTTCCGATCTCCGCGAACCGCTTGCCCAGCTGCTCGAAGGTCTGGCGACCGCTGGTGTACTGGCCGCTAAGGTATCCGCGCTTCTCTTTCAAGGCGTGCATCCCAGGTGACGGAACGTAGTGTTGACAGAGGTGCTGCCGTCGTGCCTTGGATACATCCTGGTGAACCCGTCGGCCGCATAGAAGCGGTCGCACGGAGCCATAGGCAGGGCTCGCTCGCCCTTCGTGAAGTTCTTGCCACAGACAGCACAGATCTCCAGAGGCAGCATGATCTCAACGGCTCGCTGTTCATCAGAGGTGAGCTTGCGGAAAGGGTTCCAGCCTGTCACATTCCCTCCCCGACCATCTTTCGTAGAAGATCTTCGAACGTGCCCCCGAAAGGGCACGTGAGGTGGAAGAAGTTGCTACCGAGCTTGTAGCAATCTTCCTTGGTCAGGATGTAATCATCGCACCTCTTGCAGAGCTTCGGCTGCCACTTGAGTTTAGCCATTACATTTGCACTCCAATCTACCTATGTGTATCATCGAGTCATGGAAACTCTGATGGTGGTACCGGATCTTCAAGTTCCCCTGCATGACAGGGAGTTCGTGGAGAAGCTCATTGAGGTGGCTGGCTACATTCAGCCCGACAAGCTTCTGTTCATCGGCGATCTGACCGACTCTACGGAGGTCGGTCGTTGGGTCAAGGGTCGCAAAGGCGAGTTCACCGGTGACCTTCAAGCGGCCTTTGATGAGGCCGCTGACATCATCCGCAAGTTCCGAAACACGGTCGGCTGGGCCTGTGAGATGTATCTCCAGGACTCGAATCACGATTCTCGCACCCAGGAGTATATCAATGCCAACGCACCTGCATTGTCCAGCCTGCGAGCGCTCGATCTTGTCGAACTACTCTCGCTTGACCTCTTTCGCGTGTCCTATCTGCGAAAGCCCCATGACATCCTGCCCGGAGTGCTCTCTATGCATGGCCACGAACGATCCTACTCCCAAGTTCCTGGGAAATGGGGCCTTGATCGGTCGCGGGAGCATGGAAAGTCCATCATCTACGGACACACCCACACTCCGCTCTTGGTCACTTCGGGAATTGGCACAGGAGATACTCGACAGACTGTCTGGAGTATGAATGTGGGTCACGCCATGAACATGAGTAAGGCGACGTATCTCACTGATGACTACGCTACATGGAACCAGGCGTTTGGCCTGGTTCACTATGAGAATGGAGCCACCTACCCTGAGCTAGTTGTTGCTCAGAATGGGAAGTTCCACTTTGATGGGGAGATCTGGTGAGTCGTGCTGGTAGCTGATATCAAACCCATTCTCGAACGTTCAGCCTGGCAGGTGGCCCGCGCATATACGGACTGGGTTTCTCTCTCTGATGCGCAGGCACACCTGTGGCTGTTTGTCGTTGCCAACGAGGAACGACTGGCTGAATACATGAGCCGAGAGAACGGGGAACGAATCCTCACCGTCATCCTTCAACAGGAAGCCCGGACATGGGCTATCAAAGAAAGGGCCACTGTGTCCGGTTACTCTCCAGAAGATCTCACGTGGTACAGCCTTGCGCAGATTCGAGACTTGCTTCCTGACGTATATGACTACGAGGGGTGGCAGTCTTCCGGTGGCTCTGCGACCGATATGAAGTCCAGCAAGCCAGTAGCCAATGCGACTGGAGACAGGCTGGCAAGTATTATTGATGTGTCCATGGCAGTGAAGAAGCTTCCGCAGGAGCATCAGAGCATTCTTGCTCTACACTTCCGGGATGGCGTCACCCTGGACGACCTTGCCCATGCGTACGACAGTACGTCAGAGGCCATCAGGAAGCGCGTAGAGCGCATGCTACGGGCCATTCAAGGGCACCTTGGTGGTGCCCGTCCAAGTGACCCCTACGAGGCCGTCAACGGGCAGTTTGACACTCGCACAAAGGGCCGCAAGGTGGTATCAAATGCGACAGCTCGCGCCATGACTGACAATGCCTGGGATGGCTCTTGAGTCTGAAGAAAGAAGGAGGGGCACAGTTCAAGACTGTGCCCCAATTTCATGCCTCAGAAGAATCCTTCTTCCACTCTCGCTTTTCGATGCTACGCATCATGCGAGTAACAAGCTTCCTTGATTTCTTGTAACGAGAACGCTTGCGCTGAGAAGAAGCCCAGTCGCAGCAGCGACAGAATGTAGCGCATCCATGTTTGCCGCGATTGGATCTACTGTTGAGCATGTCAACCCCTAAAGGTCAGTGCCAGGTGTGACTAGCGTAGAGAAATCCGATGGCAGACCAGACGAACCAGACACCAGCACCAATGCCATACATGATGGTCAGAGGAGCACTCTTCTTATTCAGAGCCGAAATCCCCATGTTCATCCCAATGAAGAACGAAGAGATTGCGGTGGTATAGAAGTAAGGTGTCATCAGAATTTCTCCCTCTCGATTTCCTTGGCGTGCACATAGGCAACGCCAAGCATGATGCCGATAGCAACCAGCATCAATCCGGCAATGATTGCTGCAATAGTCAGGTAATCACTCATGAAAGTCTTCACCAATGAATGCCTGATTGTACTGCCATTGCTGAACATACTTAACCTCTACACAGTTGCCGTACGAAATTTGTACGACATACTGGGATGGCTCCGGTGGAATACCGGAGACCATCCATCGATTGATCACCTTGCCATGAGTAGAGCAAGCATGAACGGGGGAAGGAGTGACAATCGCAAGGACTCCCACTCCAACCGTTAGAGCGATGAGACAGGCTATGAATAATGGTCTCATCATCCCACCTTCTTGTAGAATCGTTTGAGGCTGTCGTTCGATTCTGCGAATGGTGCAGAGTATCGCTCACTAAAGAACAGCACTCCACCCTTGCAGGTGCAGGCGACAATATGCGTATCACCGTGAGTATCGATGAACATGTCTCCGGCCTGATGGCCATCGACATTGGTCAGGGCTTTTGTCCTGACCGCGTCAGTGATCCTCGCTGGCTCACGGTAGTGCCAATTCTTGAAGGGGTCACTCGTTATCCACCCATAGGTGTCATCTTTGGTGACAAGCCATGTGTATGACGAATTCTGCCAAGCAACAATCAGTGGATTCTTGAAGACAGGAGTACGAAAGACCTCACCAATAACAAGTGGACCCATGGATTGCCGAACAGCGGTGCCCTCAAGAGTGCGGAGTGCTTTGATGCACTCCGCAGCAACATCCTCAACAGACTTGCCCTCATGATCAAGGGTGAGAACGTGAACAACTGCCTTGATCTCTGAATCAGTTGTCATAGTTCTCGGTAACCTCCAAGGCAAGTTCGAAGGACTTGCCCCAGGTTTCGCGGTTATCCTGATTCTCCTGAATGAAGCCAAGGAATACGCGAGCCTTGGATTCAGTAGTGCCAATGACACCATCGCCCTCAAGTTCACGAATGAGCGATGATGTCGAGCCGATCTGATCCCAATCATTGCTCAAAGGAACACCGAGCTTTGGCAGAATGTGGCCAACGATACAGCCGGGAACAATGCTGCCATCACTCATCTCGTGAGCGTAGAAGCACGCAAGTCCATCCACCTGAGGGTGAGGACTTGCGTACACGAAGTCCTCACCCTTCTCGGCGATGAGTTCGCGAGTCACGCGAACGACATCCTCAAACGTGATGTCAATCATTTTCTCTCTCCCTTGAATAGGTCCAGTAGACCAGGAAAGACAGCATCTCTGGATGCTGTCCAACCAAACTACTGGCTACTTGCGAACGTCAAGCCATTCCTTCTCGCCATCAGTGAGAAGAGTCTCACACTCCCGAAGAACGTATTCAAGGGCGATCATGTGAGCCCTGGACCATGTTGAGCCACTATCCTGACGACCCTGGGCAAAATTGAAGTACTCCCATGCCGCTGAGGTCACCTCGAAGTCGAATGCATCAAGCAGGGCGCTGGAACTTGAAGATTCATAGCCGTTCGTGCCAATGATGGCTGGATCGACTCCGGCATTGACAACGACAGTTCCGACCAGGCAGCCAGGAACGAATTCACCAGGGCTGACCCGGTGAACATTCAGACACGAGCCAATGAAGTACGGATTGTCCCGGTACCTGTACCCCTCAGGCTTATCTGCGATAGCCTTGAGAACCATGGAAACAGCCTTGGGTAGATCAATGAACTTGGACATTTCTCTCTCCCTTGTTTGACTGGCGATCTCTCACCATGGCAAGACACAGCCAGAAGCTGTGTCCCACCAAAGCGTTCAGATCAGCCCTCGATGATGCTGTCAACGTAGGTCTGCGACCTCTGGAGCTCAGCCTTGAGCTGAGAGATCTGCTCAGCCTGCTCTTCGTTGAGCTTCACCTGCTCATTGTAGGCGTCCGAGATGGCTTGAGCCTGACGCTCAAGCTCGGTCCGCTGGTTGATGGACTCGAAATAGTGACGCTCAAGCTCGGCGTACTTGTCCGGGTGGACGTAGCCAACCTTCTGCATCACAGCGCCGGAAGCGTTCATCTCGGCCAAACGCACCAGCTCATCCTTGAGGAAGAGGCGAGTGCGACCGATGGTGTGAACAGTCTCCGGCTTGTCGTCGCCAGACTTGTCCATCCAGTTGGTGACCGTACCAACGCTCACCTCGTACTCCTTCGCGAAGTCAGCGATGGTGGTCAACTGGTCGATGGTGTACGACATTTCTCTCTCCCTTGCCTGTGATCCCGAATGGATCAGGAAAGGCACAGCCGAAGCTGTGCCCAACCTCACTCACTCGGGAAGCGGACCAAGTGCATGAAACCATGGGGAAGTGAGCACGTTGAATTCTTCGTCCGAAATGAGATCGCAAACGACAAGTGCGCTAGCTGCACCCCTGGCTGCATTCTTGGCTTCATCACAAACTGCCTCCCTAGCTGCCTCCCTAGCTGCATGCCAGGCTGCAATTCTAGATGCACCCCAAGCTGCATGCCAAGACGCGTCCAGGGCTGCGTCCCAAGCTTCATCCCAGGCTTCATAATCGAAATCATTGAAAACTTCTGCACTTACGCTGTTGATTGCGGCAGGAATGGAATCAATGAAGCGAGAAACCGCCTCTCCATTCGGCCCGAGAGTCATCCATGCGGGAAGCTCTCGGATAACCTTGAGAGTAAAGAAGCCTCGCTTATTATCCTCCTTGCAAACAGCGTCGCCCTCGACCTCGAAGAGGCGGCAAGGCCATGAAGCACCAATCAGAGTGTCCGCAGCGCTAACAGAAGCATGGTACACCTCACGGGAGCAGCAGTGAGGATCGTTAATCGCTTCCTTCACGGGAAGCGATTCGCCAGTTCCACACAAGGACGCATAGTCAACGGCTCCAGTGTAGAAATCAAATCCGTCAACCCTGACAGCCTTGTAGAAGATTGCCATTTCTCTCTCCCTTGGTTTCGGCAGTGATGCCGTCAATGTGCACATCTCAGAGATGTGCACAAAGAGTGGTCACTGATCGTCGTACTCAATCAATTCCACATTGTGGTGAATGTACTCAGTGCGAATACGCACACCGAAACGATCGGTAAGCCCAAGCTTCTTGAGCTTGGATGCCGCTTCACGCAGATATCGGTCGGCCTCATCCGGATCCTGAAATGAGGCCAACCACTTGACCATCTTCACAAGACACCAGCCAATGCCCTCTTGGCATCCTTGAGGCGCTTGAAGCGCCCCACAATGCCCTTACGTGAGCCGGAGCGGTAGTTCCTCGGACCCACCTGATAAAACCAGCCAGCACCCTTGCCGTCGGCCTCAAAGAGCCATCCGGCGCACACTTCGGTACCAGCCAGCCTCACCTTGTACTCATTGCCCTGCTTGCTGGCAATGAGTTGAGAAACGGCGATCACGTGATGACCTCACGAATCATCGAGATCATCACAGTGGCAGCGTGAGAACGGGCAAGCTTGGCCTTGGCCTCAACGGCCCGCCCATCCTCGGTGGCAGCGGAAAGGGGAAGGAGAGACCTCTTGACCTCCTTGTACCCCTTTTCCCAGCCTCCCACCGTGTATTCCACGGTGAACATGCGATTGCCATACTTCTCACTCATGCGTCCCTCACCTCGATGATCTCGATGATGTCGTGGGGATTCTCGCCAGGAAGCACAAGGCCAGAACCAACCTGACCAATAGCCTCCTCACGAGTCGAGCCATTGAAGCTCGATTCGTACACCGAGCTGGTTCCCCTCGGTCGCCACAATGCCTTGCTCTGTCGAGCAGGCGAGGACGGGGGAAGAGATGAGGGGTCCGAAGACTTCTTACGACCAAACACGGGCGATCTCCACTATCTCAAGGCGCGACACGATGAGCTGAGCAGTCTTCTGAGTCCACATGTCCTCAAGGTCAATGATCACATGAGAGGGATTGTGATCCCTCGGAGGATTGACAATGAGATACATATCAGAATGATAGTCGTCACCCTCACGGTGACGACCCACACCTGAGTGCATGATGATGAGATCACCAGCCATCAGGTGTTCAGCCATGTCGTACATTTCTCTCTCCCTTATAGTCCTGAACGGACAAAGCAGGGCACGTCTCTAGACGTGCTCCACTCAATCTACTCAGATACCATACTTATCCGTGAGATCACCGATCACATCGTTCAAACGATCCCACTCAGCACGCTCAGCATCCGACAGATTCCTCTTGATGGCGCTGTAAATGTCACCAAAAGAGCGGGCGAGGGTACTTGTTTTGATCAAAGGAGATCGTTCAAGGGCGACCTCCGCAAGCTTGAGACGATCCCTGACAGCCCAGAAGTGAGCGTCAGAATCCTCACCAGTCACATCGTGATGATTGAAGGACCTGATGTGATCAGAGAATCGATCTTCAATCATCTTGAAGGCTCGGTAGTTTATCATTTTCTCTCTCCCTTGTAGGCAAATGATGCCAGGAAGACACTCGTTCAAGACGAGTGTCAACCTTGGTCACTTACTCTTGGCGTACGAAGTTACCAGCCCAACTTGGAGCCATGGAACGCTTCACCCCAACTCAGCCCGCCGTCCTGCTTACGCTGGAGCGCATGAAGGAAGTGGGCTGCTTCCTTCTCATATCCACCAATGACACCAGACTGCATCAAGTGAGGCAGGACGATGTCGGCAGTGCCAACCGCATCAAGGCCGGAAATATCGATTCCGAGGGAATCAAGGATCCAGCCAACAATGCAACCGGGAACCTTGACGCCATCCTCGAACGGATGCACGTAGTAGCACTTGTCTCGGTTGCCGATGGGGTTGGTGTAGACATAGCCAGCCCCACGATACTCAACAGCAGCCTCAGCGGCCCTGAGGACAAGGTTGTAGGTGAGGTTGATTTTCATGTCTCTCTCCCATTTTCAGGGCACAGCCTTGAGCTGTGCGCCCCCCAATGTGAATGACTGGACTAGCTCACTCACAAAGGGACGGGAGAAGAGACGGTGTAACCCACCAAATCTCCCGCCTAAGGGAAAGAGAGAGAAAGCACACTATTGAGTTCACAAGGTGGACTGATGTTCAGTCCTCAAGCGGTCACACCTTTACAGCACCCTTTCGAGGTGGCAGCCGATGCCCCTTGCACGTTGTAGCCGTGCCAGCGTTCCGAACCTTTGATCACGGGGGATCCAGGCGATTCAGTGGCCTGCGGTGCGATGTAGGGATACTTTCAAGCTTCCGTCTGTCCTGTCAAGTCCCTGATTTACCTCTAGGAGAGGCGTAATTGCCCCTCTAGGACGCGATCACCAGAGAGATGAACTCTTGGACGGGGCCTCCCGTAAGAGGCCCCTGACGGTGGCTTGCAGGCCCTTGGTGGCGCCTGCCGTTCCCGACACCGAGAACACTACGGGGCGAAGGTAACGGGGAAGATACCTAAACGGTCACGGACGGATAACGCTGGTGCAATGACATTCTTGTACGAAGTATTAGATAGTAGAAAGACAGGGCCCCGAAGGCCCTGTCAATCAATCAGTGAACGCAGCCGTCCAGCTTGCAGTAGACATCACAGTCGGGGCCGAACAGCTCACCACAGCACCGACAGTAGAGCATGAACGTCACGCCCGAGAGGATGTTGCGGATGATGAGCATCAGTCAGACTCCAAGGGGTTGCGAAAGTCCCGCACGAAGGCCTTCCATCCACCCTCGTACTCACGGTTGATCAGGCGCTTGATGTGTCGGTCCATGACATCGACATCCGCGTACACGATGACATCCACGTCGATGTCGGCCAACCAGGCGTCAGCAGAATCCATCAGATCCTCGTAGTCGCTGGGCTGGTCCTCAGCCAGCCGCTTGAGGTCCTCGTTCATCGCCCGGGTGAGCCTGTCCGTCTGCTCCTGAGTGAGCGTGTCCATTTTCGCCTCCGTGTTCGTGTTGATGGAGCCATCGTGGCAGATATCGGATAACGAAAGAATACCTGCCAAGTCACGGAATGATAACGATGGAATATCACCTGTAAGGACCAATCGTGTGGGTTGATGGTTACTCGCTACGTAGATACGGGGTATCTATCGCCCCCACAATGTGACATTGCACTCCATTCAACAAACTGTTGAAGCCATCCGCTTGCAGATGCCAACCATTCGCGGTGTATACGCTTGCATGTGCAACTGTCCATTATGTGTATGGCTGAATGTTCAACTATCAAGCACACACTTGAGAAACAGATGGTAGACAAGGCGTGACAATGGGTGATGTCGAGTACAGATGAGATTGCACCGGTCAATACATTGGAGTGTCGGGCGAAGAGTCAGTACACGACCCGGGGGTTTTAAATCTGGGCGCGGTGTGAGTGAGTGAGTCCCCATCAATTTCTTGCATACATGGATAGCTCCTAATGTCCAGTTTGACCCAGTGTGTATAGGTTCTCCGAAGTAGTTCATGTGATCTGCATCACACTGGCGTCCGAAAGCGACCTTGGACGCATGTATATATAGTGAGGGGAGTTTTTTCGGGGAACCCTTCGGGGGTTCCCCTTGTCATCCTCATCTCTCAGCAGGGACCGGTGTAGGTCACCAGAGGCAGAAGTAGAGATGTGTTTGACAGAACCTCATACATGAGGTACCCTTCCATATCATTTATTACTATAGTTATGTCTTAATGTAGTTGGATGATATGATGCCATTGCTGCTACTGATCCTAAATGGACAGTATCTAAAGGTAGTAAGGCAATATCATATTATGGTTACTACTAGATATAACAACAAGAACCCCCTGAAGGGGTTCTTGTATAGCTAATAACTTGATTAGCTAATTAGCTATGTTGCTTGTCGGCTGTTGTCGTTGTCCCTTTGTGAATCCTTCCCCCGTTCGAAGCTCCGGCTTTCAAGGCCGGAGCATTTGGGGATTGACCAATCGCCATCGTTCGGGCTCCGCCCGGATGGCATTATACTATAGGAACCATGAACACTTTCCACCGGGAGTTGACGACTCCTGAGAAGAAGCGCAATTACCTTGCCCTTCGTCAGGCTGGCGTCAGGACCGGTGTTGCCCTCAAGGAGATTGGCGTCTCTTCGGCAGCCGTCGCTTACTGGCGACGGTCTGACGCTAAGTTCCGAGAAGATGATGCTCGGATCAACATGGCGAAGCAGGGCATTGAACCTGAAGCGCGTGGTGACATGCCAAGCTTCGAAGAGTTCTGCATGAAGTATTTGAACACCAGGATGTTCAATCACCACATGCAGTGGGTTGATCTCCTTGAGGGCAATGAGCCTCGCAACATTCATCCGAATCAGATCTACATCAAGGGTGAACCCGAGTACCTCCTGATCAACACTCCACCTGAGCACGCGAAGTCCACTACGATCACGATGAACTATGTGACGTATCGGATCTGTGAGGATCCGAACATCCGTATTCTCATCGTGTCTCAGACTCAGGACATGGCGAAGAAGTTCCTTCGAGGCGTGAAGGATCGACTCTCCAGTCCAAACCCGAACTACCGCAAGCTTCAGTTGGACTTTGCCCCTGATGGTGGATTCAAGAAGGAGTCAGCCGCTTGGACGGCTGACTGTATCTACATCTCCTCTGAGATGCGTGACTCTGGAGAGAAGGATCCAACGGTTCAGGCTCTATCCATTGGTGGTCACATCTACGGTTCTCGTGCTGACCTGATCATCCTTGATGACTGCGTCACGGGAAAGAATGCTCACGAGTTCACCAAGCAGATCGACTGGCTTCAGACTGAGGTCTACAACCGAGTCAGCTATCCTGGTGGTCGTATTCTGCTGATCGGCACAAGGCTCGCACCGCAGGATCTCTATGGGGAGATCTTGAAGCCTGAGTACTATGGCGAGGATGAGTCCCCCTGGACATACCTTACTCAGCCTGCTGTCCTTGAGTTCGCTGATGATTCCAAGAACTGGGTGACCCTCTGGCCTTGGACCAATCGCCCTCCCGTCTCGAAGATGGGTAGGGCTCTTGTGGAGAAGTCCAAGGATGGCCTGTATGCCATGTGGGATGGGCCCGCACTAAAGAAGCGCAGGGCCGCTATGAGTCCAAGAAACTGGGCTCTTGTCTACATGCAGCAGCAGGTTGTTGATGATGCCATCTTCCCACAGGAAGCGGTGCTCGGCTGTGTGGATAACGCCAGGCAGCCGGGCCCCATGGGCGGAGGAACAGTAGGTGGCAGGCCTAACGGCATTGAAGGCTGCTATGTGGTAGCAGGGTTTGATCCTGCCGTTACTGGCAATTCTGCTGCTGTGGTCATGGCTGTTGATCGAATGACTGGTATCCGGTGGGTCATGGATGTCTGGACCCGACCCACCAAGCCTGATGAGATCTTTGACAAGATCAAAGAGTGGACCGTGAAGTATCGGATCAATGAGTGGCGTATCGAGAAGAACGCCATGAACCTCATGGTTACCCAGAACCGTGACATCCGTAGTTTCCTGGCATCTCGTGGATGTCTTCTGAGGGAACACTTCACTGGCTCGAACAAGTGGGATGCCGACTTCGGTGTCGCATCCATGTCCATGCTGTTTGATGGATGGCAGACCAAGTCCAATCTCATCAGGCTTCCCAATAAGACTGCTGAAGGCATGCGTGCCTTGATCGAGCAGCTTGTCACTTGGGAACCCACCCCGCCGGGACAGAAGACCCGGCGCAAGACTGACTGTGTCATGGCCCTCTGGTTCGCTGAGATCAGGGCACGTGAGCTTGTCGATGAGGTAAGCGAGCAAGAGTTTCACTTGCACAACCCCTGGCTGTCCGAGAGGGACGCCAGGAAGCAGATGGTAGTTGATCTAGACTACATGAGCCAGAACGCCATGACTATGGGAGTGGGTGAGTGGTGGAGCGGGTGAGTGTCAAGAATGCCATCTTCGGTCTGTTTGATGGCTTGACTGTTGTTCTGGGCGTGATCATCGGTCTCTACTCTCATCACCCTGGACTGATCTTCAAGAGCGCACTCTGTGTTGGGGTAGCTGAAGCGCTTGGCATGGGAGCTGCGGAATGGTTGAGCGAGACGAAGAGCGGCCTAAGAGGGCCGTTGACTATTGGCCTGTCAACCCTTATGGGGACTGTCCTTCCTGTTCTCCCATTCCTTCTGATGAGTCGTGCTACTGCTGCTACAGTTACGGCCTCCGTATTCCTGTTGAGTGCTCTTGCGATTGCGACAGCTCGTGCCCAGGAAAAGAAGTTCGTTCGCTCTGCGATTGAGTCTGTCGGGATCCTGGCGATTGTGAGTGCCTGCGTATGGCTAATCTCAATGTGACTCTGGCCGACAAGGTCAGCACAGCCATGGGTTCCTGGAAGTTCATCAACATCCAGGCTACGCTCTTTGCCTTCTGGATCCTGTGGAACACGCAGGCCCCTCAAGGCCTGCGTTGGGATTCCTATCCCTTCATTCTGCTCAATCTGTTCATGAGTGCAGAGGCAGCATTCACCGCACCAGCCATCATGATGAGCAGTAACGCTGCTGCGGCCAGAGACCGTAACACTATCAATCAAGATCTCAAATTGGACGAAGAGTCGTTCGAGATCCTCAAGTCTATACAGGAGAAACTGAATGGCTCTGATTCCTAACTGGACCTATGATCCAGTCGTCAACAAGACCGTTGATGGCATGGGTGAAGTCTATGGTGTGGTGATTCACATCATGGATGGCAGCTTCGATGGCACCAAGGCTTGGTTTAATAATTCTCAGGCTCAGGCTTCCAGTCACTTCGGCACTGGCCGTGATGGCCATGCCGAGCAGTGGGTTGACACCAAGGATAAGGCCTGGGCCGAGATGGCGGGCAACGGGAACTACATCTCCATTGAGAATGAGGGAACTCCGCCTGACGCCCTGACCGATGGACAGATTTCCCGTTGTGCCGAGATTCTTCGCTGGGCTCACGACACTTACGGTGTTCCGTATCAGCTGGCCAACGCTCCCGGAGAGCGTGGCCTTGGATGGCACGGTATGGGTGGTCAGGCCTGGGGTGGCCACTTCGACTGCCCTGGTGATCCGATCCGTGCTCAGTTCAATGAGATCATCGCTCGCGCCTCCGGTGTCAGTCAGCCTGCCACTCCTTCCCCGACCCCAGCACCGCCCGCAAGCGGTGCTCCTACTTGGCCTGGCATCTATCTGAAGAACTTCACTGCCGATAATGCTGCGCGTCAGTGGCAGCAGCGCATGTCTGATCGTGGTTGGACTATCGCTGTGGATGGCCAGTATGGCCCCAAGTCCGCTGCCGTTTGTCTCGCGTTCCAGAAGGAGAAGGGCCTGGCTCAGGATGGCATTGTCGGCCCTGACACTTGGGCCGCTTCCTTCCGTACTGACAATGTGACGTAAGGTGATTCATGCTCACGTATGATCAGGTCACCAGGAAGGTTGAAGCGCTGCGTCAGGCAGCGCGTGACCGAGACCAGCGAATGAAGGACGTTCATGACGTCCGTTCTGGTGACATCGATACTGTCATCCCGGGGGCCATGCCTGACCCATGGCCCCGACCCATCACTGCCAATTCAATCGATACCAGCGCTCGCGACCTCGCTGAGGTTATGGGCCAGATGCCTGCCATCAACTGTACGAACTCTTTGCAGACTTCCGACCGTAGTCGGAAGTTCTCCAGCAAGCGGACCAAGGTTGCCAATCACTATGTGATTCAGTCGAACCTGACTCGCGGCAAGCAGGTTGAGTTCTGCGATCACTTCAACACGTATGGCATGGCGATCTACTCTGTTGAGCCTGACTTCGACAACAAGTGCCCGATCCTTCGCGTAGAGAATCCTATGGGAGTTTATCCGGAGCTCGACCTGTTTGGTCGGCTCCGCTCCTATACCAAGGTATGGCGCGAAGAGGCACTCCACCTTGTTGCCAAGTATCCTCACCTCATGAAGATCATGAAGACCTCACAGTCTTCCAATCCTTATGGCGGTGAGGATCCTAACGCTTGGGCCCAGCGTGAGATCGAAGTCGTCAAGTATATTGACGACGACATGATCTACATGTACCTGCCGTCTCTTGGCAATCGTCTTGTGGATCAGATGCCCAACCCTATGGGTCGCATGACTATCGCAATCGCCTGTCGTCCATCGTACGATAGGGAGATTCGAGGTGCGTTCGATGATGCCATTTGGGTTTACCTGGCCAAGTCGCGCATGGCGATGCTTGGATTGGAGGCGACGGAGAAGGCGGTTCGTGCACCGCTTGCTGTCCCTCGGGACGTTCAAAAGATGACCTTTGGCGCGGATGCTGTAATCCGCACCGATAATCCCGAGAAGATCAAGTATGTCGGCGTAGACATGCCGCAGTTCGCTGCCCAGGAAATGCAAATCCTGGAACGGGAGGAGAGGGTAGCCACTCGTTCCCCGGCCGTGCGAACTGGTGAGCTTGATGCCAGCATCATCACTGGCAAGGGTGTGCAGGCTCTTCAGGGTGGCTTCGACTCTGTCGTCACCACCGCTCAGTCCATCATCGCTGAGGCGATGAGGGTTGCTCTTCAGTACGCATTCGACATGGATGAGAAGCTCTGGCCCAACGAGAAGAAGACCATTCGTGGTGTCATTCAGGGCGCACCCTTCGAGGAGACCTATGTCCCATCAAAGGACATCGCGGGAAACCATACCGTCGATGTCACTTATGGATTCGCCGCCGGTCAAGATCCGGCTCGCGCGATCGTGGCATTGCTCCAGCTGCGAGGCGATCAGCTTGTATCACGTGACTTCGTCCAGCGTCAGCTTCCCATGGAAATTGACGTGGTGCAGATGCAAACTCAGATCGACAATGAACAGTTCGAAGACGCCATGAAGGCTGGCGTTCAGCAGATGATGCAGATGGTTGGCCAGCTCACCATGCAGGGCCAGGATCCTGTCGATCTGCTCACTAAGCTCGCGAAGGTCATTAGCCTTCGCGAGGGTGGCAAGCCAGTACATGAGGCGGTGCTCTCAGCATTTACCCCACCAAAGGTCCAGAACGCCCTTCAGGCGCCTCAGCAGGGAGCTCCTGGTACTCCGGGCCAGCCTGGTCCTGGCGGGCCGCCTACGGGGCCAGCAGGGGTCTCAGCGCCCCCTGGCCAGCAGCCTGACATGATGCAGCTTCTCGCCAGCCTGAAGAGTGGTGGCGGAGCCGACATGACCAACCGAATGAAGAGGACTGTTGCAGTCTAATGGCTGAACATATCTGCGACTACGCGGAACTCATTGGCAAGCATGCCGAATGGCAGGCTGATGATGAGACTGGCATCGAAGTTTGCAAGTGGTGCCATGAACCGAAGTACACGGTGGCCAAGGCCACAACTCGAAAGGTGGCCAAGAATGGCTGACAACAACGTCACCGCTGGTGGCAACATGCAGACTGACAGTGCTACTTCGGAGGAGGATGGCCTTGGTGCCGGAGTCTTTCCCAATCACCCTCGGTCCGGCTTCTGGTTCAGCTCCAAGGGTGAGGCCATGGAGGCTTGGGAGATGAAGCCTCTGGAGTCCGACGCTGCTGGCGAGACTCGTCATCAGACCCCCAGTAATATCACTCAGAAGTGGGACAGTACAATTCTTGAGAGTGGTGAATTCGACCCCACCAATACCACCAAGGGTGTTGGTACTGAAGCTGGCCCTACCGATATTCCGAACCACAAGAGCGAGGGCTGAGCAATGGACCAGGATGAGGAAGAGTTCGATGTCGAATACATGATACGACCGGCGCGACATGACCGATTCTCCATCCTGGTTCCCGCTCTACAGGCGGCCTCCCATGGGGCCGCCGTCCTTGCCCGCATGTTCAATACATACTCGATGATGGCTCTTCAGCAGAGCATGACGGTTGAGTATGATCGACAGTTCAAAGAGATAACGGACAAGCTATGACCACACCTGTCGGTCGGGTCGCTGGTCCCGGCAGACTCTCTCAGCGCACAGACCAGCCCAAGGTTCAGATCCCCAACGCTGACTATGGGGAGCAGCAGTCCTACCAGGAGCTCCAGTCGGGAGCTCCCATGGCAGCCAGTCCAGGCATTCCCAGCATGGGTTCTGGTCAGGCTATCAACCTTCAGTCTCTTCTTGGTGGCATGGGGCAGAACGTCACGCCCATCAATTCACCAACCCAGCGACCCAATGAGCCAGTCACCACACCGGCCCCCGCTGGCATTCCTCAAGCCCAGCAGGATATGCAGAACATGGCCGCATATCTTCCCTACCTTGAGTATGCGGCCAATCTGAGTGGTGCATCATGGGGATTGCAGAACCTTGTGCGCCAGATCAAGGGGGCGATGTGAGCGATCCAGTTCCCTACTTCACGTACCCTGGCCAGTTCCTAGATCAGATGGCATCGCTTGCTGTGGTGATGCCGAAGTTTCAGCGCATGGCCTTTGATATATCCAATGTTCCAGGCTCGGCTGACATGCAGAATGTCATAGCCAGAGCGGCTATGACATCTGGCAAGACTCCGTATCAGCAGTAAGGAAGAGGGATGACGACTCCGAACCCATCGCCTGGAATGGCTCCGGCTCCAGTCGGATCTCTTGAATGGAATCAGCAGACCCTTGAGGCCAATGCTCGGTACCTTCAGGCGCAGCAGCAGTATAAGGCTACTGATCCCAAGCAGCTGGGTTCGGCGTTCGACTTCATCACCAAGCCGACCGAATGGGTCGGCTCCAAGCTTCATCAGGTGTACACGGATGTAGTTGCTCGACCTCTTGCCACCGCTCTTATCGCCACCCAGATCGGGGCAGCAGACGCCAACAACAACGGACAGGCATGGTCTAACCTGTTCAATGGCGATATCTGGGATCGAGCCTACACCGATGCCGCCCATGTCTCTCCTGGCCAGGCTCTTGAGTTCGGCATGGAGAACTTCTTCAAGTCGAATGACGATCTGAAGAAGGCGCTTCAGGCGCCTGTCGATGTGAACATCAAGAGTCCTTCGGGTCAGCCTACTGGTCAGATCGAGAACCTGAACCAGACTGGCTACCTGTGGGATAATCCCGATGCTGTTGCCGCCAAGTTTGACAGTGGCATTCAGAAGTGGATTTCAGGTGGACTCGATGCTGGGTACTCCTGGTACACGGATCCGGTAGCCAAGGCCGGTGAGGGCCTTGGTCTTCTGCGTGACGTTGCCTATGTTCGTCCAATGGTCACCAACTATCAGACCACCTTTGCCGACAAGGCGAAGCAGCTTCTGACTGGTGGAGCTCTTGGAAAGACTCCAGCCTCGGTAAGCAATGTCCAGAAGAACCTTGACTCTTCCGCATTCACTCAGCTTGGCAACCTGATCGAGAAGCAGCAGGGAAAGCTGGGTACCGCCTCGGAGGGCGGCACCTTTGAGAACTGGGTAACCAATCAGCCTTGGGCCAAGAACTCCTCTGATTCACCGGCTCTTGCTGCCGCACTTGGCAAAGCCACTGATCGCGACCAGATCAACTCTGTCCTGGCTATTGCCATGGGCGACCAGAGCAATCTTCAGAAGCTGACCGCACAGAACGCTGAGCTTGGTGCTCAGATGAATCAGCTTCAGCGACAGCAGTCCAGTATGCCGCTGAACTTTCCGGCGAATCCCACGCCGGAGCAGGCACTCGCTCAGCAGACTCAGCTTCAGCAAGTCTCTGACGATATCAGCAATATTGCCAAGCAGCGTGCTGATATTCAGAGTCGTATCGATCTGTCTGGCTCCATGTCGAGCGGTATGTATTTCAATCCTCTTGTCTCCCCGCTCGCAAGTAATGCCAAGCAGTTCGCCAGCAACCTGTACACCATCAAGGCTGGTGGGCCTCTCACGATGCCCATGGCTCTTGTGTACAACAATCTGTATGTCCGACCACTTCGTGTTCTCACTGGTGTGACGTGGGATGGTGTCCGTGCTCCTGGTCACATCAACCTGTTCGAGTCCAACTCTCACATTGCACTGAATGCTTCGCTGGATCAGTCAAAGGCGTTCACTATTCAAGAGCGACAGCAGCTTGTCTCCAAGTATATTGCTGCCACTCCCGATGATCGGGGTGCATTGCTGACTGGTATCGATCGACTTACGGTCGGTCGTATCGCTGACAAGTATGGCCTTGATGATGATCAGGCTAATGCATTGTTCAATACGATCACCGGCAAGCGACTCAATGCCACGAGTGGGAATGTCTACTCGACCGCTCGGATCAATCTGCCGGATGGCACGAGTGTTCGGGCGGATCACGTTGATGATGGCGGCAATGTCATTGCCGTCCATCCGATCCTTGCTTCTCAGCTTGAGAATACTCACATCCTCACGGACTATGAGCAGCTTGACAAGGTTCTGAAGAATAGCGCTCCAGCGTTCAAAAAGATCCTTCAGGATCAGGAGATTCAGGCAAAGGCTGCTTCATCCGACGGAACGATCAGTCAGAACATTCAGCAGAACCTAGTATCCAATGCAGCGCAAGAGACTGCCGATACTTCTCTGCGAGTAAAGGCCTATAAGGCTCAGCAGTTTACTGGTGAGCTTGGAACTCTGGCCAACAAGATCTGGAAGTTTGGTGCACTGTTCCGCGTGGGTTATGGCCCACGCGCTATCACTGATGACTTCATGGGTCAGGTCGCCCGAATGGGTGCCTACAACTTCTTCGTTGATCGCATGCTTCAGGGCGGGCGCAACAGCTTCTTCCGGAACTTCGCTCTTACTTTCACCGATACGACTGGGTATGAGCGTCAGATCGCCAGCCTTGAATCCGGCATCGCAGCCAAGCAGCTTGATGTCCAGAACTTCAACGACAAGATCGACAGGATCAACTCTTATCTGCCATCTGGTCAGAACTACACTGGTCGGGGAGCGAAGGGGCGAGCACAGTTCAACACTCGAACCAATCAGCTCAAGCAGACTCAAGCACAGCTGAGTGATGCCCAGGAGCAGCTGAACCAGCTTCGCGTTCAGCGCAACAAGCTTGGCGCCGTGAGGGATAAGCTTGGAGATCGCTACGTCATTACTCCTGACGGCTACGCATTCCCGCGTCCTTTTGAAGGAACGCGGGGTCAGATCTTCCGAGACATGAACTCCGACCGAAGCACCATCGACAATACTCTTGGTGGCACTGCTGCTGATCAGTGGAATGGTTTCCGCAATGGCGACTGGAGCGTTGTTGAACCCTCGACCGAAAATGCCACTCAGCATCTGAATGCATGGAGTCGAGTTGTCACCAGGCAGATCGCCAATGATCCTGCCGCTATGCAGGTAGTCAAGGGTGCGAGTCCGAAGCAGCTTGAGGCGTGGTACAACACGCCTCAAGGGAATCAGTACTTCAATTCTCTTGGCCTGAAGATGATGGGCAAGGATGATCTGGCCGATCGAGTCCACGCCACCGTCAACCAGATGCTGCCTACTGACACTCCTGCTGGCATGGCCCTTCGCCAGGCTGTCATGGAAGGACAGGATCAGAAGCAGATCGCTGACCTAATGAAGGAAGTTCCTCTAGTCAATCGTCCTCCAGTTCAGGCGGAGGGCGTTGGGTACAACCTCGGCAAGTCTGACATTGTCAAGCAGATGGACTCCGTCATGAACAAGTGGTATGACAACTTGTCCAGGATTCCGACCGAGTATCTCTCTCGCAATCCACTCTTCTTCAGTCTGTACCGCCAGCATGTCAATGACCTGTGGCTAGCCGCAAAGGATCAGGGAGTCACCAAGCTTACTCCCGACAATCAGGCAAACATTGTGGAGCAAGCCCGAAAGCTTGCTCTCAAGGATGTCAAGCGCTTCACGTACAACATTGACTTCGAGTCCAAGGTTGCTCATACCATGCGCTTCATGGCCCCTTTCTGGGGGCCGATGCAGGAGGGCTTCACTCGCTGGTCAAGGATTGTTGCTGATAAGCCTGACATTGTGGCGCATGCGGCAACTCTGTTCACCGCACCTATTCGCACTGGCCATGCTGTGGACAAGAATGGCAACCCTGTTGATGCCAATGGATATGCCGTCGATCCAGCTTCCGGCAACAAGTACTTGGTATCCAAGGGTGATATGCACCTTCAGTTCCAGCTGCCCAGCTGGGCTGCCAAGGGGCTTGGGCAAGAGGGCTTTCCCATCGTGGATATGCCCATCAATACCCTGAACATTGTTCTCCAGAATGACCCCTGGTTCAATCCGGGAACTGGACCTTTCGTCCAAATTCCCGCCGACTATGTTGCCATGAACTCCAATCCGAAGATTGGTGACACACTACAGAAGCTTGGCATTCTCAATCAGGTAACGCCAAGTGCACTGTCTCAGGCTGGTGTTGGTGGTATCGGGAACTTCCTGAACACCGCCATCAGTGGTCCGTCTCCTGACCAGCAGCAGCAGACCATGCTACAGATCATGCAGGCAGAGGACTACAGGTACAAGACTGGGCTACGTCCTACCGCGCCAACGTGGCAGGAGGTGAAGGACCGAGCAGCCAACCACGGCTTTCTCACGTCCTTCTTCAAGGCGGCTCTTCCTTCCCCGTTCAGCATGAGCTTCAAGGATCCCTACCAGTACTTCAGGGATCAGTATCAGCAGCTACAGCAGGCCAACCCCAAGACTGCCGATCAGATCTTCTTGCAGAAGTACGGATCCGCCGCATTTGATTTCACTGGTGCACTCAGTAAGAGCAACAAGAATCTGCCAGCGACCGCAGAGGCGGTCATGGCAGACCAGAGGTTCTCGGCTATCACCGACCAGTATCCAGAGTTCGCTGGTCTGATCCTTGGCCCTTATGGCAAGGGTGACTTTAGTAGCACCGCATACCAGCAGCAGCTGGCTGCTGGTGATCGAACCAAGCTTACTGCTCAAGAATCCATCTCGAATGCGAATGCGAACCTTGGTTGGGCTCAGTACCAGAAGTACATGAATGTGATTACTTCTGGCCTGTATCAGGCTGGATTCACCTCGTTCCAGGACAAGGGTGCTGAGGTGTACAATAATCAGCGCAAGGCTCTGATCTCTGTCCTGTCTGAGCCCACTCTTCCTGGTGGAGCGAAGAATCCATTCTACAATGCCGACTGGTCGCAGCAGTTCAACACCGTCGATCGCACCAAGCAGGATCGACAGGCGGCAGCACTACAGTCCATCGCTACTACTCAGGAGCTTCTGAATGATCCCACTCGTGCGGACATTCGAGGACTCAATCAGTACATGGTCTATCGTGATACTCTGACTAATCTTCTGGCAGCCCGCAAGAAGGCGGGCGGTAGTAGTGATGTCAACTCGAAGAGCAATGCCGACCTGAAGCAGAACTTCGCCTACGCTGTTCAGGGTTTGGTTCAGTCCAACACAATGTTCCAGTCATTGCATGACAGGTATCTCACGAACGACATGTTCAACCACTATGATCCATCACTAGTTCAGTCGGAGGGATAATGGCAACCCCAACGCCGCAGCCTGGAGTCACTCCTTCCGCTGGCCCTAGCGGTGGTGCAAGTAGCAGTGATCAGGCGTTCAACAATGCCCTGGCTGCCATTGCGGCAGCCCAGGGTACTGGTTCTTCTGGCACTGGCAAGCAGCCTGGAACGTGGGATCCAACGGCTATGGCAGTGGAGAGCGGGGACTATGGCCCGCTCTCCCGCCCACAGTCCGACTATGAGCATGGTACATACCGCCAGATCCCACAGCAGCAGTATGGCTTCAAGACTGTTCAGGATATGACGAATGAGTACTACAACTGGAATCAGGATCAGAAGGATCAGTTCCGCTCTAAGGTCGCACTGATCGACAAGTCAGCCCTGACCGCTTCTGATGCTGATCTCCTGAAGGTGTGGGCAAGCTATGTCCAGCAGTCGGCTGACTACCTGACTGCTGGACAGCACCTTACTCCCATAGATATCCTCTCGAAGGATATCGCCACTAAGGGTGGCGCTGCCGGCCAGACCAAGCAGACTACAACCAGCAGTGACACTACACTCACTAGTCGTGCTGACTCTGATGCCATCTTCCAGACAGCAGCTCAGTCCCTGCTTGGTCGTAATCCCACTGATGCCGAGAAGGCACAGTTCGCCGCCATGCTGACCCAGGCTGAACAGGCTAACCCTACATCCGCCACCACTACCAGTACATACGACAGCACTGGCAACGCCACCGATCAGACACGCACCACTCAGGGTGGATTCAATTCCACTGCCGCACAGGACCTGGCACGCCAGGTTGCCCAGCAGTCTCCTGACTATGGCGCCAATGCCGCCAATAACTACATGAATGTCCTGCTCGGCCTGGTGGGTGTCAAGTGAGTGTTGACGGTTCTCAGCTGGTTCAGTATCTTCAGCAGTTCCTCGGCACTCCCTACCAGTGGGGTGGTAACAATCTCTCGACTGGCGTTGACTGCTCAGGCCTTGTTCAGCAAGGCCTGGCACACTTTGGCATCTCTGTTCCACGAACCACTTATGAACAGGTTGGCGTCGGAAGTGCTGTAGCTCTTGATGATCTGAAGCCTGGAGATCTGGTCTTCTTTGATCAGAGCAGCGAAGGCCCTGGTCATGTTGGTGTGTATGCTGGCAATGGAATGATGATTGAGGCGCCCCACACGGGGGCCAATGTTCGCATGACCAACATCACCACACCGTACTACACTCAGAACTTTGCTGGTGCACGCCGTATAGACGGCGTCACCTGGAATGGCCAACAGGTCGCACCGAATGCTGTCACTGATCCAACCACTATGCAGAAGCTTTCTCCTGAAGAGATGGCTTCTCAGTTCGGTTGGAACTATGCCTTCCTCAAGTCCAATCCGGATCTGTCTTCTATCTTCGATCAGGCAGTCCAGGGAAGTTGGACGAGTGACAAGTTCAGCGCGGCATTGAAGTCAACCAACTGGTGGCAGACTACTGCTGATGCTACCCGTCAGGCTCAGGTTCTCCAGAAGACTGACCCAGCAACATTCAATGCCAACGTGTCCGCTGCCAAGTTGCACATTCAGGATATGGCTGCACAGATGGGTGCACCCGTCACCGATCAACAGCTGAACAACATTGCTCAGCAGTCCATCATGATGGGCATGAACGATGAGCAGCTGAAGAATACCCTTGGCCAGTACGTTGACTTTGTCAATGGAACACTCACTGGTACTGCTGGACTCTTCGCTCACAATATGCAGTCATACGCAAGGAGTATGGGTGTAAGCATCAGCGATCAGTCTATCAAGCAGAATGCTTCAATGATCGCACGTGGTCTGAGCACCGAAGAGGATTACAAGAACTTCATCAACGAACAGGCGAAGTCTCTCTTTCCCACTTATGCCAGTCAGATTGATGGCGGTCAGACTATGGACCAGATCGCCAATCCGTACATTCAGACTATGGCTCAGACGTTCGAGATGAATCCTGGCAATATCAACCTGACTGATCCCACAATCCTTCGCGCACTGAACGGGCTGGACCAGAAGGGTCAGCCCGTTGGTCAATCCATCACTGACTTTCAGAACACTCTTCGCGGCGATCCTCGCTGGAACTCCACTCAGCAGGCGCAGGATCAAGCGATGGCTCTATCGAAGCAGGTCCTTACGAACATGGGGGTGATGAGTGCCTAGGAATCCAGACTGGTCAGATGTAGCGTACGGATACTACAATCAGGGAAGCTTGCTTCCGCCCAATCCTGACGTACCCATCACGCCAGCCAAGCCAAAATCTTCCTCGCCAAAGTCCTCGCCATCTGGTGGTGGCAGTAGGCCCAGTGGCGGAGGTGGCATCCCTACTGCCTCCCCGTCCATTGATGCTGCGACTCTGGCGCAGCAGTACGGATTCACCGTTGCATTCTTGAAGGCATACCCTGAATTGAACGCTCTGTTCAATCAGGCTGTTGCTGGCGGATGGAGTGCTGATCGATTCACTGGTGCGCTCAAGTCCACCAAGTGGTATCAGAGCTTCTCTGATGCACAACGTAAAGCCCTGACTCTTCAGGCTACTGATCCTGCTACCTATAATCAGCAGCTGAATAGTGATCTCACTCATGTCCAGGATCTTGCCGCCCAAATGGGCGTCGATCCTAATGATGGATCAATGATCACCATTGCCACCAAGTATCTTCAGAATGGCTGGAACGATGAGCAGGCCAGGGCCGAGATCGGTCTGCACCTGAACTTCAATAGCGCGGGGATGATCGGGGGAGAAGCAGGCAAGGAGCTCGACACGCTCAACCAGTACATGTACCAGATGGGCGTGAAGAACTCTGATGACTGGGTCCGTCAGAACGTCATCAACATTGTCAGCGGCAAGGGCAGTGAGGATGACGCAAAGAACCAGATCATGCAACAAGCTATGGCAGCATTTCCTCAGTACGCAGAACAGATCAAGGGTGGCATGACGGTTGAGTCTCTTGCTCAACCGTACATGCAGAGCATGAATCAGATCCTGGAGATTCCCAGTGGTCAGATCAATCTCTTCGATCCTACGATCAAGAATGCCATGAGTTACAAGGATCCGTCTGGGAACGGATCCTCTCTTCCCTTGTGGCAGTTTCAGAATCAGCTTCGCCAGGATCCTCGCTGGGCCAGTACCAAGAATGCACAAGATGCTGCCATGGGTACAGCTCACAAGGTTCTTCAGGACTTCGGAATCTACTCGTAAGGTAAATCAATGGCACTACTCGATAACCTCTCTGGCGATCAGAGGAATGCCTATGAAGCTGTCAACAACCTGTTCAGCTCATACGGTCTGGATTCCCTGGCTCCGAAGATCTACTCCTACATTCAGCAGGGCTTCTCCTCTGACACGGTGAGCATCCTTCTCCAGGATACTCCCGAGTACAAGCAGCGCTTCGCTGGCAATGAGCTTCGCAAGTCTGCTGGTCTTCCTGTTCTCTCCCCGGCCCAGTACCTCTCCACTGAATCCCAGTACCGCCAGATTATGCAGGAGGCTGGATTGCCTCCTGGTTTCTACGATCAGCCCTCTGACTTCAATCAGTTCATGGCCAACGATGTCAGTCCATCTGAGTTGAAGTCTCGCGTTGATCTGGCGAATCAGGCAACCACTATGGCATCGCCTGCCTTAAAGCAGGCGTTGCAGCAGATGTATGGCATTGATCAGTCTGGCATTAGTGCATACTTTCTCGATGAGAGTCGAGCTGTTCCTGAACTTCAGAAGCAGGCTGTAGCTGCTCAGATTGGCGCTGAAGCATTGCAGCGTGGATTGCAGATCTCTACCAATGCTGAGAATTACGCCAAGGCTGGTGTGACCGATGCTCAGGCGGCCAAGGCTTATGGTCAGATCGCCCAGCAGCTTCCCGAGTATTCTCGTGTAGCTAATCTTTTTGGTGAGAATGTGACTCAGGGAGATTTTGAATCAGCGCTTCTGGGTGACAATGCTGCACAGCCTGGTGCTGTGCAGACTACTGCTCCTGGTGGCACTACTTCCGAAACTCCTGAAGCAAAGCTTGAGCGACTTGCCTCATGGAATAGGGCTCAGCAGGAAGGCAAGGCTGGTGGCGCTGGAACCGCACAGGGTCTGGCAAGGACTAGCACAGAAGCTTAATGGTTGACACAGTAAACTATTTACGTTATAAACAAAGTGAAGGGGACAACTCTCTCCCGTCTCCTTCTATCTGGTGGTGGCCCAATGGTAGGGCACTCGCCTTGGGAGCGAGTGGTTGAAGGTTCGAGTCCTTCCCATCAGACCGACACGAGGATCAACCGGCCCCGAGTGTCTGTAACTGAAGTCCGGTAGAGACGATCAACCGTGTATACCCCGATGCATGGTTCGCGTTTCGCATCCATTAAGGGAGTAATGCAATGAATGACGCATGGGGCGAAGACCTCGATCAGATCGCCAATAGTGGTGGCGGCGGTGCGTTGCGCAAGTTCGCCGAGGATACGGCCAAGCAGAACCGAGAACTCATGGACCGTCTCGCAAAGCTCGAAGCGCAGAACACTCGCAACACTGTAGCCGATATGATCGAATCTCAGGGAGTCAGCCGTCAGGCCGCTCAGTATTACGGCGGAGACCCTGATCCCGAGAAGGTTGCCGCATGGGTCACCGACATGCGCAGTGCCTTTACTGGCACTGCTCCGGAGACTCAGACTCAGCCCGTTGAACCTGTACTCAATTCTACCGACATGAACCAGTATCAGAATCTGATGCAGGCTGGTTCGAATGGAACTCCGGTTGTGTCGAACACTGATTCCCTTGGCGCCGCACTGTCGGACGCCAAGACTCCCGCAGATATGATTGCGGCCTTTCAGCGTTTCGCTCGATAGCAACTGAAGGGCTGCATCCTCCCTTAAGGATGTGAAATGGCTAACGCCTTTACTGGCACTGCCTCTATGGCGAACCTTGTCCAGACCGCGTATGACCGCGCTCTTGAGTTCGCCCTTCGTGCTCAGCCAATGTTCCGCATGGTCGCCGACAAGCGACCCGTGCAGCAGGCTATGCCTGGTTCGTCTGTTGTGTTCGAGATCTACCAGGACCTCGCTCAGCAGATCACCCCACTGAATGAGCTGGTTGACCCTGACGCCGTTGCAGCGGGTAACCCCAGCACTGTCAGCGTTACTCTCAACGAGTACGGTAACGCCATTCTCGTCAGCAACAAGCTCGACCTGTTCTCGTTCACCGACGTGACCGCTGGTCTCGTCAATCAGGTGGCGTGGAACCTGGTTGACTCTGTCGACCTGATTGTGCAGAACGTTCTCGCTGGTACTACTCAGACCCTGCGTCGTGATCCGACCACCGGTAACGTCACCTATGGTTTCGGTAGCAACCCTACCCAGCCTACCGCGCTGACTTCCATCACCTCTGCTGGCACCAACGCGAACAACACCTTCAGTTCCAGCATGGCGCGTACTGCTGTTGTGCAGCTGCGCACCAACAAGGTTCACCCGAACAAGGGCAGCTTCTACACCACCTACATTCACCCACAGGTCTCCTATGATCTGCGGTCCGAGACTGGTGCTGCTGCCTGGCGTGACCCGCACAACTACAGCGCCGCCGAGAACATCTGGGCTGGCGAGATCGGCGAGTACGAGGGTTCCGTCTTCATCGAGACTCCTCGCGCCATCAACGCTCAGGTTGGTGCTGGCTCTGGTTCGACCCAGACTCGCGTGTTCAACACGTACACTGTTGGTCAGCAGTCTCTTGCCGAGGCTTGCGCTGAGGACTTCCACACTGTTCGTGGTCCGGTTGTCGATAAGCTCACCCGCTTCCAGCCTCTTGGTTGGTACGGTGTCGCCGGTTGGTCCCTGTACCGTCCGGAGGCTCTGATCATGAGCCAGACTATTGCGACTCCTCGCCCGAACGCGTAATGAGTAAGGGGTGGGCTTTCGGGCCCACCCCTTTTACCTTGGAGCCATTATGGCCAACTGGCACTTCCAGACACCGGATATCCCCAAGGAAACTCCGGTAGCCTGGAATCCCCTAATGGAGCGCTTCAGCCTTACCCGTGGTGTAACTGTCCACCAGACAGCGCCAGGCCCCAACTATGTTCTTGTCCGCTATGACGCATACACCAATGAGCTGGGAGCTAGCAATCTCCCAGCTCTTCCGTCTGACCCCGAGATCCTGCCCACTGGGTTGAACGTCTTCCGTGGTGGCTACGACTGGATTGTGAATGACGCGACCAAGGCGGACCTCATCAACTCGGGCATTGGAATCACCAATGCCAACTTCACTCCCGCTTAAGAGAAGGATCAAGAAGATGGCTAAGCCGAATCCCAAGGCTCCGCTTGGTGAAGGCGGTCGCTTTGCTGCCGTAGCGAAGGCTGCTGGTGGCGGCAAGGAGGGTGCAGCTATCGCCGCTGCGGCCGGGCGAAAGAAGTACGGCAGCGCCAAGATGGCCAAGATGGCTGCCGCTGGCAAGAAGGCTGCGAGCAAGGGGAAGTGATGGCTGACAACTACGGCAACGTTGATCCGTCAAGGGAGGCAGCGCCCAAGCGCTGGTCCGACCTGGGTCACAGTTCCACCTGTAATAGCTACTGTTGTGCGATCGTTGGTCCCGGTGGCAAGGAGACCAACATTGAGAACAATGAGAAGGGAATTCTTGACTCGTATGTCCTCTCATTTGCCAATACTATTACCGGCGAAGAGCTTCCCTCTAACCACGATGGCTACGCGCAGGGCATCTACAAGACCCACAACTATGCCAGTACATCCGAGATGAGCGACTAGTGAAGAGTAAGGGCCCTTGCTCTTCGGGCTGCCTCACTCGGGATCACAAGACTTATGGCGAGTGCCTCAAGTCAAAGTCCGTCTCTCATCCCCCGACCATCCTTTCCTCTGCACAGAAACTATGGGATGGAGAGCTGCGCGCCTATGAGCGCGCAGTCTCTCAGGGGATTCAGCCGGATGGAACTACCATGAAGAAGATTGATGAGGCTGTTCGTAAGAGTGATGCTTCAGGCGTAGCTTATCGAGCGGAGAATCCTTATGGGTGAAATGCACGTCTATGTAGACAATCAGCCGAACATTCCCATCGCTGTCACCAGCACCAACACCAGTACTACGGCATCGTTCGTCAAGATTACCGATAGCACCGGAACGAACATTGTCACTGTTGACAGCGGTGGCCGCATTACCGCCAACGCCGTTGCTCAGGTGGCACAGAATCAGTACACGGAATCTCCGGTAAGCCGTACTACTAGCGGCAGCACCGCTGGTGGCTCTTGGACTGCCAATGTCCAGCAGGCTTTTGTTGGCGTCAATGTCACCGTCTTCAGCGGTGGCACCAGTCCCACTCTTACCGTCCAACTTCAACAGCAAGATGGCAATGGCATCTATCAGACCATTGCTCAGAGTCCAAGCATCAACGCCGTAGGTACCGCTTCATTCTCCGCTGGCACTGGAATGAACAGCGGTCAGATGATTATGGCTGGCCAGGGTCAGTATCGCCTGGCCTGGGTGGTTACTGGGGCTCCTACGACTCTGACTTTTCAGCTTGCCCTTAGCGCTCGGTAAGATAGGAGTAAGCACATGCTTGACTCGGTCAATGTAAAGTCAGACATTGGTCTGCCAACCTTTGCCGCCCTTGATCCCACGTGGACTGGGGTATACTTTCATGCTCTAGTGGATTCTCCTGGCGTCGTCGCTGCCAACAACTATCTCGCCGTGTTCAATCCATCCGGTAGCGGCAAGCTCGCCATTGCCCTTGGGTTCATCTGTGGCAGCTATTCGGTTGGCGCTGTCACCACGCCAGCATCAATGAGCGCATTCAGGATCACCGCCTCTAGCGCTGGAACTCTACTGTCAGCGGCGAACACTAATCGGTTCCTCACTTCCTTCCCCGATCCGGTCTCTACTGTCAGGACCGCAAACCCTACCGTGACGCTTCTCAATAGCACCAATCCCATGATTGGGATCGTCCCCACGGTTGCCACCACTAGCGTCGGTCAGACTGTGGCACCAACTCCTGGTGCTTCATTTGTTTTCCAGCCTGGCGAAGGTATTGTCTTCGCCACTCCCAGCGGAGACGTTGATCTCCGCTGGGATATGCAGTACGTGTGGGCAGAGAAGGCCATGTAGGGAGAGTCATGATTCAGGTAAACCCGTCACCGTCAGACATCATCAATGCTTCGGCTACGTCAACTACAAGTGGAATCATTACTGTTCCCGGTGGTCGCTGGCTTTCGGCGGATGTTCAGCTCTCTGCAAGTATCGCTCTCGCTGGAACCGCTGCTCCAGAGTTGACTTACCATATTCCAGGCGGCACTTCTGGTGCTGCTCCTGCTGATGGGTCGGTCCTTGCGAGGATTACTCTCACCGGCCTTGCGCTCACCACTGTATCGGATTCCAATACAACGGAGATCTTTGTCTATGGTGGCGACAACGGCTGCACTCTGAACTTCACTGCTGGAGCTACTGGCTCCAGCTCTATCACCATCAATGGCTTCCTGATCTAAGGAGTAGCATGCCAACCCTGGGGGATCTCAAGGGACGTATCAAGCAGCTCCTTCAGGGTTACACCCGCAATCAGGAGCAAATCACGTGGCTCAGTAGTCCCATGCTTGCCACTGATACAGTCTTCAATGTTGATCTGTCTACGGCCACGGCGGTAAACCGTGGCCTAGTAGAGATTGATGATGAACTCATCCTGGTCAACACTTATAGCTCAACCACTGGGATCGTCAACGTAGCTGCAAGCACGAACGGGAGGGGAGTGGAGAACACCACTGCCGCCTCTCATGCCACGAATGCCATCGTCACCATGGACCCTGACTTTCCCATGCAGCGCATCACCGAGGCACTGAACCAGACGATCCAGGCAACATATCCAGATCTTTATCAGATGGTCACCTACGACTTCCCGAAGGTGGCTGCACGGTATGAGTATCCTATGCCCACCGCTGCCGAGGATATTCTCCGAGTAACCTTTGATACCATCGGCCCATCAAGGGTCAAGGCCCCATCGCAGGCATGGCGCTTCAATCCACAGTGTCAGATAGACACTGTGGGTGGCCTGACTACTGGCAAGTCTCTTGAAATCATGGACTTCGTTGTTCCCGGCCGTACCATCCATGTCATCTACACAGCTCCGCCTGGGACTCTAGTCAGCGACACCGATGACTACGTGTCCGTGGTTGGCTATCCTGAGCGCACCACTGACATGATGATGTATGGTGCTGTGGCTCGACTCCTTTCGGGAGTCGAGGCCGCTCGACTTCAGCAGAAGAGTGTTGAGTCTACAGAGCGTGCACCGCTTGTTCCCACTGGTGCCGCGACCAATGCAGCAAAGTATTACTGGGGACTATATCAGCAGCGTATGCAGGAAGAGATTGACCGCCTGCACCAGCTGTTTCCGTCCTATCAGACCTTCCTGGCGTAAGAGGAGTTATGGCACAGAATCGTTACTATGCCAGTACGGCACAGCCGACCATCCTGGTCAACACCATCTCTCCAACTACGACCAGCATTCAGCTTCAACAGGTCATCGGATTTCCATCCAACACTCCATTCACCATCGCTCTGGATTACAACACTTCAGGCGAAGAGCTTGCTCTGGTGACGAATGTTGCTGGCACTACGCTGACCATCACTCGCGGCTTCGATGGCACGAGTGCTTCGGGTCACAATGTTGGCGCTGGCGTTCGACATGTCTCAGCAGCGATTGACTTCAATGAGGCTGGCGCTCACATTGGCAACTCATCTAGTGTGCATGGGATCACCGGCTCGGTCGTAGGGACGACCGACACTCAGGTTCTCACCAACAAGACTCTGTCTGGTGGATCGATCACTGGAACCATCTCTGGTTCCCCGACCTGGACCAGTCTTCAGACGTTCGGGAACGGTGCAACGTTCCCAACTACCATTCCTACTTTCCCTGTCGGCCTTGAGGCTGGTAGCACCAACCAGCTCGCCATTGACAGTAGCGGGAATGTAACTAGCAGTGGAAGTACCAACTTCACCAATGGAATCTACACTGGAAATCTGAGCGTCACTGGTCGTCTCAATTCCGGCAGTAGCGCCGTATACACCGAAAGCTCAACCCCGGGAACCGCCAATACTTCATCCACTACCTATGTGGATGTCGGTACCACCGTATCTGTGACCATCGTCGTTCCCCCGTCTGGCAAGGTGTATGTCTCCGGTCGAGCCGCAGCCTTCAACGGTACTGGTGGAACCAGTGTCTGGTCTGTTGTCAATGTCGTAGGCAGTGTTTCTGGAACCCTTCGCGCCTCCGTGGACGCGAAGGGTTTGGAGGTCCGCATCACGTCCAATATGGCTGGCACCGACCTCCCTGTCCATGAGAGTTTCGTACAGACCGCTACTCCTGGCGAGACGTTGACGATCAAGTGGCAGCATAGGACTACGGGCGGTACAGCTGGCATCGACTATCGAAGCTTGTCGGCCATTCCAATGATTGGGTAAAGATGACAAGCATTCACTCTATGATCAATCGGATACCTTTCAAGGTATCCGGTAGGTCGATGGCCAGCAGCGGTCTGTATATGCAGAACGCCAACCAGTTCGACTACGCTGTCGGTGGCATTCCATTCCTGTCTTCCACGTCGGATCAGAGGCCTGATACTGAAGGCGGAATCGAGCAGCGCAAGCAGCAGTTTGAGAACTATGAGGATCCTGGAGAGTATTCTCTTCTCCAGTGGTGGCTTCGTTCTCAGACCTCATTCATTGGTGGCGCTGGCGTCATCTATCAGGACCCAGACACTCAGGGTCAGCACAGGAATCTTCGCTTCGCCAAGAGTATTGGCTGCGACCCGTTCACCAATGTTGATTACATGCTCCTCCAAAAGGAGTTCAACAACTGCACTACGCTTTCAGGTTTCACTTCCAATACTGGGCCAGCATTCATCAAGACATTCAGCGGTGTGTACTTCGGTGACTGGGCCTACGTGGCCCAGGGTAACAACTGGACTATTCAGTCTGTTGGTGTATCCGATATTCCTGGAAGCACCATCGGTGCTGGCACGTGGATCATCTCCACTGGAGCGTCAGCCACAAGCTTCCTTCAGGGTGGAATGCCAGTACTGGTCTCCACTGGACAGCAGAGTGGCTACGCCTATGTCATGCTGGTTGACCCCACCAGCTCTGCGCACTGTGGAGTCTATCGTCTGCATCAGCCGCTGACTGGAACTCCTACATCGGAGTTCATTTACAATGTCACCATTGGTACGCCGACCAGTCCAACTCCAGGTGGCTACAAGGCATACACGCTTGGCGCTTCTCGTGGCTCAATCTTCCTTGGCGTAGACAATCAGCTGTACGTTCTGAATCCCTACATTGCCACTGGCTCCAACGCTCTGCCCACGGTGAGCGCGTCTGTCCCTCAAGGGCAGACGATTGTCTCTATCACTGATGGACCGGATGCAACCTACGTGGCAGCCAACGGGGTCAATCAGGGATTCATCTACAAGACCACGGTTGACAGTACTACGGGTGCCGTCAATGGCCTTCAGTTGACTGCGGTTCTCCCCCTCGGTGAGCTTCTCAATGATGCCCAGGCCTACATCAACAGCTACATGGTGCTCTCCACTACGAGTGGTGTTCGTGTGGGCACCTTCACTCCCGGCTTCTCTGGTGCGATCTTCGCCTATGGGCCGAAGATCATTCAGGTTCCAAGGCAAGGGACAGGGTCGGGGCCGGAAGGGCTGTCAGGCTTCGGACGTATCGCCCTCTATGGCACCAGGGCATATATCACCACGCAGGGACAGGCCCAGCATGATGGATCATATGGCCTCATGGCCATCGATCTATCCACCACTGTCCAGGATGTCAACACTGGGGCGCAGTTCAATCCGTATGCAACGTGGGACTATGTTCCTGGAACTAACACACCCATCGTTGATGTGAGCGTAACAGCCAGCGGTCGCCCCATGTGCACTACTGGCTACGATGCAAACGCCAAGGTCCAGCTAGAGCACCAGAACAACTACATCAGCTCTGGCTACTTCGAGACTGGTCGCTGCCGGTTCAATACCATGGAACCGAAGCTCTTCAAGTTCCTATCGGTTCGGACGCCGACTCCACTACAGGGTAACCTTGACGTCACCCTCCTGGATGATACTGGCGGCCAGACCCCGTACATCACCTATGGTCCAACGTTGGATCCTGGCGTTGGTGACCTCTCCACTCCTTCCCCGACCGGAGCAAGGAACTGGGAAGCCTTCAGGTTCACCTTGCATCGTGGGGCTACAGACCCCACGATCGCAGCACAGCTGGATGCATGGCAGATCAAGGGAATGCCTGGCAATATCCGACAGAGGAAGATTGTTCGAAACTTCCTCTGCATGAACCAGGAGACGGACAAGGGTGGACAGATCATCAAGGGCGACACCTACGCCCTTGATAGGCTCACTGCCATTCGTCAGATGTACCAGCGTGGAGACACCATTCTTCTCCAGGATCTGGCTCAGAACATCAGCACTCAGGTGGTCATTGACGACTACCAGTTCACCATGATGGCTCCGCCTGGCCCCAACAAGGAGAACTATGGTGGATATCTGACCATCACCTTCAGGACTGTCGCTGACACTGTTCCGAATGTTGCTCTTGGAACGGCCGAGAGTGACTGATGGATCTTACCAATGTAGCGGCCCTGACGATTGGGAGTGTGGGAAGTATCGGCGCCTACTTTGGCGGCCGATACCAGGCGAGATCACAGCAGAGTCAGATAGCAACGGATACCGTGGCCCTTCTGAGTACACAGATCACTGCTCTCAAGGAGCAGTGCGATAAGATCCCTACCCTTCAGCAGGAGATCAACGTACTCAGGGATCTTGTTACCCAACGTGCCGAAGTGGAGAAGGTTATCGAGATTGTCACCAGGATTGAGGGGAAGCTTGATGCTCAAGCGTGAAGGTTCGCCAACTTGGTTTGATCGTGATATCATCTACCCGGTGGGCGAGTTCGAGCAAGAGGCTGTCAGGCACGTTCAGCGCATCATGCGCCTGGAGGAGACTGGCACAATGGATCATTCTACTCGCTCGCACATCCAAGGGCTCCAGGCCCTCTTCAATCTGAAGGTTACTGGAATCCTTGATCTGCCAACGGCACAGAAGATCGAAGAGATCAGGAACAGGTATGCTTAACAAGAAGCTTCTCATTGACATGGCCGAGCGTATCGGCTGGACTGCTGTATCCGCTGGCCTGTCCGCTCTTACCGTGTACACCACTAAGCTTCCATCGGAGTACATTCCCATTGGGACCGTTGTCCTCACGATGTTGAAGACGCTCATTGCCAGCCGTATCGGTGACAAGAGCAGCGCTGCCCTACTTCCTTCGTCTAAGGAGACAACCGCATGAGCGGCCTTGACAACACTTCGGAGACCGTGCGCACGGTCGCTACCACTACCACTCTGACCAATAACGACTATGACCTCCTGGTCATCGGCGCTACTGGCGCCGTGACCGTGAACTTGCCCGATGCTACCAAGCTTCAGCCTGGTCGGTTTTACCGCTGCTACAAGGATGCTGCGGCTCAGACCATCACCATCACGCCGTTCGGTTCTCAGACCATTGACACCGCGTCTAGCACCACTCTTGCTTCTGGTGCCATTCACGCCAAGGGTCTTCTGACTGATGGTGCGAACTGGTTCACCGTCAGTTCTTACTGATCAATGAGAACAGCCCCCGACTCCAGGAGAGTCGGGGGCTTTCTTGCGTTTAGAGACCTACATCTGCGATGAGAATATCCTCATCGTCAGCATCATTGTAGAAGTGTCCAGCGAACAAGCGGTGCCCGCCATCCCCATCAGGGATTGCGTATATGGCAACTCGATCGGCGGTAGCTGCCTCTATAAGTTCTCGAATGGCATTGGCATATTCTTCGGGAGTCATCAGAAGCGAAGCTCCGTCAGGTCATGCCACGGATTGTGCTCAATTTGCTTGTAGATATCCAGACTGAAGTCACCGCCACAACAGCGACAAGAATTATTGTCAAACATCTCGACCGTGAACCCATCAGCCTTGGCGGCATCAATGGCGGCCATGATGTAGTCGCCCCACTCCCGGGAAGTGCGCTCGCCCATCAGAGCTCAATCCAACTTTCCATGTCAGTGATCATATCAGCCCGCCACTCGCTCCCATCTGGACACGAATGCTGTCCAGCAGCGTAGTAATTCCTATCCTCTACGTCGCCGACATATCCAACATAGTGACAGTTAAACCGACAGCCGAGATCGTTCTTGTAGGTGTAGCCAACCCTAAAGAAGTCAGGAACCTTCGTCATTCGCCATAGGCTAATTGTTCCACGATTTCCGGAGGGACTCTTGCACCAGGCATCCTTGCCATCTATGGCAATAATGGTCCATACATGAGGGAGACTATCAACGTTCACCTTGTCGCCGACCTTGAAGTCAGTCATTCTTCTTGCCCCAACTCATATAGTTCTTCACGTACACGAAAGCGTACGACAGGGTTCCGACAATGAAGCCATACTGTTTCGTCTGAATGGCATACGCAAGCCAGAGAGCTTGCGTGAAGAGGCTCAGGAGCCAGCCACTGCGCCTCTTCTTGCCTGCCATCCACATGCCAGCAAGGCCAAGTGGAGCAAGAATGTAACTCCAATAGTGGATCATTTCCTATCCTTTGCTCGCGTGTAACACCACCACGAACAGTAGGGATGATAGGTCTTGGTGGCTAGCTTCTCTTCGCAGTGAGGACAGTAGCTAGGCGGCATGGACTTCACCAGTTTACCTCATTATTGCAATCGTCGTAGTTAACATTATCGACATGATCGATATACCCATGACGATCGCAGCATACGGCAAACTCGAATCCGTCAGTCTTCATCTCGTCAAAGATATTCTGTAGACGACTTGCCCACTCGGAAGCCTTCATCGTTCAACCGTCACAGTGTCGCCATGCTCGGACTTCCAGGAGTTGTTACCAGTGGCACGCCAAATGGTCGTGCCACCACCGATGAATTGGGCTACGCCAATGCGAGCAGCAGTCTCATCACTGTAGCCACCGTAGGTCTGCGTTACAGAACCATTGGCACTACGGTAGACGTACTTCCAATTATTCCGAGTCGTCTTCCACATCTTCCCACTCCTCATCATCGTCGTATCCGGGGTGACATTCGGTGCAGTTCTCGGAACATTCAGCGAAGTACATGTCATCGCCATAGGTCAACCAGTCAGGATCCTGCTGAGTGTAGCTACTCATCTACATCAATCCAATCAAGAACTGCGTAGCATACTCCATGACCACTGCGCCCATGGAAAGCCTCAAGCTTCTGGATCTTGGGAAACTTGCTTGGGTGAAGATGGCCATACATCTGAGTGCGAGCACTGCGAGCAGCACCCAAGCTGGTGTAGGGACCCTCACGATCGCCAATTCGATAGAAGGCAGTCCCACCAGCACTGTACCTACCCAATCTTCCCACCCCGATTCCTGGGCAGCCAGCCCCCAAGAGGGGCTGGCTGAATGTAGTTCTGCTGATTAATGTAGTCGAGGAGATGATCACGATCCTCCTCAAGCTTGATGATGCGAGCTTCGAGAGCTTCGACCTTACTCACCAGAGCATTCATATCGAAGAGATCAGACCAGGTTGCAGGCTCTGGTCCCCAATCCCATTCGATACTCACGGCTGATGTCCGCAGTGCTTGCAGACAGTCATCTTCAGGTGACGTCCATCAACCATGGACTCCATGGTCGTCCACTCGTGAAGCTTGTTGGGTGAAACCTTGCAAGGCTTGTTCTTCACGCCACCCTTGAACATCCAGCCCATGTCACTTTCCATTTCCTACGATGAGCACTAGGCATATGAGTCCTAGCGCGATGATCAGTAATAAGAAGAACGTTGATGCGCAGCCCCCCGCAGGGGGCTGCTTTCTGTGATCAGATGGCATAGTACTTCAAATCGTAGTCGTCAATCTCATCCACGTAGTAGACGAGAAGCTTGTAACCGTCGGGCAGTTCATCTTCATCTACTGCCCAGAAGGTTTCGCCATGAAGCTCTTCGGTTCGATTGAAGCTCATGGTTTCGAGATGATTGATGGCTTCATCGAAACCGTCAAAGCGGTGGCCGAGAAGATTTACATCAAAGGCACTGTCGGTGTCACGCTGGAATTCAAGGAAGATACCGTACTGGGTCAATTAAAAAAGCCCTCTCACGAACTCGGGACCGCGCTCCAGATAGAGCGCGTTCACATCATATCCTTCAGGCAATTGAACGTGGATGGCAGACCTTCCAAGTTCCTTCTGAAGCTTATTGATCATAGAGTCTCCACCCACGTCCGGATCAGACCAGACGAAGACTCGTTGGAAATCCTGAAGGACATTCTTCCACCACGGTCGCCAGTTCGTGGCGCCCGGAAAGCCCAGAGCGGGGAGAGAGCACAGCTCCGAGAGCGTGATGGTGTCGATCTCACCCTCGGCAATGTGAATGTCCAGCGTATCCTTGAAGACGTCGAGTACTCCATACAGCTCTGGCGGCGAGCCACCAGGCTTCCAGTACTTGGAGTGCTTGTCGATCTCCTTGCAGTTGTGATCCTGAATGCAACGGAACGTGAAGCCTATCACGCCAGCAGGAGTCTGGTAGGGAATGGAGAGTCGTCCCTTGGCATTCTTGTGACCCTTGATGGGTTCAGTCACGAAGCCAAGTCCTCTTGAACTCGCCGTAGCTAGATCGATTCCTCGACTCTTGAGATAGGGAATGGCGCGTTCCAGATTGCTGCTGTACATCTCTTGCGCCAAGACCAGTGATTGCCTCTGCTCTTCGGACAGCATCCCAGTAACCAACTCCCTCTCTCTGCATGATCAGCTGTGCGGCATTACCTTTCATGCCGCACGAGTGACACTTGAAGTACTGCTCTTCATTACTGGTGGTGACAGTCGCTGACGGCGACCTGTCACCATGGAACGGACACTTGACTGGGTGATGGTTCCATCCATCCTCGATGGGGTCCGATCCGTAATGTTCAAGGATCGGACCCACCGGGAACCTGGGAAGGTCAACCATTCTTTCCGTACAGCTCAGTTTCTAGATGCTTGATGCGCTCGACCATCCATACCCAATCGTTGAGCATCATGAAGACTGGCCACTGCATAACAGTGGTCTCACCCATTCCATCAGGTCGCATGATGACCACGGGAAGTGGCGGATACTCTTCATCAGGATGTTCGGCGCTGTACTTCTCGGCAGCATCATCGGCCTGCTTAACCCAAGCCTTGGGATTGAAGGCCCGCCTGGCCTTCACCTCAATCGAGTAGCCAGGTGTGTTGATAATGTCAGATCCAGGGAGCGACGCCGGACGTCGCTCCGCAGAGGGGAACGGACCAGGATTCGAGAGGAAATCAGCAACGATCTGCTCAGTCTTCCTTCCCCGACTCACCCTTGAGTTCGCCAAGTCGCTTCGCCTCCTTTCGAATGATCTCAAGCAGCTTGTTAGTGTAGTACCAGTCGCTGATAGCGTCATGCGCAAGGCAAAGAATTTCCTCCTTGGTTAGGTTGAGATTGTAATCATGAATCCTATTGCGACTCGGAGTCCTAGTGAGCTTCATCAGATACTCCCGAAGGCGAGATTGATAACACGCCAGACTTCACCATCAATCTCGCCTTCAAGATCGTTACCATAGATCGCTCCACGCAGATTGATGAGCTCACCCCTCGTGAGGGTGAGTGTTACTGTAGGCTCGATGGGAGGATTGATCTTGTACTCAGCCATTGCTCCACTCCTTCTTCAGATCATCGTAGATTCGAATGAGATCACAGGCGAGACAGTGATAATGTCCAGCCTTCATGGTTCCGCAGCCAGTAGTGTGCGGACTGAAAATGTGACCGTCATCACCCTTGGGACACTCGTGAGGATTACTCATTGAGAAACTTCTCTTCGGTAGCCTCTAGTGCACCCTGAAAGACTCGATCAATGAAGTATTCAAGAACTTCCTCTTCATCGGCAGTCACGTCAATGGCAACCTTGGTCAAGGGCCTGCCGAAGAATGAGATGTGAATCCAGGAGCATACGATCGGACCACTCCAAGTGTCCCGATTATTTTCCCGATAATATGTGAATGGCTCAATGTCAATCTTCACGTCCAGTCCACCGCTCCATAGTCATTCATGATAGAGAAAAGTTCGCTCGTCAGACTGACTGCATCATCTCGATCGCCGATGTAATCATCAATCATTTCGATGAACTTCTGTTGCATCTCGTTGTACTCATCAGCGTGATGACTCAGACCCATCAGTCACCATCCACGATATCAACGCTGCAACTCATGTTGTCATCACCAATGGTGATGACATAGTCAACGCCAGAATGACCAGCGGCAGAATCAATCGCACGCCTAAACCACTCAAGGTCGGCGGTATTGAACTGAGAATCCCCGTGATCACGAACCAGGCTCACCAGTATGCGCTTCACTCTTCACCTCCCACATGTAGCCACATTCACATTCATGCATTCCATTAGGATGCTCACCCTCGGCGCACCAACATACACACATGATGGTCTCGGATGCCTCTTCGTAGCACCATTTACTCATCAGTCTTCACCTCATCCTCAAAGAGATTGACCTTCTGAATCTGCGGCTCCTGCTGAGCCGCATCTTCCATGCGAGACTGCGAGGGAAACGCCTCAAGCTTGAAGGTGGTCTTGCCTGACACATCGCTCTTGCCGTTGCGATTCTTCACTACAGCATAGTGGCCTTGGTGTGTGGTGATGATCAGCTCAGGAAGCTGATTGGCCTTCCCGAGAATGGCACTCATCGGCTGGCAGGGTTCACCCTTGACCGACTCAGTTGTGTGGTGGATGCCAACCATTGCCGTGTTCCAGTCGGCAGCAATGGCCTTCAACTCAGGCATGAGTCGCCAATAGTTCTGCTCAGCGACACCCTCATGGTCAACGTTCATGAGTACATCCACCACAGTGAGCCAAGGATATTCGCCATACACAGTGCGAAAAGCCTCACCTGACATGGCGATATCTTCAATGCTTGGCTTCGAGTTGAAGTCAAAGCGAACGTTACCCCACCTACCCAGGACCCTGGCTGCCGCGCCAGGGTCCCTCTCAATCTGCCCCTTGGCTATACGCATGTCTTGCTGAGTGAGCATGGCATAGGCACGGGTAATGATCGTATAAGCAGTTGAGTCATTACTGATATACAGAGTGGGAACCTTGATCTTGCGAACGAAGTTCATCATGCTGATGGTCTTCATGGAGCCGGGACCGCCAGCCAGAAGGCTGACGGCACCACGATAGAAGAGCGCCTCTCGATCCTCGAACACCTTGAACGGGGCAGGGAGGGGCTTCAAGGACTCCATGCCATCCATGACAGCTCTACCGAGACTACGGATAGTAAAGTCCCTTCTCCTCAGCCCAGTCAGCAACAGCCTCTACAAGGTTGTGAAGCCAGTTGGAGTTGTAGTTCTGGGCAATATCACTGATGTCTTCGTCATCAAAGCTCACCAAGATATTGCCATTATCATCAACGAGTCGCAAGCTCACAGCGATTACCCTTCTTGTGGTTACATGGACTGCACATCAGTTGCAGATTGAAGTAGTTGTTCTTGCCACCCAGCGACTTGGGTGTGATGTGGTCCACGGTCATGCCCTCAAAGTCAAACCATTGACCACAGCCAGCACAGAAATGCTGGCCCATCTGATAGTACAGTGCGTACTTGTGTCGTCGGTTACTCATCCCTCCTCCGATCAAAGGGACAGCCCCGAGGGGCTGTCCCACTATGAATCACTCAGGCTTGCGAATGGCAGCCTGGAACTTATGCGGACGAGAACCCTGCTTGGGCTGAGGGCCAAGGCCGGTCCAGGCCATGACGAACTCATGGCCGATCACGAGATCCGACAAATCAGCAGCGACAAGCGCATCGCTCAGCGCCTCGAAATGTCCACTCTTGTTCAGGTAGACGGAAACCTTCTTGCCATCGGGCTGCTGAAGGTTGACCTTGACCGTGGTAGTCGTAGTCTTCTTCCCCTCTTCAATGAACTGGGGAGGCTTCGGCATCTCATAGGGCTCAGTGAACTCAAGGATAATACCCTGAACCTTGGAGCCGATGTCCTCAAACTTGAAGGCTTCA
>Ga0105237_10000778_pt1 | contig 43646 bp, 30 predicted proteins | sample KBSC24metaG_FD_81520 | JGI IMG/M metagenome (GOLD analysis project Ga0105237, IMG submission 81520) | Corn rhizosphere microbial communities from Kellogg Biological Station, Michigan, USA - KBS C2-4 metaG | ecosystem: Host-associated > Plants > Roots > Rhizosphere > Soil | place: Michigan, USA...
CGTGCCGCTTTTCTCGCCACGGCCGCCTCCGTCAACCGTTACCGGCTGGGCGCGATCGAGCGCGCCACCACCACCATCGAGCTGGCCCTGCTGGACGAGCCGGCGGATCTGGCGCTGCTGGCCGCCACGGCCGAGGACCACCTGGTGGCGGGTCGCTGGCGGCGCGGGCTCGAGCTGCTGGATCGGCAGGCCGACCTGGTCGTCGATCCCGAGTACGCGGCGGTGTTGCAGGCCCACGCGGCGCACATCGCCGAGTCGCAGCTGAACGACGACGAGGGCGCCGCCCGCCGCCTGCGGCGGGTGCTGGCCGTGCGACCCTCCGATCCGGTGGCCCTGTCGGCGATGGAGCGCATCGCCTCGCGCAGCGGCGACGTGGCCCTGCAGATCGAGCTGCAGTCCGCCTCGGTGGGCCGCGCCGAGGACCCGGGCGAGCGCGCCGCGCTGGCGGTGCGCGCCGCCGAGCTGAACGAGCTGGGCCTGTCCGATCTGGACACCGCCGCGGCGTTCGCCCGGCGGGCCCTGGACGCCATCCCCGGCTACGGGCCGGCGCTGCACACGCTGGACGGCCTGTACGCCCGCCTGGGCCGCTGGAACGACATGCTGCGGGTGATCGAGACCTCGTCCGCCAACGAGGCGGCGATGGAGAGCGCCGGCGCCGCGCGGGCCGACGAGGCCACGGCCCGCCGGCTGGAGCGCATCGGCGCCGTCACCGAGTCGGGCCTGGCCGATCCGGGACGGGCCCTCGAGATCTATCGCCAGTGGGTCGAGCTGGGCGTGCGCCGGCCCGCGGCGCTGATGGCGCTGCTGCGCGCGGCCGAGAAGGCGGGCGATTCCCTGGTGGCCGGTGAGGCGGCGCTGAAGATCGGCATGGACATCCCCGAGATGTCCGACGCGCAGCGGATCGCCTGGCGCTACCGCGCCGCCACCCTGTACGAAGAGCGGGCGGCCGCGGACGCCGAGGCCATCGGCGCCTTCGAGGCGGTGCTGGAGCTGGCGCCCCGCTTCCGGCCGGCCTTCGCCGGGCTGGCCCGGGCGCACCGGCGCATGCGCAACTGGGCCGCGCTGGCGGACGTGTTGCAGCGCCGCGCCTCGTGCGAGGCCAGCATGTCGCGCGCCGCCACGCTGGAGGTGGAGGCGTCGTTGATCCATGCCGAGCGGCTGCTGGCCCCCGACGCGGCGCTGGCGGCGCTGGAGCGCGCGCTGGCTTTCGAGCCGGGCAATCTCTCGGCGCTGGACTTCCGCTGGCGCTTGCTGCATCGGCTGGGGCGGTTCGAAGAGGCGGCGGAGGCGCTGGGCACGCTGGCCGACCGCCTGGGAGACCCGGCCGCCCGCGCCGCGATGTTGCGGCGGCAGGGCGAGATCCTGGAGTGGAAGCTGCGCCGCCCGCGCGAGGCGCTGGTCGCCGTCGAGCGGGCCCTGGGCATCGCCCGCTATCCGGGAATGGCGGTGACCGAGCTGGCGCAGGAACGGCTGTTCGATCGCCTGGGTCGCCACGGTGACGCGGCCGCCTTGCAGCGCGATCACCTGAACACGCCCGCCTGGCAGCTGACTTCGCCGGGTGGAAACGCCGCCGCCGCCACCGCTGCCTCGGGCGGGCGGCGTCTGGATCTGGCCGTGCGCCTGGCCGACCAGGAAGAAGGCCTGCGCATGGTGGGCCAGCTGGTCGAGGCCGCGCCCGGCGATCTGTTCGCGTTGGAGCTGCAGGTCTGGCTGGGCCACCGCGTGGGCGACGACGCGGTGGTGGCGCAGGCGTCCGAACGCATCGGCGAGCTGCACGACGACACGGCCGTGCGCGTGGCGGCCTGGCGGGCCGCCATCGGCGCGCGCGCCCGCATGGGCGCCGAGCCGGCGGCGTGCTTCTCCCTCTATCAGCGCAGCGCCGAGGCCGATCCGGCCAGCGACGCGGTCGCCACCTTCGAGCGGCTGGCCACGCGCCGGGGCGACTGGACGCGCGCCCGGCCGGCCCGCCAGGCCCTGGCCGACGCCGCTCCCGACGATCGGGCGCGCGCGGTGCGCCTGTGGGAGCTGGCGGCGGCGGAGCTCGAGCTGGGCGAGCGCGGTCGGGCCATCGAGGGGCTGGAGCGGGTGCGCGAGCTGGCGCCCGATCTCACCGTGGTGGGCTGGATGCTGGCGCAGTTGCTGGAGGCGGACGGAGCGGCGCGGGCTGCCGCGGACGCCTACGTGGTGTTCGCGCAAGCGACGCGCGTGCGCGAGCGCGCCAGCGCGGCCTTCCGGGACGCCGCCCGCCTGTACGCCCAGTCGCTGCGGGACGACGAATCCGCAGCGCGCTCGCTGGAGGCCTTGCTGGCGCTCGATCCCGACGCCGACGTCGACTTCCAGCTGCTGGAGGTGATCCTCAAGCAACGGGGTGAGCTGGACCGCCTGGTCGAGGTGGCCCGCAGCCGCGCCGCGCGGGGGGCCGCGGGGGCGCGGCGCGATCGGCTGCTGCACCTGGCCGACCTGCTGCGCGAGCGGCGTCGCGCCGACGCCGTCGAGCCGTTGCAAGCAGCGGTCACGCTGGATCCCCATCATGTCCCCGCGCTGGTGGCGCTGGCCGAGCTGTTCGCGGAGCTGGGCCGCACGGCCGAGGCGGTGACGACGTTCCGGCGCGTGGTGGCGGTGGCGCCCGACGCGCGCGGGGTGGCGGCAGCCTGGCTGCGCGTGGGGCAGCTGGCGGCCGGGCCGCTCGGCGATCCCCAGCTGTCAGTGGCGGCGTATCGCAGCGCCCTGGCCGCCGTGCCCGACGACGTGGCGGCGCTGTCGGGGATGACGCAAGGGCTGCTGCGTCAGCGCAACTACCAGGGCGCCGCCGAGGCGCTGCAGCAGCTGGCGGCCATCGATCCCGATCCGGCGGCGCGGGTGGGGCACCTCATCTCGCTGGGCGAGATCCTGGCCGGCCCGGTGCGTGATCCCGAGGGCGCCGCCGAAGCCTGGGAGAAGGCCCTGGAGCTCGACCCCGCGCGCGCCGTCACCATCGATCGCCTCGAGGCGGTGCTGACCGATCTCGATGACCCGCGACGTCTGGCGCGTGCCCTGTCGCGCAACCTGGAGGCGGCGCCGGACAACGTGGCCCGCCGCCTGCGGCTGGCGCGTCTGCTGCGCGGTCCGCTGGCCTCGGCCGACCGCGCCGCGCAGGAGTTTCGACTGGTGGTGGAGCGGTCGCCAGCGGACGCGGGCACGCGCGCCGAGCTGGCCGCGGTGCTGGAAGAAGCGGATCACGCGCCCGACTCGATCGCCGAGCACCTGGTGCTGTTGCGCGGCGAGCCCCTGCGGGTGGAGTCGCTGCGCGCGCTGCGCAGGCTGTTCGCGCGCGGCGGCGATCGGGCGCGCCTGGAGGTGGTGATCGCCATCCTGGCGGCGCTGGGACTGGGTGATCCCGACGACCAGCGGGCGGCGCGGGACGCCCGCCAGCGCTGGTCGGAAGAGCCGCGGGGCTCTCTGGGCCCCTCGGACTTCGAGGACATCGTGCGCCACCCCGCCGAGCGCCACCCCGCCACGGCCCTGCTGGCCACGCTGACCGAGGTCATCCCCCGCATCCACCCCTTGAGCCTGGAGGAGTGGGGGGTGACGCGCGCCGATCGCCTGGCCCCCCGGGCCGACGATCCGGTGCGCGCGCTGGTGCAGCGGCTGGCCACGTTGTTCGGGATCGAGGACGCCTTCGACGTCTTCCTGCCCCGCGCCGGGATCAGCCAGGTGGAGGTGGAGGCCACGTTTCCTGCGTCCTTGCTGGTGCCGGCCTCGCTGCTGGGCTCGGTGCCCCGCCGCGAGGCGATGCTGCAGCTGGCGCGCGCGCTGGCGCGCTTGCGGGCCGGCAGCTACCTGGCCACGCGGCTGTCGGCGCGCGAGCTGGGGATCGTGCTGGCCGGCTCGTTGCGCTCGCGCTACTCGGACTACGGGCGGGGCCTGGGCAGCGAGGACGCCCTGGCGGAGACCGAGCAGAAGGTGGCGCGCTGGCTGCCGCGGCGCCACCGTCGCGCCTTCGATCGGGCCGTGGTGGGCGTCGCCGAGGCGGGACCGCTGGATGTCAGCCGCTGGCGCCAGGCCATGACCCACACCGCGCACCGCGCCTCACTGGTCGCGACCGGCGACGTGCTGGGGTGCCTGGAGCACATCATCCGCTCCGATCGCCGGCTGGCGGCCGCCGCCTCCAGCCCGAACGAGCTGGTCGAGGTGGCGCGCACGACGCCCGAACTGGTCGAGGTGGTCTCCTTCGTGCTGAGCGACGAATACCTGATGCTGCGAACGCAGGTCAGCTGAGCCCGGCCCCCGGAGGCCGGCGGTCCGTCACTGGAAGGTGCCGGCCACCCCGACCCAGCCCGCCAGATACGTATCCGCGGCGCTGGTGGCGTCGATGCGGTCGTCGGCGGTGGCGTTGGTCGTGATCGCGTAGCGGCGAACGTCGCCGCCCAGCGCCACCGCGAACATACGGTTCAGGTGGTAGGCCAGGGCCAGCCCCGCGTCGAAGGCCACCCCGGCCTTGGCGTTCGGAAAATAGATCGCCGACTTCACGCCGTAGCTGCCCGCTCCCAGGCTGGTGACCAGGCGGTAGTTGGCGTCGACCATCAGGGACAGGCCCTCGCCCAGACGGACGTCCAGTCCGGCGCCGCCGCGGATGCCGAAGTACGTGGTGTCGGGCAGGCTGACGTTCGGACGCTGGCCGCTGCCGTCGTCGGTCACCGAGAACGAATGGCGGAAGACGCCCGCCTGGACGCGCAGATCGCCGAACGACAGCGGCAGCCTGAACACCAGTGAGCCGTGCACGTCCAGCATCGTGGTGGGGAACACCTTCACCAGCTTGAACCATTTCTCGAAGTCGCCGCCCGCGCTGATGCCGAAGTTGGTGAGGGGGAACCACGCCACCTCGAGGCCCACGGTCGGGCTGTTCAACGACGCGCCCGCGATCGGCATCGGCGCCACGTATGTGAACGAGCGGTGCAGGTAGCGCAGCTGCGCCACGGCGACCAGGCCGGGCAAGTGATGCTCCTTGGCCTGCTCGGGGGGCGCCTCCTCGGCGGGCGGCCGGCGCCGCACGGGCGGCCGCACCACCTTCTTCTCCGGCCGCTCGGTGGCCTCGGGCTCAGGCGTGGGGGCGGGCTCCGGGGTCGTCGTGTCGGGCGGCGTCTCGGGCTCGGACGGCGTCTCGGGCTTCGCACCTTCTTCGTGCGCCAGATCCCGTGGCGGCATGCCCATCGTGTCCCCGGCCTGGGCAGGGGCCGTCAGCTTCACCGCGCTGCCCAGCTTCTTCCAGAAGCCCTTGGCCACCACGGCGGCCAGACGTCCGGGCGACCCGTGCGCCGTGAACGTCTCGGTGCCCAGCGACGCGCCATCGGAGGCTGTCCGCACGCTGATGTCGACGCTCTGCTTTCCGCGCTCGCTGGCGAAGCTGAGCTGCACGAACCCGTCGACCTTCAGCTTCTGTCCGAGCGCCAGCCACTGCTGATCCTCGGACGGCGCCGTGCCCTTCTTCTGCGGGAGCGCCTTGATCTTCGCCTTGGCGAGAATGCGCGCGATCTGGGCGCGCACCGGGCCTTCCGCGGGGCCGCCGCCCTCGGAGGACGTGATGGCCAGCCGCTTCTGCGCCGCGTGGCCAGGGGCAGCGTGTCGGGCAGGCCGGCGCCCCTTCGCCAGTGCGGTGGACGGCAGAAGCGCCAGGGCCGCCAGCAACAGGAACGCCACCCAGGGAGACGCCGGGATCTGCCGCACCCGCCGTCCCATGCCGCCGCGACCGCGCTTGATCACCACCGGGCGATTGTATCCCAGCGCGGCAGGACCGTAACTTTTGCCGGGATCAGGGACCGCCGTAGACGCCGCCCAGCCCCACCCAGCCCGCCAGGTAAAGGTCGGTGGCGCCGCTGGCATCGATGCGGTCGCCGGGATGGCCGCCCAGCGCCATCACATAGCGGCGAACGTCGGCGCCAGCCTGCGCCTCCAGCAGGGTCGTGATGCGATACGCGAGCACCACGCCGCCATCGAACGCGGGCCCGGGCGCGGCGCGGGGAAAGTACGGCTGCGAGGTCAGGGGATAACCGCCGCCGTCCAGGCTGGTCACCAGGCGGTAGTCGGCTGACACCGTCAGCGACAGCGCGGGCGTGAGCGGCATCGCGAGCGCGCCGCCCCCGCAGGCCCCGGTGTACACGACGTCCGGCGTGCTGAAGTTCAGCCGGCTTTGAGTGCCGTCGTCCGAGATGGCGAAGAAGTGCCGGAAGGCGCCGGCCCGCAGGTACAGCTCGCCGAAGGACAGCGCCATCCGGAAGACCAGCGAGCCGTGCAGATCCGACGACAGGGTGGGGTACTTACCCAGCTCCTTGATCCAGTTCTCGGCCTCGCCGCCCACCGCCAGGCCGAAGTTTGCCAGCGGAAACCAGGCGACCTCGGCGCCGAAGGTCGGCGTGCCCACGGTGGCGCCCGGCGCGGCATTCGATGGCGTGTAGGTGAACGACCGGTAAAGGTAGCGGGCCTGCACGACGGCCGTCACCGTTGGCTCGCGCGGGGCCTGCCTGTCCTTGCCCTGGTCCCCGCTTTCGCGTGCGGCGGGTGCCGCCGTCCTGGGCCTGGCCGCCTCGGTCGCGGTCGCGTCCTCGGCTTCCTCCGCTTTCGCGGGCGGGCTGTCGGGCTTCTCCGCGGTGGCCGCCCGCGGGGCCTCCGCCGGGGTCGCCGCCTCCGGCTCGGGCGGCGACGCCGGCTTCTCGCTGGGGGTCGCCGTCTCTTTCGCCGTCTCTTTCGCCGTCTCTTCCAGGGCCAGGTCGCGGGCGGGCATACCGACGCTGTCGCTGGGCGGCGCGGCGGAGGTCTGTCTCACCTTGGCGCCCAGCTTTTTCCAGAAACTCTTGCCCACGACGGCGCCCAGCTTGGCCGGTGGTCCCTTGGCGGTGAACGTCTCGCTGCCCAGCGCGCTGCCGTCGGCGCCGGTCCGCACCGTCACCTCGACGCTGCGCTTGCCGTGGCCGGCCTCGAAGCTGAGGTGGATGAAGCCGTCGACCTTCAGCTTTTGCCCCAGGGCCATCCACTGCTGATCGTCGCCGGGCGCCTCGCCCTTCCGGTGCGCGACGACCTTGACCTTCGACTTCTTGAGGACTTTCGTCAACTGGGCGCGCACCGGCGCTTCGGGCGGTCCCCCGCCTTCGCTGGACGTGATGGCGATGCGTTTGGGGCGCTCGCCCTCGTCCCGCTGCGCGCTGCGGTGCCCACCCTGATGATGCTTCGTCGCATGCTTCGTCGGATGCTTCGTGGCCTTGGCCTGCGCGGTCCCGGGCCCCAGAGCCAGCACGATGGCTGCCACCAAGGTCAGGACGCAGGTCACGACCGGGGCGAGGGACGAGGGCGAGAGCGGCCGGCAGGGGGCCCGGCGTCTCGCTCTTGCGCGCTGCGGCTCGATCACGACCGCGGAAGTGTAACCTGAGGTACGGCCACGGGACGAGCGGGCGCCGGCCACCCGGCCCCCGCTTCCCGCGCGCTCAGGGCCCGGCGGCGTCGGCCTGCGTGGCTGCGGTCCCCAGGCCCCGGGCGGTGCGGGTGCGCAGGCAACCGAAGCCCACGATGACCTGAAAAACCAAGGCGATGGCCTGGGCGCCCAGGCTGGCTCCCAGCACCACCGCCCGGGGGTCGAGCGACCCGGCGGGCACGTAAGGCGAGAAGAACAGGACCATGGCGGCTTGCGTGGTCCCGAGGCCCTGCACCGAGATGGGCAGGACGGCGATGAACATGACCACGGGCAGGGCGGCCAGGGCCACCCCCAGCGGCAGCACCACCCCCAGGCCGCGCAGCGCGACCAGCTGGAACGCCATCAGCGCCGCGATGTGAGGGACACGCACCACCATCGCCTTCAGGTAACCGGTCAGGCCGGCCGACAGCAGCACGTCGAACAGGGGGCGGGACAGCAGGAACCGCGGGCGCAACAGCACCACGATGGCGTAGGCCCCCAGGCCCACCCAGGCCGCCGTCACCACCGGGACCAGGGCCTTCACCTGGGTGCCCCCCACCAGCAGGCCGGCGGTGACGAACGCCAGCAGCACGATCAGGTTCGTTCCCATGATCAGCAGCACGGTGGCGACGCCCCGCATGACCGGCACCGCCCTGACCCGGTGCACGAAATAGACGATGGCCCCCTGACCCACGCTGTAGTTGATGGCCGCCAGCAGGTAGGTCGCGCCACGCACGATCAAGACGTCGCGGAACGGCAGCTTCGCCAGGAACCATCCGAACGTCTTCCACATCGCGAACGAGTCGGCGAGATAGATCAGGACCACGGTGGCCAGCACCGCGGGGATGGTCCAGGGGGCCGCCTGCTTCAGCGCGGCGACCACCTCACCGATCGGCGTCTTCCAGAAGAGCCAGCCCAGCGCGGCCGCCGTGACGACCCACGCGGCGATCCGTCCCAGCCGTGCGCGCATTGCCGCCTGCGTCTTACACGAGGCGGGGGCGCGCGGAAAGGGGACGGGCCGGGGGAAGCGCAGCGACCGGACGCCGGCGCGCCGCCGCGCTTGACGGCCGTTGCGTCGTGATTCCGGTGGGGGTCACGGAGGTGACGCAAATGTTCGAGCTGCTGAGGACCATTTCCAACGGTCAGGAAGTTTTCACCCCGCGCGCCCGTGAATCGCTGGCGCGCGATTTCGTCCGCCCGTTCGCCGGATGGCAGACGGTGGCGGCGCCCGCGTCCGACGTGATCGAGACCGCCGACGCGCTGAAGGTGCTGCTGGACCTGCCCGGCTTCGACGCCGACTCGCTGCGCATCGAGTTCGAGAACGACCTGCTGACGATCGAGGCCGAGCGCAAGACGCGCGACGAGAAGGGCGAGACCTATCTGATGTCGGAGCGTGGCATCGGGAAGTTCCGCCGCGCCTTCACCGTCAACGTCCCCATCGACTCCGAGCACATCGAGGCCGCTTACGATCGGGGCGTGCTGACGGTGACCTTGCCGAAGCGGGCCGAGGCCAAGCCGCGCAAGATCGAAGTCAAGGTGAAGTGACACCCGGCTGGTCGGGACGCGGCCCCGGGGGCGGCTGAGCCGGGGAGGGACCGGGTTCCGGTTCCTTCTCGGCCTTCAGGATGTCCATGGCGTCGAGGTTCTGCGCCAGGTCACGCCCGATCCGATTGACGGCGGCGTGATCGTGTCGGATGAAGGCGTCGGCGGTGGCGGTCCAGGCGTCCTCGCGCAGCTGCAGGTAGCGGGTCAACTCGTCCACGAAGTGCTGTTGCTGCGGCATGACCCGCTTGTGCGCGGCGAAGCGGACCCGGAAGGCGTGCCACGGGGGCAGCACTTGCTGGCTGATGATGCGCGCCATCTCGGCGTCGTCGATCTTCCGCTCGGTCAGGCGCGCCAGCGCGTCGTCGTAGATCTGGACCGTCTGGCGTTCGATGGGCGTGAACGCCGCCAACTCGGTTCCCAGGTCCGCCGTCCGGGGAAGCAGGCGCGCCGCCGCGACCACCACAGCCAGGCCGATGGCCGCCGTCAGCAGGGCCTTTCTCGTCGCGTGGGCCGCCCGCTGGCCCAGCAGTGAGGCCACCGCCAGACCGACGATCGCTCCCCCCACGAAGCCGCCGCTGTGGGCCGCCATGTCGATGCCCTTCACGCGCAGGCCGAAGAAGAGGTTGAACCCCACGAAGGTGATGGCCGTGCTCTGCAACGCCGACAAGGCCTGGCGCGGCACCGAGCCGCGGTGGCGCAGCAGGTACGAGACCAGCGCGCCGTAGATGCCGAAGATGGCGCCCGAGGCGCCGGCCGACACCGTGAACGGATGGACCGCCATCGAGGTCAGCGACCCGGCCAGCCCGGCCAGCAGATAGGTGACCAGATAGCCCGCGTTGCCGAGCAGCCGCTCGACCAGCAGACCGATCTGCCACAGCCCGATCATGTTCATCAGCAGGTGCACGGCGCCCACGTGCACGAAGGTGTTCGTGAACAGGCGCCAGCCTTCGCCCCGGCTGACGTAGGGCCCGAAGTCGGCCCCCCAGCGCAGAAGGTTCTCCGAGGTCGGGCTCATCACGCTGACGCCGGACGCCACCATCACCACGAAGACGGCGACGTTCAGGCCCAGCAACAGCGGCGTCACCCAGACGCGCGGCGTTTGCGTGAACAGGGCCAGGCGGAAGTCGACCACCGTCGGCGCGGCCAGCGTGGGCGTGAGGGGGCGGCGTTCGTCTTCCATGGGCGCGGTGGAACATAGCGCCGAATGCGCGCCGGCGACGGCAGCGAAGTCGTCGTTTGACACTGGCGCGTGTCGCCGTGAACCTATCGTCCATGCTGCGACGGTGGGGGCTGGCCGTGGCCATCACGGTGACACTGGCGGGGCCGGCGCGGGCCTGGGACGACTTCGGACACATGCAGGTCGCGGCCGCCGCGTACCAGAGGCTGGCCGCCAAGACCAGGACGCGCGTGGACGCGCTGCTGAAGCTGAACCCGCACTACAACGACTGGGTCGTGGGTGCGAAGAAGCGCGATCAGCCGCGCGTGGCCTTCCTGCGCGCCGCCACCTGGGCCGACGCCATCAAGAGCGATCGCGCGTACAAGGACGACGATCAGAAGGCCAGCACCGCGGGACAGAACATCGGCTATGCGGATCGGCTGCGTCACAAGTACTGGCACTTCGTCGACAGCCCTTTCTCGCCGGACGGGACGCCGCTGATCGACGCGCCGGCGCCGAACGCGCTGACGCAGCTCACCCTGTTCAAGCAGGCGCTGTGCTCGGCGACGACCACCGATGACGTGAAGGGGTACGACCTGGTGTGGTTGCTGCACCTGGTGGGCGACGTGCATCAGCCGCTGCACACGGTGTCTCGCTTCGACAAGGCCGACCCGCTGGGCGATCGCGGCGGCAATCTGGTGCAGATCACCGGCAATCAGCAGCCCCCCGTGTGCGACGATCCCCGCTACTGCCCGTTCGGCCCCCCGGCGGAGCTGCACGCCTTCTATGACGACGTCACCGGCTCCGGCTACTGCGCCGAGGAGGTCCAGGCCGCCGCTGATGCTTTGCCCAGGCCCAGCGCCCGCAAGGCCGCCATCTCTGACGAGAGCGTGTGGGTGTCCGAAGGCGTCCAGCTGGCGCAGACCGCCGTGTACGTGCCGCCAGTGGGGCTGGGTGATGGCCCTTTCTCGCTGGACGCCGCCTACCAGAAGGCAGCGCTGGCCCTGGGCCGGGAACAGATCAGCCTGGCGGGCGCGCGGCTCGCAAATCTGCTGAACGCCTGCTTTCCCAGGTAGCCCCGCCAACAGCGACCAGCGGTGAGGCGGGGGCTGCCCCGGCGCCTCGAGCGCTCAGCCGCGACGGATGGACTTCACCCGCAGCGTCGGGCCCGTCATGGCGAACGAGAGATCGTTCTTCTCGATGGTGCCGTCGACCTCGACCTGCGCGCCCTCGACCAGGCCCGCATCGCCCGTCTCGACGTCCAGCACGTACTCGCTGCCGTTCTCCGCCACCAGCTGCCAGTGGCCTCCCTCGAGATCGTTTCGCCGAATCGTGCCGCGAAATTTAGCCATGCCGTCAGTGTAGCAGCGAACGTCAGTAGTCGGGCCCGCCGGAGGCGTACCTGGCATCCACCGCCAGGGGCAACGCGTACGGCTTGGGGCCGTACAGATAGCGATACCGGGCGTAGATGCCGACCACCCGCTTCGCATATTCGCGCGTCTGCGTGAACGCGATCAGCTCGACGAACTCGTCCATGGGGAAGCGGCCGTGCTGGTCGCACCACTTCGCCATCGCCTTGGGTCCGGCGTTGTACGCGCCGGCCACCAGCGGGATCTGGCCGCCGAACTTCTTGGCCAGCCCGCCGATGTACGCGGCGCCCAGGCGCACGTTCATCTCCGGCTCGTACAGCTCGTCAGGCGCGAAGTCGATGCCGGCGCTCTCTGCCACCTTGGCGCTGGTGGGCGGAATCATCTGCAACAACCCACGCGCGTCGGCGTAGCTGACGTCCCAGGGCGAGAAGCCCGACTCCTTGCGCATGATCGCGTAGAGAAACAGCTCGGGATTGCCGGCCGGCGGTCCGTACTTCTCGACCAGCTCGCGGTAGGCGCGTGGATAGGCCGCCTCCCACCAGGGACGCGCCGCGCCCTCCGGTGTCGTGCTCAGCGCGCCGCCGTGCTGGCTCTCCGCCAGCTCGTAGGCGCGGTGAAACGCCTTCCAGCGGCCGTAGCGCTCCAGCAGCAGGCGTGTGCCGCTGGCCTCGCCCAGCCGGTGCAGCACGCCCTTCTCGTCCCGCTGCAGCTCCCAGCCCGCCTCCACGTCCAGTCCCGCCGCCGCCAGCTCCTCGGCGCGCGCCAGCGTGGGATCCGCGGCGGCGCGCTTGCTCGCGTCGGGCAGGGGCGCGGGGGCGCGCGGCAGCTCCACGGTGGTCGGTTCGCCCGCCTCGGCCAGCCGAGCCCGCGCCGCCACGCCGTAGAACGTGAACGGCCAGCGCTTGTTCACGTCCCGATAGCCGGCCTTGGCCGCGTCCGCGTGGCCAGCCTTCGCCTCGATGCGGGCGCGCCAGTACGCGACGCGGGACGAGCGTTCGTCCGCCGTCATGCCGGTGGCGGGCAGGCGGGCGTAGGCGTTCAGCGCCGCGTTGGCCTCGGGCAGCTCGCCCAGCAGGAAGTGGGCGAACGCCACGCACCAGGCGGCGTCGTCGGCGAAGCCGCTCTGACCGTAGCGCTCCAGGGTCAGCTGCAGCGCGGGCAGACTCTCGCGGAACTTGCCGCGGTTGTAGTCCAGCCAGCCCGACAGGAATTGCGCCTCGGCCGCGAAGCGCGAACGCGGATAGCGCGCCACCACCTGCTTGTAGCCGGCGATGGCCTCGTCGTCCCGGTCGGCGCGCGACAGCGCCCGCGTGCCGTGAAACAGCGCCGAGGCGGCCTTGTCGCCGGTCAGCTCGGGCGCCACGGCCAGCAGCAGCGTGGCCGCCTTCGGGTAGTCGCGCCGCATGTTGAACTTCGTCATGCCGATCTGGTAGTCGCGCTCGATGGCCAGGGGATGGGGCAGGTCCGCCGGCAGCTTGGCCAGCTCGTCCAGCGCCAGGTCCCAGTGCTTGTCGCGGGTCAGCGTCTCCGCGCGCCGCAGGCGATCCTCTGGGGCGACCGCGCTGCCGCCGCTGCCGCCGCTGGCGCCCGCCGTGGCCAGCTCGGCGGCCGCGCCCGCCCCGCGGGCGGACTCGGGCAGGTGGCGGCGCGCCTCCGCCGCCAGCGGGTGCGCGGGCAGATCGCGGAACAGCGACAGAAACAGGCCGCCCGCCTCGGGGCGATGGCGTTCCTCGGCGTCCAGCGCCACCCGGAAGCGCGCCGCGCCGGGATCGATCAGGTTGCCGGGCGCGCCCTTGGGCAGGTGCGCCAGCAGCTTGCGATAGGTCGCTGCCGCCTCGGCGTGGGCGCCGTTCGTCCAGGCGCAGTCGGCGGCGCGGAAGGCCGCCACCAGCGCGAAGCGACTGGACTTCATCTTGGACAGCCGTTCGAAGTCGTCGCGGGCCTTGCCGTACGCGCCCGCGAAGAAGGCGCTCTCGCCGTGCAGGTACAGCACCCAGTCCTCGGTCGTCGCCGCGCTTCCCACCACCGTCTTCTGTCGCGGCCGGGCCAGCACGCGGCCCAGCAGCGTCTGCGCCTGGGCGTAGTCACCGTCGCGGAAAGCGCGCACGCCTTCTGCGAAGCTGGTGGCGGTGTCGCTGGGCCGCGCCTCGGCCACCGCGCCCGTCAGCAGCGCCACACCGAGGCTGGCGGTCAGGGTCAACCGGCGCCGGGGGGACATCGGGCCCTTTCATACCAGACCTGCCCGAGGGGAACCCGCGAAAGCCAGTGAAACCCAGAATCGAGGAAACCGATCGCAGGGCCGGTCGATGTTTCGTGGTGGAGCAAAGCGCCAGACATTGGGGGGCGCCAGCCGTGGTAAAAGGAGCGCGACATGGGAAGCGTCAACAAGGTGATCCTGGTCGGAAATCTGGGCGCCGATCCGGAGTTGAAATACACGCCATCGCAGCGCCCGCTGTGCAACCTGCGCATCGCCACCACCGAGGTCTTCAAGGACAAGGGTGGCCAGCGGCAGGAGAAGACCGAGTGGCACCGGGTCACGGTGTGGGGCGAGACGGCCGAGAACTGCAACAAGTACCTGGCCAAGGGGCGCTCGGTGTACATCGAGGGCCGACTGCAGACGCGCTCTTACGACAAGGACGGTCAGAAGCACTACGCGACCGACGTGGTCGCTGACAAGGTCGTCTTCCTGGGCAGCGGCGGTGGCGGCGGCGGCGGCGGCGGTGGAGAGGGCGGCGGCGGGGGATTCCGGCGCGGTGGCTCTGGCTCTGGCGGTGGCGGCGGGGGCGGTGGCGGTGGTCGCAGCGAAGGACCGTCGGACGAGATGGACCAGAGCGGCCCACCGCTGTCCGACGACGACATCCCGTTCTGAGCGCCCCTCCTCCGCACGTCCGGGGACGGCCGCAACGAGGAGTCGCGAGGGGCCTGGGCTCAGGTGCCCAGGCCAGTCGCGATGAGCCACGCCATTTCCCGAAGACCGCCAGGCGGCGCGGCGCGCCTGTCGGGCAGGTCCGTCACGGCAGGGACCCCTTGCCGTCGGGTAGGCGTCAGCGTGCGCGCGCCTGCTCGCCCGGCAGGGGCCGCTCGTCGGCTACCCCTCGTCGTCCGGGGTGCGCCCGTCGGTCACGCGCACGATCACGACCAGGCCTCCGATGGTCTTCGGGGGCTTGGTGGGGGCGGTCTTCCCGCGGCCGGTCTTTGCCTTCCCGCCTCGGGACACGGCGGCCACCTCGTGGCGGATGTCCGTCACGAAGAGGTCTCCGGGCCTGGCGTTGGGCGGAGGGACCAGGTGGATCATGCCCTGGCGGACCTCGCCGGGGATCAGCGCCACCGACCGCTTCTTGTTCTCTTTGCCCTCGGCCAGCAGCAGGAACGTCTCGCGATCGATGAGGCCGGTGTTGCCGAGCGCATGGCAGCGCCGGCGCCAGCCGTGATGGTGCTCCTTGTCCCGCTCCTCCCGGCGCGGCTCGGGCCTGGGCGGCTCGTCCTCGAACTTGCGAGAGACGATGATGCGCTCCTTGCCCAGCACCAGGCCCGCGCTGGCCAGCGGGCGCAGCTTTCCCCGCTGCAACAGCTTCGCGAACCGCCGGTTGCGGAACAGCCAGGGGTAGCTCTTCTCGTCCTCCAGCGTGACGGGATACGACGCGACCTGGCCCGCCAGCTCGCGCTCGGTCGCGTTCACGATCCCGAAGCCGAAGAAACGCTCGCCCCCGAAGCGGCGCTTGAAGGGATAGATGGCGTCGATCACGTCGATGTTGTGCTGTGCGTTCTGCGGCGTGTTGGGATCCGAGTTCGTGGGATAGGACGTCGCGGTCGTTCCCAGCAAGCCTCCGTCGTAGCGGACCTGGGCGAACAGGCACATGTGCACGGTGTTTCCGGGCGACGCGGTCAGGTTGGGGACGGACGCGGGATCCCACAGCACGCTCCAGGCGTTCGCCAGCGAGCCGGCGCCCGACGTCGTGCCGTCGTTCGCGCCGGTGCAGGCCGGCACGTTGCCGGAGGTGTTCGCCTCGCCCAGCGGGAAGGCCGTCCCGGCGATCACGTTCGTGCCCGGCGGACAGACCCACAGCTTCACCGTGGCCGGCCACGGCTGCATCCCCGAGTTGTGAACGGTCACCTTCGACGAGTACAGCGTGCCCATGTGCAGGGCCCCCGTGGTGCCCGGATCGATGTCCAGAGCGGCGTAGGGCTTTCCGGGCGTGTCGAAGAAGAAGTCGGGAGCCGAGGCGTTGGTGCACATGGAATGTCCTTCCGTTGGTGTGCGGGTCAGTTCGCAATGCGCGCGTACATGTCTGGCGCGTTCCCCATCGACGTGGGCAGCGGGCTGGCGATGTTCATGGGCAGCGGCCCGAACGTGAAGGCCGTGACGCCGACGACGATCGACTGTCCCGTGCTGGCGAAGCGCGTGACGCCGTTCGACACCTCGACCAGCCAGTACGTTCCGGCGGTCAGCGTGGTGCTGGGCACCGCCGCGTCGTTCGCGCCGGACAGGACCGTCAGCGGTCCGGCCGATTGGATCAACCTGCCGGCGTGTCCCGAGACGTCGGTGTAAAGGCCGATGATCAGCGACTGGCCCGCGGTCTGGGTGGTGATGAAGCCCAGGCCGACCAGCACCCCTGCGGGCAGTTGCACCGGAATGGCCACCAGATCGTTCTGCGGCGCCGCGCTCTCCGCGCTGGTCGCGGTGTAGCCGTAGTTCATGGTGGTCAGGCAGGCGCCCGCTGAACAGAGCCCCGGCGGACAGGCGCCCGTCGAGACGTCGCGCCAGGTGCCGGTCTGATCACACAGCTGCGGCGTGTCGGTGGCGCAGCGCTTCGCCTCCGGCTTGCACTCGCCGCCGCAAGCGTTGCCCACGCAGGCGTTGGGGCAGGTCGAGATCATTCCCCACTGGCCGCTGCTGCAGGCCTGCACCTCCGTGGTGCTGGCGCAACGTGTCTGCGTCACCGTGCAGACCGGGACCGCCGTGCCGCCGCTCCCCGTCCCACCGCTTCCCAGACCGCCGGAACCAGATCCGCCGCCTGCGGCGATGCCTCCTGCGCCCCCGGAGCCGGTCGTCGGCGGCAGCCCGCCGCTGCCAGGAACGCCGCCCGCGCCCGGAGCTCCGCCGCCGCCCGGCTTGCCGCCCGTCCCGAGCGTGCCGCCGCTTCCCACGCCAGCGCCGCCCGAACCAGGGGCGCCGGCGGAGCCACCGGAGCCGGGACCGCCGCCGCCCTTGCCGCCCGTCCCCGTCGTCGTCGCACCGGCGCTGCCCCCCGCGCCCCCGCCGCCGCTGGCCCGGCCGCCGGCGGCGCCGCTGCCGCCCGTGCCCGGGGAACCTCCGGCGCTGCCGCCGGCACCACCCCTCCCCCCCGAGGCGGTGGCGCCGCCACCGTGCCCGCCGGTGCCCGAGCCCATCGGGACGCAGACGGCAGGTGCCGCGCCGTCGTCACACACGAACCCGGAGGGGCATCGCGGTTCGCTGGTGCCGCAAAGAGTGTGGGCAAAGCTGGGGTCGTACCGGCAGGCGAGCGCGAGCACGAACACCAGCCCCAGGACGACGGCGGACGTCATCACCGTCGACGACGTTCGCCTCATCAGAATTGCCCCTGCAGAATGAACCGCCCCGGAAGCACGCCCGCCTGTAGGGCGGGCGCCTCCGACGACTCGGGCGCCCGGTCCAGCGTCCTGGCGTGGAAGTACAGCCAGGCGCCCGTGGCGATGGCGGCGGCGCCCACGCCGTATCCGATCCATTGCAACGTCTCGTCGCGCTTCCCCGCGCTGTCCTGGCTGGCGTCGAACTGGTGCGACACGTCCGTCGACGCGGAGCGGGCCGCCAGACCGAACAGCAGCCCGCCGCCCAGAAATCCGGCCCCTGCCGCCGCCGTGGCGATTCCGGCCCTGCGCCAGGGCCTTCCTCGGTCGGGCGTGACCGTCTCGACGGCAGCCGAGGGAGGGCGCACGGCGGTCCCCGTCTGCGGCGGCACCGCGCCCGCAGTCGTCGTCGCGCTGGCGGCGGGCGCGGGCGCCGTCAGCCGCACCACCACCGTCACGGCCGCGCCGGCCGCCACGTCCAGGCGCTGGGTGAACGGCGGCGTCCCACCGCCCCGATCGACCAGCAGCAGGTGGGGGCCCGGGTCCAGGCGCAGCTCGCGGGCCGGGGCGGTCTTGCCCATGTCGCGACCGTCCACGATGATCTCCGCGCCCTCCACGTCGGCGACCACGCGCAGCGTGCCCACCCGGCTCAGCAGCGTATTTCGCGCCGCCACCGCACGGTCGCGCGTATCGGGCGAGGCGTCCGTGGCCTGGACCAGGAAGGCGTCGAAGGCCTCCAGCGCGTCGGCGTTGCGGCCCATGCCCTCGTAGGCGAGGCCGAAGTTGTAACGGATCTTCGGACTGGGATACAGGTCGTACGCATCCTTGAAGGCCGTCAGGGCCTGCTGAAATTCGCCCAGCTTCAGGAGGCGATCCCCCTCGACCAGCTTCGCGCGCGCCTGCGCCTTCTTGTCCGGGGAAGGACCTGGCTCCTGGGCCCGTGCTGACGCGGCCAGCAGGCCGAGCACCATCGTGGAGGCGACCACCAAGCTCGCCCGCTTCACCCTCGGCCCGGTGCGCCAGTCGACACTTGCCACCCGGCCACGTTATCACGACCGCGCGTCAGCCAACCCTGGACAGAAATGACCGACGGTCAGCCGGGGTGGGGCGCGCCGAACCGGCCGGTTCGGGCGGTGTGGCTTCGCCCCACGTGGTTTGAACGGTGGCCCAGGTGGTTTGGACGGTGTGGCTTCGCCCACGTGTTCTGGGCGGTGCGGCTTTGCCCACGTGTTCTGGGCGGTGGCTTCGCCCGAACCTGTGGTTAGGGGGGTGTGGCTTCACCCACCTGGCGCCGGGGGACACCGTAGGTGGTTTTCGTGTAACCTGGCCGGTCTTGTTCTGATTCTCGTCGGCTCATCCTGTCAGCTTCGCGGCGACCGGGCGGCCAGCGGTCGCTGGGTCCGGTTCTCAATCTTCATGGAGACCCCCGAATGATCCCGTCATCACGCGCCACCCGCGCCGCCCGGCGCCCCTTCTGCGCTGCCTGGCGCGTCGCCGGTGTCGTGCCCTTGCTGGGCATCGCCGGTCTGTGTGTGGCGACGGGGATGGGCGGCTGTGGCTCGCCCAAGCCGGCTCCCATCGTCGGAGATTACCCGCCGGGGGAGATGGTCGACGCCCGCCCCGATGTCACCTCCCCCGCGGACGCGGGAGCGACGGACGCGGCGCTGCCCCCGCCCATGACGGCGCCCGGTGCCTTCCGTGTCGTGGCGGGCGCCGCCGAGTTCCTGAGGAACGGTCCTCCCTGCACCAGCGAGGCGGGGTCGGCGGTCGACACCTGGTGCGGCTTCACGGCGCCCTCGCGCTTCAACGCCGGCGGGCAGGCACTTTATGTCGTGAACCTGACCGCGGGGATGGCGGGCGCGGCCATCGACTGTGGCGGGGTGACCCCCGATCCCAACTGTCTTCTGCTGACCTCCGGCGTCGCGCAGGACGACACGCACAAGGCGTTCTTCCAGGGCAACACGCTGGTGTACTTCGACACGACCGCAACGCCGTACGGCTGGCGCCCCGGAATGGTCAACGGACGGCGCCTGGCCGTCGTCACGGGGTCGGGCGGCGACGTCCATGACTGCGTGCCCGGCCGCGCCGGCAACGCGGTGGTGTGCCTGCACGATCTTCCCGTACCCGCCGTCGCGGACGCACCCGCGCCCACGGCGCTGCAAAGCGAGCTGCTGGTGGGGGCCGTCGACGCGACCAGCCCCCCCCTCGCCCCCCTGACCACCGTCATCTCCAGCGACAGCGCGGACAGCCAGCAGCGCTTCCAGGTGCGCATCGTGGGCGCCGCCGGTGAGCGGATCGTGTGGTCCAGCCGGGCGATCCCCGGCGGGCCCGAGATCCTGAACCAGCAGCTGATCGGCGATCCCACCTCCCGTCGGGTCGTCGCCACCGACGTGTCGAAGTGGACCATCTCGCCGGACGGGACACACTGGGGCTGGCTGTCCGAATACAACTACAACGCCTCGGCGCCGTCGGGCACCTTGCAGATCGCCAGCTTTCCCGATGGCGCCAACCCCATCACGCTGGTACCCGCCGCCGCCACCTATGCCTTCACGATGGGCAGCGGCCTGGCGGTCCTGGCGACGTCGAAGGCGTTGCTGGGCCTGGTCGATCCCGTGAACGCGCCGGCGGACCTGACCATGCTGGACAGTGACGTCATCTCCATCCTGGCCGTCAGCAAGATGGGCCACGTGGCCTACGTGAAGAAGTACGACTTCGTGTTCGGCTTGGTCGACCTGTACGTGCAGAAGTACGATCACAGCGGCATCCTGTGCACGCTCGATCGCGCCGAGGAGGTCCCCTACAGCGGCGGGTTGACACCGCGATTCATGCCCTCGGGCACGGCGCTGCTGTGGTCGCGGGTCACCAACCTGGACACGACGGACCCCCGGCTGACGGCAGGGGGACGGTTCACCGAGCTCACCGGCTGCGTGACCACGAACGTCGATCCGGACGTGGCGACGATGAGCTCGCTGGGCGATGGCCGCATCGTTTACTCGAGGTCGAGTGACGGGGCCTCGGGAACGCTGCAGCTCCGCGAGGTGGTGGGGGGGACGACGCTGGCGCCGGGCGACCCCACGGTGGTTCAGACCCGCACCGACGCGTCGCTCTCGCTGTACCCGTACCTGAACGCGCTGGCCTACACCGTCAACGTGGGGGGCGAGAGCGACGGATTGTATCTGTATCCGATTCCGCCGCCCTGACGCACGCCGCCTGGGCTTCAGGACGGGGCCCCGACAACCGAAGGCATCCAGAGGCCCTGGCCGGGGAAAACGCCGCGGAATCGGGCAGAAAACGCCAATACAGAACGGGTTGAGATACACTCCAGTGGTGCGATTTTCGAGGGCGCTCGCGGTGCTGCTGACGACGGGGGTCATGTTGACGCCGTCGATGCGCGTCGGCCTGGACGCCAAGCACCTGCTGCAGCCCGCCGCCTCGGCTGCCGAGGTGGCCTCCGGCGATCAGGACCAGACGGACCCCCGTCCCAGCCGCCGCCCGACGACCAGGCCGTCCCCCCTGGACAGCCGGGCCGGCGCCAACCCTCAGCCGGCCCCGGCGTTCGGCTACGGCCCGCTGACGGGCTTCTATCCAAGCGACGCGCCGCGGGAGCTGGTGCTGTCCTTCGATGATGGCCCCGACCTGAAGTTCACGCCGCTGGTGCTGGACGAGCTGGATCGCCGGGGGCTGAAGGCCATCTTCTTCATCACCGGCCATCGGGTGGTGGGGGATCGACCCGAGGATCTGGCCCGCCGCGAGCTGCTGCAGAAGATCGCGGCGCACGGACACCTGGTGGCGAATCACACCATGTCCCACCGCAACCTGTGCCGGGATCCCGACGAGGTTCCCGCCGAGATCGACGCCAACGCCGAGGTGATCGCGGCCGCGACGGGGGTGCGCCCGCTGCTTTTCCGCGCCCCGTACGGCGCGCGCTGCCACAGCCTGGAGGCTGCGCTGGCCGAGCGGGAGCTGGTTTCCGTGGGCTGGAACCTGGATCCCCAGGACTGGCGCAACCCCAGCAGCGAGGAGATCCTGGCCTATCTGGAGGCACGACTGGCGCGGCTGGAGGGGCGCGGCATCCTGCTGCTGCACGACACGCACCCGGCTTCCGTGTTCGCGCTGGGTCCCCTGCTGGACTGGATCGCGCGCGAGAACCTGCGGGCGGTGGCCGAGCATCGGCCGCCCATCGTGATGCGAGACTATGCCGCCTTCCTTCCCGCGCGACCCATTCCCCAGACCAGCCTGGGGGCGGTGGTGGCCAGCGTGGTGCGCGGGCTGCGCAGCCCGGCGCCGGCGCCCGCCTTCCCGTAGAATCAAGGGGCGATGTTCCTGATCCGCGAGGTGACGGCGGAAGACCTCGACGGCCTGTTCGACGTCGCTGCCTACCTGGACTCCGTCAATCTGCCCCACGACCGCGCGCGCCTGCGCGACATCATCGCCGACTCGGAGGCGTCCTTCGCCGGCCAGTGCGACGTCGCCGATCGTCGCTTCGTGTTCGTGCTGACGGAGGCCGGCCAGGGGCGCGTGCTGGGGACGTCGATGATCTTCGCCCAGCACGGGTCGCGGCGGGCGCCGCATGTGTTCTTCGACGTGCTGGATGAGGAGCGCTACAGCCAGACGCTGGACCGTCACGTCACGCACCGGGTGCTGCGCATCGGCTACAACTACAAGGGCCTGACGGAGATCGGCGGGCTGGTGGTGCACCCCGAGCGGCGCGGCCATCCCGGCCAGCTGGGCAAGCTGCTGTTTCATTGCCGCTTCCTGTACATCGCGATGCACCGGGCGCTGTTCCGCGACGACGTGCTGTCCGAATTGATGCCGCCGCTTCAACCCGACGGGACCAGCCTGCTGTGGGAGGCACTGGGGCGGAAGTTCACCGGCCTGTCGTATCAGGAGGCGGATCGTCTGTCGCACGAGAACAAGGAGTTCATCCGGGCGCTGTTCCCCGAGGAGCCCATCTACGCGACGTTGCTGCCCGCCGACGTGCAGGCCCTGATCGGCGAGGTGGGTCCCCAGACGAAGGGGGTCGAGAAGATGCTCCGGCGCGCCGGCTTCCGTTATGCCCATCGCATCGATCCCTTCGACGGCGGACCACACTTCCAGGCCCGCCTGGACGACGTGCTGCCGGTGCGTGCCACGCGCCGGGCGCGGGTGGCCGACACCGATTCCCTGCCGGCGCCCGCCGGCCGGCTGCTGATCGCGCCGGACGACGGCGACGCCGAGGCGGTGGTGCCTCGCTCATTCCGTGCGGTGGCCGTCACGGCCGTGCTGGGTGGCGACCTGGTGGCGCTGCCGGCGCCCGCCCGGGCGGCGCTGGGGGTCGAGGCGGGCGACGCCGTCGCCGTGTTGCCGCTGGATCTGCCGCTTTGATCCCCGCGCCCCCGATCACGGGGGGGCCCGCGCCGTTCGCGGTATAGTCGCCGCCGCGATGCCCACCACCGTGCTGATCGTCGATGACGAGAAGAACATTCGCCGGACCGTCCGCATGGTGCTGGAGGGCGAGGGCTTCACCGTCGAGGAGGCCTCGAGCGGCGAGGAGGCGCTGGCGCGGCTGCCCGACATCGGCGCCGACCTGATGCTGCTGGACGTACAGCTGCCCGGGATCTCGGGCCTGGAGACGCTGGAGCGCCTGCCGGCCGCCGTGGGCGCCCCGGCGGCGAGCGGCGGCCCCGCCTCGGACACGCCGGTGCCGACGGTGATCATGATCTCGGGCCACGCCACCCTGGCGAATGCGGTCAGCGCCGTGAAGCTGGGGGCCTACGACCTGCTGGAGAAGCCGCTCGACCGCGAGCGCATGCTGGTCACGCTGCGGAACGCCCTGGAGCGGCGGGCCATGGCCCGCGAGGTGGCGGGGCTGCGCGCGCAGGCCGACGAGCGGTCCGAGATGGTGGGCCGCAGCGCCCCCATGCAGGCGCTGTACAGCCAGATCGTGAAGGTCGCCGCCACGCGCGCGCGCGTGCTGATCACCGGCGAGTCGGGCACTGGCAAGGAGCTGATCGCGCGCGCCATCCACCGGGAGTCGCCCCTGCGCAAGCAGGCGTTCGTGAAGGTGAACTGCGCCGCCATCCCGCAGGAGCTGATCGAATCCGAGCTGTTCGGTCACGAGCGGGGCGCGTTCACGGGAGCCACCGCGCGCAAGCGGGGGCACTTCGAGGTGGCGGACGGCGGCACCATCTTCCTGGACGAGATCGGGGACATGACCCCGTCCGCCCAGGCGAAGGTGCTGCGCGTGTTGCAGTCCGGTGAGTTCACGCGCGTGGGCGGTGAGCAGACGCTGAAGGTCGATGTACGCGTCATCGCGGCCACCAACCGCGACCTGCAGGCCGACGTGGCGGCGGGCAAGTTCCGGGAGGATCTGTACTTCCGCCTGGCGGTGGTCCCGCTGCGGGCGCCGCCCCTGCGCGATCGCGCCGACGACATTCCCCTGCTGTGCGCCGCCTTCATCGACGCCACCGCGCGCGAGAACGGCATGCGCCCCAAGCCCATCAGCGACGAGGCGGTGGCGACGCTGTCCGCGTACCCCTGGCCCGGCAACGTGCGCGAGCTGCGCAACGTGATCGAGCGGCTGGTCATCCTGTCGGAGGACACCATCGGCGTCGGCGATCTGCCGGAAGAGATCGTCGAGGAGGTGGAGCGCAACCGGCGGGAGAAGGCGGCGGGGGGCCAGGTGGTGGGTGAGGCGTTGCCGCGCATCGAGCTGCCGGCCGAGGCGCGGGCGCTGCCGCTGCGCGAGTTCCGCGACCTGGTCGAGCGCGACTACATCCTCGCCCGCCTGGACGAGAATGGTTGGAACATCTCGCGCACCGCCGGCCTGCTGGGCATCGAGCGAACGAACCTGCACAAGAAGATGCGGGCCCTGGGCATCGGCCGGCAGGAGAAAGCCTGACCCCCGTGGCCGGGCAGACCTCTCCCCGGGCGCTGGTGGCGGCGGCGGGCGCGCTGGGGTTCAGCGGCGTGGCGCTGGGCGCGTTCGGCGCCCACGCGCTGAAGGCCCGGCTTTCCCCCGAGCTGCTGGACGTCTACAAGACCGGCGTCTTTTATCACCTGGTCCACGCGGTGGCGCTGCTGGCGGTGAACGGCCTGTGGACGCGGCTGCGCGCGCCGCGGGCCACGGCGGCGCTGTTCGTGGCCGGCGTCGTCATCTTCTCGGGCAGCCTGTACGCGCTGGCCATCAGCGGCGTGCGGGTCTGGGGCGCGGTGACGCCGCTCGGCGGTTTGGCTTTTCTGGCGGGCTGGCTGACGTTGTTGCTACCGGCGCGCCGGTAGGACCGCGCGCGGGGCCTTCTCGCCGTGGCGCCGGTCCTCGAATCGAATCGTCAGCGCAGCAGCGCCCACAGCGCCACGATCAGGGCGCCCAGGCTGGCGCTCATCAGGGCCAGGCCCGCCGCCAGCTTCCGCCAATCGAGACCACCCTTCGAGTGTTCGAGACGCGCCAGCTCCGTCTCGTGCAGGGCGATGGCCGCCTGCAATCGATCGTAACGTTCGTAGCCAGGAGCGAGATGCGGCGAGGGGAGGCGTAGTTCCAGCGCGCGCGCGCCGATGCGCGCGGTCAGCAGGCGGCTCTCCTCCTCGATGGCGGCGCGTTCCCGCGTGTGCCCCGCCACGCTGGCCGCCGCCGCTGCCGCCGCGTGCCTCCGTGTCGCCACCGCCTGCTCCAGCCGCGCCCGGGCCGCCATTCCCGACGCGCGCAGGGCGGCCGCGCGCTCGCGCAACGCGCGCTGCTGCTCGTCCAGCGCGAGCTTCTGGGACGGCGAGAGGGCGGGCCCCGGCGTCCCCCCGGCGTCGCGCTTCCTCTCGGCGGTCTGCCGCTCCGACGCGTTACGGGACAGCGTCTGTTCGACCTCGGCGACGCTCTGGTCGTACGCCTTGCATTCGTTTTCGATGGCGGCCTCCAGCAGGCCCAGCCGCAGATCCTCCGCGGCCTGAAACCGCTCCGCCGCCGCCAGTTCGGTGGCCACCGCCTCGCGCCGCTTCTTCAGCCGGACCGCCGCCTCGGTCAGCTCGCGCAAGCGCGGCGAGTCGATTCCCTGCACCAGCACGGAATGTCCCAGCTCGACCAGGGTCGACTCGGCCATGCGTCGCGCGCCTTCGCTCTCGCCGCGCAGGTGGCGCCGCTGCTCGTCAGCGTCGATCCGGCCGCGGATGGTGGCGAAGACGTACGCGATCGACTCGCGGGCGCGGGTCCAAGGCGATGGCGGCGCCACCACCGGCGGCGCCGTCGGCGCGACCGCCGTCAGCGCTACCGCCGGGGCGGGCCCCAGGGCCACGGTGGCTGCGAACCCGGTATCGCCCGGCGCCGGGGGGGCCAGCTGGGGCGACGGGGTTTCGGCGCTGCTGGCCGGACGCACCCGCCTGCCGCACGCCGAGCAGTAGGGCAGGTGGTCGGCGTTGGCGTGGCCGCAATGGGCGCAGGAGCGCATCGCAGGGACAATATATCCACAACCGAGAAAGTGGCTCGAACGCGGCGGCGATTCGTGGTAGCGGTTTCAACATGAACGACGCCGCCAAGGTGAGTTGCCATACCATCGAGAAGGCGCTGAAGAAGTCCTCGGCCTATCGCAAGATCGACGACGGGCTTTACGTCGTGAAGCAGGGCTCGTCGATGGTCATGATCAGCGTGCTCGACTGGAACCCCGATCGCGCCGTCGTCCGCTGCGTGGCGCAGCTGGTGAAAGGCGTCACCATGGAGGTCCCGCTGGCCATGCAGCTGCTCGAGATGAACGCGCTGCTGCGCTTCGGCGCCTTCGCGTACGTTCCCACCGGCGAGGTGGTGGTCTTTTGCTACTCGTTGCTGGGCGGCTCCACGTTGAACGCCACCGAGTTGACGGCGGCCGTGCGCGACGTCGCCATCATCGCCGACGAGTACGACGACCGGATCGCTGCCCGCTACGGCGGTCAGACCATGCAAGAGCTGCTGGAAGAGAGCGTGATCGATCACCTGCGCACGTCGCACGATCGCGATCACTTCAAGCCGTAACGGCGCGAGGGCGCGCGGCGCCGACGGTACGGAGAAGCGAGGCGCTCGGCCCGCGCAGCACGACAAAAGGCGAAAGGGCCGGCGCGTTCACGCCGGCCCTTTCTTTTTGGGGGACGAGCTGGCTACTGAGCCTGGTCGGGCGTAGGGACGATCTCGCCCGTCCCGTCGGTGGCCTCGAAGTCAGCGACGGTGTTGTTGCCACCCTCGCCGCCAGCGCCGGTCTCGCCGCCGATGCCGCCGCCACGACGGCCACCCATGCCGCCGCCACGACGGCCACCCATGCCGCCGCCGGTACGACCGCCGAGGCCGCCGCCGGTCTCGCCGCCGATGCCGCCGCCACGACGGCCACCCATGCCGCCGCCGGTGCGACCGCCGATACCGCCGCCGGTGCGACCGCCGACGCCACCGCCGGTGCGACCGCCTTCGCCGCCGCCGGTGCGGCCACCCACGCCGCCGCCGGTGCGGCCGCCTTCGCCGCCGCCGGTACGGCCGCCGATGCCGCCGCCGGTACGGCCGCCGATGCCGCCGCCGGTGCGGCCGCCTTCGCCGCCGATGCGGCCGCCAGAGCCGCTCTCGCCGCCGGTGCCGCCAGCGCGGCCGCCTGAGCCGGTCGTGCCCGGGGTGCCGCCGCTGCCGGTCGTGCCGACCGCGCCGCCGCTGCCGGTGACGCCGCCGCTGCCGACGTGACCGCCGGTGCTGGTGACGGGCGTGGTGCTGCCACCCGAGCCAGTCTCGCCGGCGTCGCCGTTGTCACTGCCGCTGCCGCCGCAGCCGGTGATCCCGAAGAGGGACAGAGCCGCGACACCGCACAGGGTCACGAGCCACGTAGAAACAGTCTTGGATGGTGAGCGACGCATTGAGCCTCCCGAGGTTTTGAACTGTCGCGTAGGTGAGAGGCTGTGGGATCCGTCGTTAAAAAAACTACGGCCAGCGACAAAATCAAAGGCAGCTGCTCGACGCGGCCGTGCAGGGCGGGCAGCCCGAGAAGACTTGAACCGACGGCTCGTGCAGCGCCAGCGCGTAGGCGCAGGCGGAGCCATGCAGCTGGATCCGCGAGATGGAGGGGGGACCAGGCAGAACGTTCCATCCATTGACGCCCGCCGCCTCGAAATGGACCTGGCGGGTGCCCACGAACACCTGCAGCTGATCCGGATCGACGCCGCCGCTCAGCACGATGGTACAGGTCGTGACTGCCGCCACGTTCGTGATCTGGGCCAGCGCGCTCGCCAGCGACGAGGGGTCGCTGGGGTAGAACGTCGGCATGTGCGCGCCCCCGGCCGTCGCCAGCTGATCCAGGCAAGCATCCCCGGAGCTGTTCGCCCCGACGTCCACGACGAACGTCTTGATGTTCGCGTTGGCCAGCTTCGATACGGCCGTCTGCGCCGCCGTGCACGCCTTGTAGGGATCGTCCGAGGGACAGCCGGGCGGTCCGTCCGTCACCAGCACGACGTAGCGATCGTTCGAGGGGTCGGGGTTGGAGTCGAATCGCCCCATGATCGAGTTCAAGGTCGACGACACCGCACGAGAGTCCGTGAACGCGACACATCCACTTCCCCCGCCGCTTTGGTTTTGATCACAGGGGCGGTACAGCACCTTGTCGATGCTGGGCGTGGACACCGGCTGCGTGTCGGTGCCGTCGTCCGCCGACGAGCAGCACATGGAACCGTCAGGGCAGCCGTTGAACGAAGGGAAGCTCTGATAGCCGAAGTTGACGAAGTTCTGCTCGGCGAAGACGGCGTTGTGAACGGCCGTTTGCACGGCGGTCATCCGGCTGCCGCTGTCGCCGAAACTGTTCGCCATCGAGGCGTTTCGTCCCACCACGAAGACCATCTCTGCCGTGGTCGTGCTCGACCCGACGCCCATGCTCTTGCACGACGCGTGACCACCGCTCCCGAAGTCTCCGTGGCCCGCGAAGCCCGGCAGGCCTCCCGAACCATCGGCGACGGGCGCTCCGCCCGCACCCCCGGTCGAGCCGGTCATGCCACCCATACCTCCGGCGCCCAGATCGGGGTTGAGCACCCAGCTCTTGGAGCAGGCCGTTCCCGCCGCGGCAATCAGGCCCAGCGCCAGCAGGAGGCGCCCCATCCGTCGTCTATGATCGGCGCGGTGCCGCATGGCACACCTTATATTACCGGCGTGCAGACTGAACCTGGGTCTGTTCCTGAAGCACCTTCTTGGCCTGGGCCCGGAAGCGGCCGCCCAGGAAATTCTGCAGATATGAACGCAGCGCCGTCGTGCCCAGCTCGCGATCCTCGTGGAGGATGCAAATGGCCCGATGGTACGAGATGGCATCGGTCAGATCTCGCCGGCCGCGCCCGACCTCGAGCGCGCCGTCGTACTCGCCCAGCGCCCCTCGAAAGTCGGACTGCTCGCGCAGCAGATCGCCAGCCAGACCGCCCATCTCGACGCGGCGTTCGCTGTCCGGAAAGCGGCGGACGAAGTCCAGGGCCTCGTTCAGCGCGTCGCCCTTGTCGCCAATCGACACCAGCGTCTCGATGATCGAGATATCGGCCTCGGCCCGCAACAGACCACGCGGGTGCTGCGCCCGATAGGAGCGCCACGCGGCGATCGCGTCCTGGGGCTGATGAAGACCGTCACGCAGGAGCTTCCCGATCTCGTACTCGGCGTTCTCCCCGGCGGCGCCTCCCCGCTGGGCCACGATGCGGTACAGGGCCAGGGCGCGCCGCACATCGCCGGCGGCGCGTGCCGCGCGGGCCTGCGCCGCCACCGTGGCGCTGTCATTGGCGGCCGGGGCCGCTGCCGTGGGCGCAACGGGAGCGCTGGCCGGCGGCTCTGCCACGCTGGGCGCGGCGGCCCGCTCCGGCGCGGCCGTCAGGGGCAGCGTCTTGTCGGGCGTCCCCAGCACATTCAGGTCGTTACGCGGCGAGCTGGCCGGCGAGGCCGCGACTGCGTCCAGCGACGCGCGCAACGGACGGGCTGCCCGGGCCGGCCGCACGCCGGTGTTGCGACGGACGGAGGCGGCCCGCGCCGGCCCCGGTTCCTGGTTCGCCGGGCCGGGCGCGGCGGGTGCCGTGGTGTTGTTCGCCTTGGGCGCCGTCGGAGCAGCCGCCTCGGTGCCGGCCGGCGCGCTGCTCCAGGCCTCGCCGCGGGTGAGCCGCGCCAGCCGGCCGGCGTCGTTCCACACCTCGACCACGCCCTCGTCGACCCCCACGCCCGCACGGCCGCCGTCGAGACGCACGCTGAAGCGTGTGCCCACCACGACCACGCGATACTCGTTCGCGCGCACGGTGAACGTGTGCCCGGCCGGCTGCGGCGGCACGTGGAACTGCACCTCGCCGGCCGCCACCGCAGGATGCTCGTCCTGATCCAGCACCAGCGTCGAGCTGGGGGTGACCGTGACCTCGGTGCCGCCCTTCAGCGACAGATGCAGGACCTCGCCGTTCGCGGTGCGCACCGTCGCCGGCGCCACCAGGACGGAGCGATCCAGATCATCGTGGCGCGCGATGGTCGGCGCCACCTGCGGTCCACCGTGACCCAGCGTGGAGCGGATGCGGACCAGCGATGGCGAGCCCACCATCATCAACACGACGGCGGCTGCGGCGCCCGCGACCGTGGCGCCCGCGAGCCAGGTCCAGCGCGCCCGGCGCACCGGGGGCGCTTCCACGTGCGCCGGCACCAGATCGGGCAGCTGCGACAGCCGCGACCACACCCGGCGCAACGCCACCTCGTCGGTGTCGGCCGCCGCGGCCTGGTTCAGCGCCTGATCCAGCTCGGCCTCGACCTGATTGCGGGGCGGCGTCAGCCACGCGCCCGCGCCCTGGCGGCGCTTGCCACCCGGCGTCTGGCCGCCGCTTCCCGCGCCCGGACCCTGTCCCGAACCCTGTCCAATCTTGCCGCTCACGCCACACCTCCCGCCGCAGCGTCCGGGCCGTCGGTGCCGCGGTCTGCCCGCGCCCGCTGCCGCCGCTTCTCTTCCCGTGCCGCCATCTTGGTCAGATCCAATCGGGCGTGGTGCAACCGCGACCACACCGTGTTCGTCGGGCAATCCGCGATGCGCGCGATCTCCTCGACGGGAACGCCTTCCAGCTCGAACAGCACCAGGACCAGGCGCTTCTTCGGGTTCAGCTTGTCCAGCATGCGATCCAGCAGCAGGGCGCGGGCCGTCTGCTCGGTCGGGTCGGACAGCGAGGGCGGCGGCTCCTGGGTCAACGTGGTCGCCAGCGCCGTGCGCAGCTTCCGCTTCTGGATCAGCTTCCCGGTGGTCCGGGCGGTGATGCGATAGATCCAGGTCGACAGCTGCGCCTCGCCGCGAAAGCTGGGCAGGCTGCGGTACACGGCCAGGAACACGTCCTGGCAGGCGTCCTCGCGCTCGGGATCGCGCACGCCCAGCGCCGAGAGGAACCGGAACACCAGCGCGGCGTAGCGCTCGTACAGGACGCGCCAGGCCGAGCGGTCGCCCGCGCAGCACCGCGCGACCAGCTCTTGATCGGAGACCCGGGCGGGGGAGGCGAGACGGCTTAAGCCTGGCGTGTTCACATCAAACTCGGGGGTAGCTTGACAGGATTAGTGCCCGGGGGGGCCTTTACATCATCGAAAAACTACGCCGGCATCCAGGCCAAACGTCGAATATGTCGATGGTGTGCGGAAAACGACGTCACCTCGGCCACCTACCGCGATGTCGTACTTCACGACGGCGAAGCCCAGGCTGGCGCGCGGGCGCACGAACAGATGGCGGCCCAGCGTGACGCGATAACCCGTCTCCGCGCTGACCACGGGGGTGAATCGATAGCCCCGATCGGTGCGGCCAGTCATCGTGTCCTGGGAGCTGGCGCGCAAGATTTCCACGCCTCCCGTGAGGCAGGGCTCGAAGGTGCCCGGCCCGGCCGGCAGCTCCAGCGCCAGACCGGCGTGCAGGGGAAATCGCCGCAGGGTCGCTGACTTCGGCGTGCGGGTCACCTCCTGTTGCTGACCGATGCCGGCGTCCACGCGGGCCACCAGCGCGTAGGGACGGTGGGTCAGCTCCAGCTCTCCCCCCACGCGGCCCTCGAGAAGGGACGGGTTGTCGGACGAGGCCATCAGCAACGCACCGCCCAGGAAGAGGAAGCCGGCGCGACCGGCCGGCGGCGGCGCGGGGGCCGGCGGGGCCGGGGCGACCACGGGGGGCGGCGGTGGGGGGGCCGTCTCGCTGGCCTGGTACTGGACCGAGCTGAGATACCGCTCGGCGATCTCCGCCAGGGTCTCGGCCAGGGCCACGCATTCGGCGGCCGGGCGCCCCCGCCCCGGGGCCGGGATCGAGCGGCGGAGCTGGACGTCGCCCCGGGCATCGACCAGCGAGAAGTGCACCACCGTGCCGTCCGAGGGGATGTCGAGGACGGCCCGGAGCGCGTCGGCCCGGCCGGCGGCAGCGGGCTGCACCAGGCCCGGCAGATGACTCTGCAGCGCGTCCGATACCTGTCGCGGATTGGGACAGGTGTCGTCGGCGCCGGCCGGCGGGATGATGGGAGCGGCCAGGGCCGGCGACAGGGCCGGCGCCAGCGCGTGCGACAGCGGCAGGACGGGCTGGCCGGCGAACGCCAGCAGGGCCGAGGCGGCCGCCAGCGCAGAGCTGAAGGCGGAGCCAAGAGCGGAAGCAGACACCGCGCCGAAGAGCATCAACGTTTCATCTTAGGGGCATCTCGGCGGCGCTGGTCAGTTCTTCGAAGACCGGCGCGCCCGGCGGGCCAGCTGTCATTCATGTCGCGCCACCAGCGCGCCCAGGCGCGCCACCGCGGTGGCGAACGAGTGGGGGGCGGGCAGCAAGCTGACGACCAGGAAGACCCCGCCGTCCAGGTCGAAGAAGAACCCGGGCTGCGCCAGCACCTGCTCCTCTTCCAGCAGCGCCAGCGCCCACTCCTCGTCGGTGCGCGTGGCGGGCAAGCGCAGGATGGCCGACCACCCCCCATGCCCCCGCAGCACCGTGACCGCCGAGGGCCCGTCGAATGTCTGCTGCAGGCGCGCCTCGTTCTCGCGCAACCGCTGCTGGAGGGCCGCCCTGCTGGTGGCGCCCAGGTTCAGCAGCTCGGGCAGGGCCGCCTGCGCGGGACCATTCACCGACAGGTACGTGTCGGCCACCAGCTCCAGCCGGTCGCGCGTCTCGGCTTGCAGGTCTGCGGGCCCGCCCAGCGCGATCCAGCCGACCTTCAGCTGGGGCAGGCCGCAGCTCTTCGACAGCCCGCCCAGGCTGAACGTGGGCACGCCGGTGGGCCGGGCCGCCAGGCAGCCGACCGGCAAGGACGGCGGGCGTCGCACGAAGTCGCTGAACACCTCGTCGGCGATCAGGGCGGCGCGATGAAGGGCGCATCGCTGGTCGAGGGCGGCGGCCTCGCTCTCGTCCAGCGCGGCGCCGGTGGGGTTGTTCGGGTTGACGGTCACGATGGCAGCCACGCGCCGGCCCGCGCGGGCGGCGTCGTCGGCGGCGCGGTCCAGGCTGTCCGTGTCCAGGTGCCACCGGCCCGGCGCCCCGTACCACGACCGGTACGGCACGGGCGCCAGGCCCTCGAGGCGCACCAGATAGTCGAACAGGGGGTAACTGGGGGCCGGGATCAGCACCGCGTCCCCCGGATCGCCCAGCAGCTTGAACAGCAGCGCGTACGACTCGCTGGAGCTGGCCGTCAGGATGATGCGCCGGGCGTCCATGGCGTGCCCGGCGGCCCGATAGACGGCGGCCACCGCCTCACGGGCCCCCGGCAGCCCTGTCGCGGCGGGCGTGTAGACGCCAGCCGGGTGGCGCCCCAGGGCCTGGGCCACCGCGGCCGACATATCGGGAAGCTTCAGCTCGGGCAGCGTCGGATTCGAGACGGTCAGATCCAGGAAACCGGGACGGCGCCGCGCGGTCTCCTCGGCGCCCGCCAGTCGATTCTCGGCGAGCGTCCAGTCGAGACGGCGAGAGAAGGGCCAGGGCACGCGCCTGCAGGATAACAAGCGGTCGGCCAGCGGCGCAGACGCGCGCTCACGAGGGCGGCATCGGCGCCTCCGCGCGCGGACGACGACGGCGAAATGGGCCACGGCGTTGACGGCGGCTGGCGGGTTTCGTCCAGCGACACTACAATTTCCCGGGCGCATGGGTCTGGATCTCAGAGACGTCCTGAAGGATCGGCTGATCGTGCACCCGCGTCTGGCGGCGCAATCCGAGGTGGCTGCGGCCAACACCGGCGCGCGCATCGCGGCGGAGCTGCCGCCCCTGGTCCCCTTCGGGGAGGCCACCTATGTCGGCGGCGACTGGATCCTCGACTGGGATCACCGCCTGCCCTCGAAGAACGCCATCCTGCGCCTGTCCGCTTATTACACCGAGGAGCGACGCGCCGCCGCGGAGGCCGCGCGCGCCGAGCGCATGGCCGAGATCAAGCGCGACGATCTGTTCCCCGAGTTCGACGTGCCCGATCTGGCGGGCATGCCGGCCGACGAGGCCTACGAGGCGGAGATCGAGCTGGGCGGCGCGCCGGCCCGCCTGCGCCTGGTCAGCGAGTGGCGGCGCGAGATCGATCCCGTGGCCGCCGAGCGGGCGGTGGCCATCGTGCGCGCCTCGCCGTCGTTCCGCGACGTCCAGTCACAAGCGGCGTTCCGGCCGCCCGGCCTGGGCGACCTGGAGGCCGCCGAGTGGTCGCCCCCGTGCGAGAGCGGCCACGCGCGCTGGGGCATCGACGTCTGGTACCTGATGACCTACAACGGCATGGTGGGCGAGGGACGCGCCTTTCTGGTGGACGGCCGCGAGCCGGTGGTGGTGCGCGAGCGCGACTTCCAGTTCCGCGCCGGCTGAATCATCCTGATGGGAACCCTGAGAGGGTTCCCAAACCCTGCGTTTTGATGGGAACCCTGAGAGGGTTCCCAAACCCTCCCGCGATGAGACGTGCCGGGCAGAGCCCGTCACATCTCGACGCGTCCCGATGGGAATCCTGAGAGGGTTCCCAAACCCCTGCGTCTTGATGGGAACCCTGAGAGGGTTCCCAAACCCTCCCGCGATGGACTCCGCTCTCAAAGCCGAGCTACGTCCGACGCGTCCGACGTCAATCGAGCGTTTGCGCGCCGTGCGTTTCCGGTGGCACGCAGGTCCCGCTAAGCAAAGGCTTTTCCGATTGACTTTGCGGGCGTGGTCGGCACAGATCGTCGTCCCATGACGTCGCTTCCGTTCCGCCGCGTGCTGTGCGCCAACCGCGGTGAGATTGCCATCCGTGTCTTCCGCGCGTGCTCCGAGCTGGGGATCCGCACCATCGCGATCTTCTCGGAGGAGGACCGCGTTCATCTGCACCGGTACAAGGCGGACGAGGCCTACATGGTCGGCAAAGGGCTGGAGCCCGTGGCCGCCTACCTGGCGGAGGACGAGATCGTCGCGCTGGCGAAGCGTCACGACGTGGACGCGATCCACCCCGGCTACGGCCTGCTGTCCGAGCGGGCCTCGTTCGCCCGCAAGTGCCGCGAGGCGGGCATCAAGTTCATCGGCCCTTCCCCGGAGACGATCCTGTCCCTGGGCGACAAGATCGCGGCCCGCAAGATCGCCGAGGCGGCGGGCGTCCCGGTGGTCCCGGGCACGCCCAACGCCATCACCCGCCTGGCCGACGCCCGCGCGTTCGCCGATCGGGTGGGCTACCCGGTGTTCGTGAAGGCGGCGGGCGGGGGCGGCGGCCGCGGCATGCGGGTGGTGCGCAGCCCCGACGAGCTTGAGGAGTCGTTGAACCGGGCCCAGTCCGAGGCGCGCAAAGCCTTCGGCGACGACAGCGTGTTCATCGAGAAGCTGGTGGTCCGCCCCAAGCACATCGAGGTGCAGGTGCTGGCCGACGAGCACGGCAACATGGTGCACCTGTTCGAGCGCGACTGTTCGGTGCAGCGCCGCCACCAGAAGGTGGTCGAGTACGCGCCCGCCTGGTCGCTGCCCGAGGCGCTGCGCGAGCGCATCGCCCAGGACGCCCTGAAGGTGGCGCGCCAGGCGAACTACACGAACGCCGGCACGGTCGAGTTCCTGGTGGGGGCCGACGGCTCGCACTACTTCATCGAGGTCAACCCTCGCATCCAGGTCGAGCACACGGTGACCGAGGTCATCACGGGGCGGGATCTGGTGCAGGCGCAGATCTTCGTCGCCATGGGCAAGCGGCTGGACAGCCCGGAGATCGACATCGCCAACCAGGCCGCCATCGAGCGCCGGGGCTACGCTATCCAGGCCCGCATCACCGCCGAGGATCCCCAGAACGACTTTCTGCCCGACACCGGCAAGATCAACGTCTACCGCCCGGCCGTGGGCCTGGGCATCCGCCTGGACGACGGTTCCGGCTACGTGGGCGCCCGCGTGTCGCCCTACTACGACTCGCTGCTGGCGAAGGTCACGGCCTCCGGGCTGGACTGGGAGTACACCCGCCGCAAGCTGGGTCGCGCCCTGCGCGAGTTCCGCATCCGCGGCGTGAAGACGAACATCGCCTTTCTGGAGAACGTGCTGGACCATCCCACGTTCGCCAAGGGCGCCGCCCACACCACGTTCGTGGACGAGACCCCCGAGCTGGTGCGCTACCGGCCGCGCAGCGACCGGGCCACCCGCATGCTGCGCTACGTGGGCAGCATGGTGGTGAACGGGCACCCCACCGTGCGCGGCAAGCCCAAGCCGCACCAGGGCGCCCTGACCAAGGCCCCCCTGGTGCCCGCGGTGCCGCCGGGGCCGCCCCCGCGCGGAACGAAGCAGCTGCTGGACGAGCAGGGCCCGGAAGGGGTCGTGCGCTGGCTGCGCAGCGATCGCCGCGTGCGCCTGATGGACACCACCTGGCGTGACGCCCACCAGTCCCTGCTGGCCACCCGCCTGCGCACCTACGATCTATCCAAGATCGCCCACGCGACGTCGCACCTGTGCGCTGACTTCTTCTCGCTGGAGATGTGGGGCGGCGCCACCTTCGACGTCGCCTACCGCTTCCTGTCCGAGGATCCCTGGAAGCGCCTGGAAGAGCTGCGCGCCAAGGTCCCCAACCTGCTGTTCCAGATGCTGGTGCGGGGCGCGAACGCCGTCGGCTACACGAACTACCCCGACGACGTGGTGCGCGCCTTCATCGAGGAGGCGGCCGCCGGCGGCATCGACGTGTTCCGCATCTTCGACGCCCTGAACGACGTCAGCAGCATGAAGGTCGCCATCGCGGCCGCCCAGAAGTCCGGCAAGATCGTGGAGACCGCCCTCTGCTACACGGGCGACGTCAGCGACCCCCGCCGCACCAAGTTCGACCTGGACTACTACGTGAAGATGGCGAAGGAGGTGGTGGCCATGGGCACCCACATCCTGTGCATCAAGGACATGGCCGGCCTGCTGAAGCCGCGCGCCGCCACCCTGCTGGTCAACGCCATTCGCGAGGCCGTGGACGTCCCGATCCACCTGCACATGCACGACACCTCGGGCAACGGCATCACCTCCTACGTCGCGGCGGTCGAGGCCGGCGTCGACATCATCGACGTGGCCGCTGGTTCGATGTCGGGCATGACCTCGCAGCCCTCGCTCGAGACCCTGCTGGTGGCGCTGGAAGGCTCGCCGCGCGACCCCAAGCTGGATCCCACCGTGCTGGAGAAGCTGTCGGTCTACTGGGACACGGTGCGGGAGTGGTACGCGCCGTTCGAGTCGGGGCTGAAGGCGCCCGCGGCCGACGTGTACCAGCACGAGATCCCGGGCGGCCAGTACTCGAACCTGCGCGCGCAGGCCGAGGGGCTGGGCCTGGGCGCCCAGTCGTGGGAGGCCGTGAAGCGCGCCTACGCCGAGGTCAACCAGCTGTTCGGCGACATCCCCAAGGTCACCCCGTCGTCCAAGGTCGTGGGCGACATGGCCATCTGGATGGTGAAGCAGGGCCTGGACTCGCGGGGCGTGGTGGAGAAGGCGTCCGAGCTGACCTTCCCCGGCTCGGTGATCGATTACATGCGGGGCGGCCTGGGCCAGCCGCCAGGCGGCTTCCCCGAGCCGCTGCGGGCCCACGTCCTGAAGGGGACGGCCCCCATCGAGGGCCGGCCGGGCGAGACGCTGCCGCCGTTCGACTGGGAAGGCGGCAAGGCCGAGCTGGAGCGGCTGGCCGGCGGTCCGGTCCTGCGCCGCGACGTCGTCTCGTATGCCCTGTACCCCAAGGTGCTGCGCGAGTACATGGAGCATCGGGCCCTGCACGGCGACACCTCCGTGCTGCCCACGCCCGCCTTCTTCTATGGGTTGCGGGTGGGCGAGGAGGCCTGGATCGACATCGAGCCGGGCAAGACCCTGATCGTCAAGCTGCTGTCCGTGGGCGACGTCGAGGCAGACGGCGCCCGCCAGGTGACGTTCGAGCTGAACGGCCAGCAACGCTCGATCCGGGTCTTCGACGAGTCCGCCAAGGTCACCGGCCCCAAGCGGCGCAAGGCCACGCCGGGCCGCAAGGGCGAGGTGGGCGCGCCCATGCCCGGCCGGGTCATCGACCTGGTGACCAAGGTCGGCGAGAAGGTCAGCGCGGGACAGAAGCTGCTGGTCACCGAGGCCATGAAGCTGGAGACGGTGGTGAAGGCCCCCGTGAACGGCGTCGTGCGCGAGATCCTGTCAGGCGCCGGAGAGGGTGTGGAGGCGGGCGACCTGCTGGTGCTCATCGAGGAAGGGACCGCGGCGTCCTAGCGGACGCCGGCGGCGCGATGGGGACGGGCGTCACCGTGGTCGGCAGTCTGAACGCCGACCTGGTCGTGTCCGTTCGCCGTTTCCCGGCACCGGGCGAGACGGTCACCGGCGCCGACTTCACGGTCTTTCCAGGCGGCAAGGGCGCGAACCAGGCTTACGGGGCCGCCCGTCTGGCGGCGGGCGCCATGCCCGTCCGCATGGTGGGGCGGGTGGGGAACGACGCGTACGGCGGCTGGCTGCGGCAGAACCTGGCCAACGTGGGCGTGGACGTCACCCACGTCGGCACCGCACCAGGCCTTCCCACGGGCCTGGCGCTGATCACCACGGACGCGGGCGGACAGAACCAGATCGTGGTGGTGCCGGGAACCAACGGCGCGTTCGTGCCGGCGGCCCTCAGCGAGGCGCACCATGCGGTGGCCGGCGCGGCGGTGGTGCTGTTGCAGCTCGAGGTGCCGCTGCCCACCGTGCAGACGGCGGCGCGCGTGGCCAAGGAGAGCGGGGCGCTGGTCATCCTGGATCCGGCGCCGGCGCGGGCGCTGGCCGACATGCTCCTGCGCTCGGTCGATTACCTGACCCCCAACGAGAGCGAGCTGTCGGTGCTGACGGGCAGCGCCCCGCAGGCGTCGCTGCGCCGGGGCGAGGCGGTCACCCGGGCCCGCCAGCTCATCGCGCGCGGGGGACGCCGGGTGCTGGTGAAGATGGGCCGGCAGGGGGCGTTGATGGTCACCGACACGACCGAGCACCTGTACCCGGCCTTCCCGGTCGAGGCGGTCGACACGACGGCCGCCGGGGACGCCTTCAACGCCGGTCTGGCGGTCGCCCTGGCGCGCGGCCTGGGGGAGGCTGACGCCATCCGTTACGCCTCGGCGGCTGGTGCACTTTGCACCACCGGCCGGGGCGCGCAGCCCAGCATGCCGGCGCATGACGCAGTGCTCGGACTGCTTGCCGGGGCGCCGATCGCGTAGATCGGCGCTGCAGCGTCGGTCACGGATCAGCTAAATCATTGGGGAATTTGGCTGACACCCCAATGTTTCCAACATATTTCCGGGTGATTTCTCGGAAGCAAAATGATGGCGGTCTGACGGTAAATTACTTTACAGCGCTTCGAACGCCCGGCTAGGGTGTGCGCCAGTCAACGACACCGAAACTGAATAAGGGGGTTACGAATGCGCCTCGCCGTCTGCGCCAGTGCACTTGGATTGTTGTTCTCCGCTTCTGCTTACGCTCAAATGCCGCCCGCGGCCCCGCCGCCTGCGGCGCCTCCGCCCGCGATGGAGGCCGTTCCGCCGCCTCCGCCCCCGCCGCCGGCCCCGGTCGTCGAGGCCGCCCCGCCCTCCGCCGTCCCCGTGGTTGCTGCGCCCCCGGCACCCGCGAACCCGCCGGCCGCCACCCCGGCCCCTCCCGCCTGGAACACGGTGATGAAGGAGGAGCTGCTGGTCGACACGTACTACATGATTAACTTCAACGGCTTCAAGTCGGGCCAGAACTCGCTGCTGGCTCCCGGCGGCCGCGTGTTCGACACCCAGTCGAACAGCTTCACCATGAACTACGCGAAGATCGGTCTCGAGGTCGACTCTGACCCCGTCACCGTCCGCGCCGACCTGGGCTACGGCTACCTGGCCTCGATCGTGTCGGGCGCGACCGCCAGCCCCGGCATGCCGCTGGCCGCCTCGTTCCTGGTTCAGCAGGCCTTCGCCAGCCTGAAGATTCCGATGACCCCGCTGACCCTCGACATGGGCCGTTTCGTCACGGGTGCCGGCTCCGAGGTCATCGAGGCGAACAAGAACTGGCTGTACTCGCGCTCGTTCCTGTTCGGGATCATTCCCTTCTATCACACGGGCGCTCGCCTGACGGCCAAGGTCAACGATCAGTTCAGCGCGCAGCTGACCGTCGCCAACAGCCAGAACTCGCCGGCTGATCCGGACGTGAACGCGAACAAGGTGGTGGGTCTGCAGCTGTCGTTCGCGCCGCTGCCCACGACCAGCATCATCGCCACCGGCTACGTCGGCAAGGAAGGCCCGCAGGGCGCCGAGGGCGACGAGAAGCTCACTCTCGACCTGGTCGCTTCCCACAATGTCAGCGATGCCTTTGGCCTGAACCTGAACTTCGACTACGTCAAGCTGGGCGACTTCCACGTGACGGGTGCGGCCCTCATGGCGCGCTTTGTCGCTTCCGAGCACCTGGCGTTGGCCGCTCGTGGTGAGTTCCTGAACTCGAAGGCGATGGCTGGCGTGGATTCGGTCAACTACGAAGAGGGGACGATCGGCGCCGCCTTCCCGTTCGCCGGCCACTTCGAGGCCCGCCTCGAGGTCCGGGGTGACTTCGCCGGCCAGCCCGTCTACCCGGGCACGCTGCCGGGCGGCTCGAAGAACCAGTTCACGGGAACGGTGGCGTTCCTGGGCTTCATGTAAGCCACTCGCTTCACAGTTTCACCTGAAAAACGGGAGGCTTCGGCCTCCCGTTTTTCGTTCTGGAGTGCCGTCAGGGCTCAGCCGCGTCGCGGCTTCGGCGTGGAAGCGGGCGCTCATCCGCTCTTGTCGCCCCCCCGAGCGGCCGCGGGGCCGGAGGCAGGGCGGCTCAGGGCGAGGCGGGCGAGGGCGGCGCGACATGGGAACGGGGCCGCCGCCCGGTGAACGCGCCAACGACCGCTCCCGAGGCGTCCGGCCCTCAGCTGGTCAGGCCCAGGATGTCGTTCAGGACGCCCGCGGCGGTCACCGCCAGGCCGGCGCCCGGGCCGGTCACCACCAGGGGGTTCTCCTTGTAGCGGTTCGTGGTGAAGGCGATCTGGTTGTCGGTGCCCTTCAGGCCCGCGAACGGGCTGGAGCCGTCGACCGTCCGCAGGCCCACCGCGATGCGGTTCTTGGTGACCGTGGCCACGTAGCGGAGCGCGCCGCCCTTGCTCTTCGCGGCGGTCAGGCGCGCCGCCCACTCCTTGTCCAGCTCCTCCAGCCGGCCCAGGAACTCGCTGAGCGGCAGCTTCCGGTAGGCCTCGGGCACCAGCGACTCGACCTGCACCTCGTGGGGTTCGCCCTCGAAGCCCAGCAACCGCCCCAGGATCAGGGCCTTGCGACCCACGTCGGCGCCCGACAGGTCGTCCCGCGGGTCGGGCTCGGTGAACCCCTTCTCCATGGCCCGGCGCAGCGCCTCCGAGAACGGGCGCCCCTTGCCGATCTCGGTCATCAGGAAGCCCAGCGTCCCCGAGACGCAGCCCTCGATGCGCAGCACCTTGTCGCCCGACTCGGCCAGCTTCTTGTAGGTGTCCAGGATGGGCAGGCCGGCGCCCACGGTCGCCTCGAACAGGATCCGCTGGCCCGTCTTCGCCGCCAGCGCGTTCAGCTCGGCGTGCGCGTCGCGCGACCCCGACAGCGGTCGCTTGTTCGCCAGCACCACGTCCATGCCCGCGCCCAGCGCCTGCTTGACCAGCTCGGTCGTGTCGGCCGCCGTCACGTCCACCAGCACGGGGCGCGACAGGGCGTGCTTGGCCAGCGTGGCGATGGCGTCCGCGGGTCGGGCCATGCGGCCGGCCGGCGCGTCGGCGAAGCCCCGGCCCCCTTCTTTCAGCGAGATCAGGCCGTTCACGTCGCGCGTGGACAGGCCGTCCGGGTCGAACAGGAAGCCCGTGCGATCGATGACGCCCACGATGCGCACGGCCTTCGCCCCCTTGCGGGCAGTCGATTCCTTGCCGCTGACCTTGCCGTTGGTCTTGCCGGTGCCTCTGGCGATCATCTCGGCCAGGGTGCGGCCGATCTGGCCGAAGCCCAGCAGCACCACGTCGACGTGGTCCCCGCCCGTGGCGGCGCCGCCGCCGATCTTCGCCAGCTGGAAGGCGTCGTGGATGGCCCGCTGGGCCGCCGCGGTGGCGGACGCCGCCACCACGAACGAGATGTTCAGCTCGGACGACCCCTGCGCGATGGCGACGATGTTCACGCCGGCGTCGGCCAGGGCGCGGAACACGCGCGCCGCGATGCCCGGGTGACCGGCCATGCCGATGCCGACCACCGCCAGGGTGGCCAGGCCCGTCTTGATGTCGACGCTGTCGATGTCCCCGCGCGCCAGCTCGTCGCGGAACTCCTCGGCCAGGCGCTTCTGCGCCCGCTTGGCCGCCGTCTCGGGCACCGAGAAGCAGATCGACTGCTCGGATGAGGACTGCGAGATCAGCGACACGCTGATGCCCTCGTCGAACAGGGCCGCGAACGTGCGGGCCGCGATGCCGGGCACACCCAGCATGCCGCTGCCCGAGACCGTCAGCAGGGCCTGCCCCGGCATGGCCGACAGCGCCTTCACCGGGTAGCGATCCAGGGTCTGGCGGCCCGAGATCTCGGTGCCCACGGCGCTGGGATCGGCGAAGGGGCGCACGAACACCGGGATGTTCCGGCCCGAGACGGGGATCAGGGCGCGCGGGTGCAGCACCTTCGCGCCGAAGTAGGCCAGCTCGGCCGCCTCGCGCACGTGAAGCTGCGGGATCACGCGGGCGTTCGGCACCACCCGCGGGTCCGCGGTCAGCATGCCGGGGACGTCCTTCCACAGCATCACCTCGCGGGCCCCCAGCGCGCGACCCATCAGCGTGGCGGTCAGATCGGTGCCGCCGCGGCCCAGGGTGGCGGCCGGGCGGACCACGCCCGGGTCGTCGTCGTCAGCCGCCGGCACCGCGCCCAGGAAGCCGGGCACCACGGGGAGGATCCCGCGGTCCAGCAACGGGCGCAGCTGCTTGCGCGCCGACATGTCAGTCAGCATCAGGTTGGGCGAGGCGCCGCCGTAGGGCCCGTCGGTGATGACCACGTCCACCGCGTCGACGTACCGGGACTTCTCGCCCGCCGCCTCCAGGCCGGCCGCGAACAGCAGCGCCGACAGCCGCTCGCCGCGGGCCGCGATGAAGTCGCTGGTCCGCGAGGTCAGCTCTTTCAGCACCAGCAGGCTGCCCACCAGGGCGTCCAGCTCGTCGAACGAGCGGTCGATCGCCTCGGCCACAGGCCGGCGGGCCGTCTTGGCGGGCACGATCGCCTGCAGGATGGTCTGGTAGCGGCGGCGCAGCGCGATCGAATCGGACTGAAGGCAGTTCTCCTGGCCGCTGCGCGCCCGCCGGGCCATGCCCAGCAACACGTCGGTGACGCCCGAGGGCGCCGAGCAGACCACGACCCGCGGGCCGGTGCGCTTGCGGACGATGTCGATGGCATGCCGGAAAGCGGCGATGTCGGCGAGCGACGCTCCACCGAACTTGTGGATCTCGGGCGCAGGGCGCTTCTGGCTCATGGCGGCGTTGCGCTTCTATCACGAAAGGCGGCCACCCCGAGAGGGCTGCCCGTCGCGGTATCGGCCGGTCCCCGCTGCAACCGGGGCGGCCTTCTAGTACATTCAAGGCCGCCATGCCGACGTCCCGCTCCGTCTTTCGTTGCATCTCCGGCTGCTCCGGGGATTACCCGCTGGATCAGGTCATCTACCGCTGCCCGAAGTGCCACGATCTGCTGGAGGTGGTGCACGACATCGAGCACCTGAAGGCGCGCAGCGCCGCCGCCTGGATCAAGCTGTTCGACGAGCGTTACCAGCGGACGCAGTGGCCCTACGGCTCGGGCGTGTGGGGCAAGAAGGAGTGGGTGCAGCCGCACATCCTGGACGAGAACGTCGTCTCGATGATGGAGGGCGGCACCAACCTCCTGTGGGCCGAGCGCTACGGGCGCGAGCTGGGCCTGTCGGAGCTGTGGATCAAGCAGTGCGGCGTCTCGCACACCGGATCCTTCAAGGATCTGGGCATGACGGTGCTGGTCTCGACCGTGAAACAGATGATCGCCGACGGCCGGCCCCTGAAGGCGGTGGCGTGCGCGTCCACCGGCGACACCTCGGCGGCGCTGGCGGCCTACGGCGCGGCGGCCGGGATCAAGACCATGGTGATCCTGCCGCGGGGCAAGGTCTCCACGGCCCAGCTGGTCCAGCCGCTGGCCAACGGCGCCCACGTGCTGGCCATCGACGGCGACTTCGACGCCTGCATGGCCATCGTGCAGCAGCTGGCCGAGGAGGAGGGCGTCTACCTGGCGAAC
>Ga0105237_10000780_pt1 | contig 43609 bp, 33 predicted proteins | sample KBSC24metaG_FD_81520 | JGI IMG/M metagenome (GOLD analysis project Ga0105237, IMG submission 81520) | Corn rhizosphere microbial communities from Kellogg Biological Station, Michigan, USA - KBS C2-4 metaG | ecosystem: Host-associated > Plants > Roots > Rhizosphere > Soil | place: Michigan, USA...
AAGTTATTTTGACAACAAGATCATCCACTGGGACCCCGTCAATATGAAACTGAAAGTCTAGTATCTTTGCCCCTATGCTTATTCCATACCAGGCCCTGCTAAACTTCACCGTATCCATTTTCCGGCAAATAGGCTGCCCCGACACCGACGCCCATACCGCAGCAGTCGCCCTGCTTAGCGCCGATCTCCGCGGCATCGACTCCCACGGCGTAGCCCGCCTCATCGGATATGTCCGTTTGCAGGAAGCCGGACGCGCCAACACAACCCCGAATGTCCGCATCATCCACGAAACCCCCTCCACCGCCGTAGTGGACGGCGATAGCGGACTGGGACTGGTGGTTGCCCCTTACGCGATGCAGATCGCTATCGAAAAGGCAGAAAAGGTAGGCACGGGATGGGTCAGCGTACAAAACTCCAACCATTTCGGCATCGCCGGCTACCACGCTTTAAAAGCCGTAAAAAAGGAAATGATCGGCATCGCCATGACCAATGCCAGCGCCCTCGTCGCCCCCACCTTTTCCATCGAAAGGCTCCTCGGCACCAACCCTATCTGCGTAGCCGTCCCGGCAGGAGAAGAACCTCCCTTTGTCGCGGACCTGGCGACTACCACCGCAGCCAATGGCAAGCTCGAAATACTCCAGCGCAAAAGTGAGGCCGCCCCGCTGGGCTGGATACAGGATAAAGACGGCAACCCCTCCACCGATCCCCACGAGTTGAAGACAGGCGGCGCGCTCCTGCCCCTCGGCGGCGACCGTGACCATGGCAGCCATAAAGGATATGCCCTCGGTGCTGTCGTAGACATCCTTTCCGCCGTATTAAGCGGCGCCAACTACGGACCCTGGGTACCCCCCTTTCCGGCCTACGTTCCTATGCCCACCGGCATGCCCGGCAAAGGCATCGGCCATTTCTTCGGCGCTATGCGCATCGATGCCTTCCGCCCCGCCGACGAATTTAAACACCATATGGATAAATGGATACGCCGTTTTCGCAGCGCAACTCCTGCCCCGGGTCATGAAAAAGTGCTAATCCCCGGCGACCCCGAACGCGAGATGGAGACCGAACGGCTTGCACAGGGTATCCCCCTTCTGCCAGCCGTCGTCGAAGACCTCAAAGCCCTCGCCAGCAAACTCAACGTAGAATTTGACATTTTCTAAAGGTTCAGCCTTTATCTTTGCGGTCCTAATTATGAATCAGATGAAATGCCTTTGCATTCCATTTGGCCATTGAAAAGACAATTATGAATCAAATGAAAGTAATGAAATTCGGCGGCACCTCTGTTGGCAAACCCGAGAGAATGCGCCAGGTAAGCCAGTTGATCACCAAAGATGCGGCACCCACTATCGTTGTACTCAGCGCCCTCAGCGGTACCACCAACGCCCTTGTCGAGATCGGTAACTCCATTGCCTCCGGCGAAAGAGACAAGGCAAAGGAACAGATCGACAAACTCGAAGCTCATTACCAGTCTTTCATAAAGGACCTCGTCAAGGGCGATAAATTCCTTGCCCGGGCCAAAACCATCGTGGCCGAACACTTCGAATTCCTGACCATCATCCTCCGTATCTCCTTTAGCGAGGCGCTTAACAAGGATATTTTGGCCCAGGGCGAACTGCTGTCGACCAAACTATTCTCCGTCTTCCTCGACGAGAATGGCATCGATCACTTCCTGCTGCCTGCCCTGGAATTCATGAGCATCGACAGCCATGACGAACCGCAGATCAGCAGTATCAAAACCAAACTGTCCAATCTGCTCTCACAGCATAAGGATAAAAAACTCTTTGTTACACAAGGGTACATCTGCCGTAATGCCCGCGGAGAAGTGGACAATCTGAAAAGAGGCGGCAGCGATTACAGCGCCTCTCTTATCGCCGCAGCGATCAACGCCTCGGTGTGTGAGATATGGACAGACATCGACGGTATGCATAACAACGACCCCCGGGTGGTCAAAAAGACCGTCGCCATCGAACAATTGAGCTTCGAAGAAGCGGCTGAGCTCGCCTATTTCGGCGCCAAGATCCTTCATCCGGCATCCATCTGGCCCGCCCAGTTCTATAAAGTGCCGGTCCGCCTTCTCAATACCATGCAGCCCGAGGCAAAAGGCACCCTCATCACCGAAGAAGCCGGCTCCGAAGGAGTGAAAGCCATCGCCGCCAAAGACGGCATCATCGCTATCAATATCAAGAGCAGCCGCATGCTCCTTGCCTACGGCTTTCTCCGCAAGATATTTGAGGTGTTTGAAAAATACCGCACCCCGATAGATATGATCACCACCTCAGAAGTGGCGGTGTCGGTCACCATCGAAAATGCTTCCGATCTTAAAGCCATCGTCCGCGAGCTGGAACCTTTTGGCGCTATCGAAGTGGAAGAGAACCACACCATCGTCTCCATCGTGGGCAACGAGATCACCCACACCCCGGACGTGCTGAGCAAGCTGTTTGCGGCTCTTACGACAGTGCCCATCCGAATGGTCAGCTACGGAGGCAGCAAACACAACGTGTCGCTGCTGATCCCTTCAGCCCATAAGACGAAAACATTACAATTGCTGAATAAAGGACTATTTGGTCTCGAATAACGAAGAAAACCAATTCTGCATCCGCTCCGGCCACTGATCTTTGGTGGTTGGATTATGCAGGCCAAAACCATGTCCGCCCCTGGGATAGATATGTAATTCCGCGGGTACCTTATTGTGCAGCAAAGACTCATATATCCGCAAACTATTGGCCACGGGTACCGTCTTGTCATCCTCCGCATGAACGATAAAGGTAGGCGGCGTCTGCGCCGTTACCTGTAATTCATTCGAATATTCCTGTATAAGGGATGAGGACGGCGTCTTTCCGATGAGATTATCACGCGATCCCCGGTGACCGATGCTGTCGGAAAAGCTGATCACCGGGTACAGCAGGACCATAAAATCCGGCCGCAGCGAAACATTGGCTGCGTTGTCGATCGTGGTCTTCCCAAAATGTGTACCGGCAGTCGATGCCAGATGTCCTCCCGCCGAGAAACCCAGTATGCCTACCCGCGCGGGATTTACCGCCCATTCCTCCGCCCGTTGCCGCACCAGCTGGATAGCCCGCTGCGCATCCTGCAGCGGCCCGATCGTTTTATCTATCATGGTCGAGTCGCTGGGCAGCCGGTATTTTAATACAAAGGCGGCTATCCCCATCTCATTCAGCAAACGCGCCACCTCCATGCCTTCATGCGCCATCGCCAGGTGCAAATAACCCCCTCCTGGACATACGACGACGGCCATCCCATTGCCTTTCCCTTTTGGGGGCAGGAATACCGTTAGGGTGGGGTGAGACACTTTACTCAGCGAATAATAACCGGAATGCGCGCCGGAATCCACTTTTTCCTGGTTGGGCACGGCCCTGGAATTGGGGATGGGCTCGTTACCGTATAACGGTAACTCCTGCTGCGCTGTAGCCATAAAAATGGAGACTAGAGAAAGAATGGAAAGAGATATTTTTTTCATATGACCTTGTTAAAAACAACGGCGCCCTCTTCGAGGGCGCCGCCGGTAGGAATTTATACGACCAGCATCGCATCCCCATAACTGAAGAAGCGGTATTTGTCTTTAATCGCTTTTCTATAAGCCTCCATCGCCAGATCATACCCCGCAAACGCACACACCATGATCAGCAGGCTCGTCTTCGGCAGATGGAAATTGGTGACCAGCGCATCCGCAATATTGAACTGGTAGGGCGGATGGATAAAGGTATTGGTCCAGCCTTCGGAAGGCTTCAACAATTTTTCAGCGGTAAAAGAAGACTCCAGCGCCCGCATGGTCGTCGTGCCGATGGAGCATATACGGTGATTGCCTACCCGGGCTTTGTTCACCACCTTGCAGGCATCTTCCTCGATACGGTAGTATTCGGCATCCATCTTATGTTTGCTGAGATCCTCCACTTCTATAGGGCGGAAAGTGCCCAACCCGGTATGCAGCGTGATCTCGGAAAAACGGACTCCCTTTATCTCCAGCCTTTTGATCAGCTCTTTGCTAAAGTGAAGACCCGCTGTCGGAGCAGCTACTGCGCCCTCGTGTTTGGCATATACCGTCTGATAACGTTCCTTGTCCTCTTCATCCGGCTTACGCTTGATGTATTTGGGCAGGGGCGTCTCACCCAGCACTTCCAACACCTGGCGGAATTCGTCATCGCTGCCATCCCACAGGAAACGGATGGTCCGTCCCCGGCTGGTGGTATTGTCGATCACTTCCGCTACCAGCTCGTCATTATCCCCGAAATACAGCTTATTGCCTACGCGGATCTTTCTGGCCGGATCGACGATCACATCCCAAAGACGATTGGGTTTGTTCAGCTCGCGGAGGAGAAATACTTCTATTTTAGCACCCGTCTTTTCCTTGCGGCCATACATACGGGCAGGAAATACCTTTGTATTGTTAACGACAAAAACATCCTTGTCGTCGAAATAGTCGAGAATGTCCCGGAAATGCTTGTTTTCGATCTGGCCGGTCTTGCGATTGACCACCATCATTCGGCTGTCTTCTCGTTTTTTCGCAGGGTGCTGGGCAATAAGGTTTAATGGTAGATCAAACTTGAACTGTGAAAGCTTCATGTGCTAAAATTGTTTTATGTTTTTCCCGTGGACCGGTGGTCCACTTTGTTTTTCATCCCGAACCCGTGGGGCCCGCTGACGACTATACGCACATGATACCAGGCAGGTGGTAGTAATACTAATCGGAGATCTTCCGGTACAAACCAGGTCTTACGGCACCCGATTTGATATCATGTTACGGCATGACTAAAGCGTGCGAAGGTATGAAAAAAAGTCCATTTTTTAAAATAACATTTTTTTTACCAACCGGCTTAAATAATTTTCCTGAATTAGCGTCTTTTTATGCAACTTCATACACAGCGCTTAATTCATTATGATGAGATTGACCCCGACGAAATTTTTCCCCTTTCTGGCAGTTGTATTTTTCTTTCTTTCAGCCTCGTCTCTGACCGCCCAGCGAAAACCTTCCGGCTCCCTGCTCCCCAAAAAGGTACAGACCGCCGGTGCGCCTGAAAGAAAATACCCCGCCTTATTATGGGAGATCACCGGTAACGGCCTGCAAAGGCCTTCCTACCTCTTCGGGACCATGCACGTCAGCAGCAAAATGGTCTTCCACCTCAGCGACTCCTTTTATCTCGGTATCCGGAATGCCGATGTGGTAGCCCTCGAGCTGGATCCCCAGCTCTGGCAGGACCAGATGTACCGTTTTGAAAACCTGCAGTCCAATCTCCGCTTCTATACGCAGGGCGCCCCGGGCGATTTTATCAACGAAAAATCTTTCCAGCTGGAAAGATATGACGACCGGCTCAAATCAGCCCTCAGCAACGAACCCACCGTCATCAACGGTCTCCTCTACCGCACCTACCGCGCCCGCGCCGATTTTGAAGAGGACACCTATCTGGATCTCTATATCTACCAGACAGGAAAAAAACTCGGCAAACAGGCCACCGGCGTCGAAAACTTCTTCCAGACCGAACGCCTCATCATGGAAGCCGCCCAGGACATGATGAAGGACAAAAAGAAGAAGGCGCCCAATGTCGACGGCGAAACCTCTTTCGACCTCGAACGCAAACTTCAGGAAGCCTACCGCAAAGGCGACCTTGACCTCCTCGACTCCCTGGAAAGGCTGATGGAGCCCTCCGAAGCCTATATGGAAAAATTCCTCTACCAGCGCAACGAGATACAGGCCGGTTCCATCGACAGTATCGTTCGCCAACACTCGCTTTTTGTCGGGGTAGGGGCCGCCCACCTGCCGGGAAAAAGAGGAGTGATCGAGATCCTCCGGAGAAAAGGATATACCCTCCGCCCCGTCATCATGCCCGACAGGGATGCCCTCCGCCGGGACGATATCGATAAGATCAAAGTGCCTGTCACCTTCTCTGCCTTCACCGCCGATGACGGCGACTTTTCGGTCCAGCTGCCCGGCAAACTCTATCGCCGGCCTGACAATCGCTCCGACGAATCCTGGCAATATGCCGACATGAGCAATGGCGCCTATTATATGATCACCCGTGTAAAGACACACAGCAGTTTTCTCGACCAGAAGGACGAGACTATCCTCAAAAAAGTGGATAGCCTTCTCTATGAGAACATCCCCGGCAAAATACTCAAAAAGACCACCATCACCCGCAGCGGCTACAAAGGCTTCGACATCACCGGCCGCACCCGGCGCGGAGATATCCAGCGATACAATATTCTGATCACCCCCTACGAAGTATGGGTATTCAAGATCAGTGGCACCAACGGATACGCTGAAGGATCCGAAGCCGACCAATTCTTTAACTCCATTCGCCTCCGGACTACTACCCCCGGCGCCTGGGCCGACTTTACGCCCCGGCGCGGCGGATTCACTATCCGCTGGCCCCGGATGCCCGAGGAAAATAAAAATACGGCTACCGCAGACGGTATCACCCGCTGGGAATATGAAGCCGCCGACTCGGCCACCGGCGACGGGTTCCTGTTATGGAAAAAGACGGTCCAGAACTATCGTTTCCTCGAAGAAGACACTGCCGACCTTGCTCTGATGGAAGAAAGCTTCCGACTATCCGACAGGATAGAAAAAACCCTCAGCCGCAGTGCCGGCACCTGCAATGGCTATCCCTGTCTGGACGCGGTTTATCAGGAAAAGGACGGCGCCTTCATCCGGGCAAAATTCGTTATCCGGGGCGCAGACTACTACCTGCTGGCTGTGCACACCAATAACAAGGACAAACCTCTTCCAAATTTCTTCGGTTCTTTTGTTTTTACCCCTTACCGCTACTCGTCTTACCGTGATTACGTAGACTCCTTCATCCGTATCAGTGTCACGACCCCCATGGTCCCCGATGTCGATGCAGGCATCCGCGGTATCATCGAGAGGGGGTCCAGCGAAGAATTTCTTAATTCCATACCGGATTATAATAACTACTGGCCCCGCCCCAAGACCGCCCTTTTCCAGGATGACTCCACCGGGGAAGCCGTTTTTGTCTCGGTAGAAGCCTTTCCCAAATACTATTTTCCAAAAGACACTACTTCCTTTTGGCAGGAAGAGACCAGTGAGAAACGTTTGCGCCGCGACCTGATCATCACAGGCAAACAACCCATATACGCGGGCGATAGTCTGCTGGCCACCGCCGGCGACGCCGTTATCCGGCCCGATGCCGGCAATCCCCTGTTCCGCCCTTCCCCGGCCGCCATCACCGGTTACAACTACATTTTATCCGACACCAATACCCTGCGTCGCATCCGAATGAGCGTTTTTCTAAGGGACAATCTTCTTTTCCGCATCGTGTCGCTCGGCGACTCCCTGGCGCCCGGCAGCGACTTCATCCACCGGTTCTACACCACATTCCGTCCGCTGAGCGGCAAACCGGCCCCCTCGGTATTTGCCTCTAAACTGGACCTCTTTTTCCGGGACTTCTACAGCAAAGACTCCCTGGTCGCCAAACGCGCCAAAACCGCCATCCCCAACATCTATTTCGGGACAGCCGGCGTACCGGCCTTACTAACGACCATCAATACCCTTCCTTACAACGGCAAGGACTATTTCGAGACCAAAACGAAATTTATCAACGAGTTGGGATATATCAATGATTCGGCCGCTATACCAACGGTAGTAAGTGGACTGAAGACTGTTTATGAAAGGGTAGGCGATACCAGCACCTTTCAGAACGCCGTCCTTAAGGCGCTCGCCCATCACAAGACCAGAGCGGCCTATGCCTTGCTCAAACAGTTGATCGTCCAGGACCCGCCCGTCTTTGACAATACGTCGGATTATACTTATTTGTTCCAGGATATAGGCGACTCCCTTGTCCTCGCCCGGACCCTTTTTCCCGAACTGCTTCAATTGGCAACGGTAGACGACTACAAGGCAAACATCCAGTCCCTGCTGGCCAATCTGGTCGACAGCGGATACCTGCATGCTTCCGACTATGAATCCTATTTCAGCCAGGTGTACTTCGACGCCAAAATTCAGTGGAAAAAACAGGAGGGAAAGGATGAGAAAAGATTACAGAAAAAAGACGATGACAAAGACGAGGATAGTTCGGACGGCGACAATGACGATAACGCAAGCAACGATCTCGACGACTATGCGGTTCTGCTGGAGCCGTTCTATGATAAAAACCCGACCATTCCACATTTCTTCGATCGACTGTTACGCAGCAAGGATGCCGGCCTGCGCTTGAAAACGGCGATATTGCTCTTACGTCATAACCATCAGGTAGCAGACTCCATTTTCCTGACACTGGCCGGGGCCGATGCCTCCCGTAGCCGGCTGCTCCGTTGTCTGACCGCTATTCATAAAGAGAACCGCTTTCCTAAAGCCGGCAAGACGCAGGAATCCATTGCCCGCAGCCTGCTCGTCGCCTCCCACGGGAACAGCGATTTTTCCGACATCCAGCTTGTCGACAAAAGACCGGCTCAGTTCAAACAGATCAAAGGACTGGTGTATTATTTCAAATACAAGGTCAATCGCGACGACGAATGGCAGATAGGCCTCAGCGCTTTCCAGCCCCTCAACTCAAAAGAGGTCAATACAGATCCCGAATTCGTTGCGCTCACCGGCAAACGCCTCCGGGCGGATAAGTCCGTCCTCGAACAGTTCGACCAGCAATGGAAACGGTTCCTGTTCTCCCGCCGCCGCAGCGCCGCCACCTTCTTCCTGGATAATGACTATTACACAAACCGCCCCGACGAAGACTAAAGCCCCCGCGGTATCGCAGCGATCAATTTTTTTGTATAAGGACTTTCCGGCCGTTCATAGACTTCCGCCGCCGGCCCCATCTCTTCGATCTTCCCCTTATTCATCACCATGATCCGGTCGCTGATATACCGTATCACCGCCAGATCATGCGAAATAAAAACCACCGTAAACCCAAATTCCTTCTTTAGATCGTTCAGCAGATTCAACACCTGCGCCTGCACACTCACATCCAGCGCCGACACCGACTCGTCACAAACAATAAAGGATGGCCGCAGCGCCAGCGCCCGCGCGATCACAATACGTTGCCGCTGCCCCCCGGAAAATTCATGCGGATATCTGTCAAAATGTTCCGCCTTCAGGCTCACCTTCTCCAGCAATTCGATCACCTGCTCCCGCCGCGCCGCCGCCCGCCCGCGCCCCTCCCGAGTCCATCCGCCCCCCTGCATACCCCCATGCCCCGATGCAGCCGCCCCCCGGCCCCCACCCACCTCATGCACCCTCAACACCTCCGCGATCGCCGCCCCCACCGTCAGACGGGGATTCAACGACGAATAGGGGTCCTGAAAGATCAATTGTATATGACGCCGTAACTTTTTCAATTCGCTCGCCGCCAACGCCCCCATCTCCGTTCCGCCGTACAATATCCGCCCTTCCGTCGGCTCGGTCAGCCGCAACAGCGCCCGCCCCAGCGTCGTCTTCCCACATCCCGATTCACCCACCAGACCCAACGTCTCTCCCGCATAAACGTCAAAGCTCACCCCATCTACCGCTTTGGTATATTCCAGCACCTTCCCCAACAACGTCTTCCGTTTAGGATACCATACCCGCAGGTCTTCCACCTGTACCAGCACCTTGCCGTCTCCCGGGACCTCACCCGAACCCGCCGCTTCGCCCGAACCCGCCGAGCCCCCCCGCCCCCGCGGCCCCGGCGCGCCCTCCATAAAATCACTCACCATCGGCAGCCTCTCCCCCTTCACATGCAAGGCCGGCCGGCAATTCAGCAAACCCTTTGTATACGGGTGTTTCGGTTCCCGGAACAACTGCTCTACCGTGCCCTCCTCAACTACCCTCCCTTTATATAATACCAATGCACGGTCCGCAATCTCCGCCACAACCCCCAGATCATGCGTAATAAAGATCACCCCCATATCTTCCGTCCGCTGCAATTGACGTATCAATTGTAATATCGTTTGCTGCACCGTCACATCCAGCGCCGTCGTCGGCTCGTCACATATCAGCAGTGAAGGCCGGCTGCTCATCGCCATTGCGATCATCACCCTTTGCTTCTGTCCCCCGCTCAACTCGTGTGGCCACCGGGAATAAATACCCGCCGGGTCCGGCAACTGCACCTTCTCAAATAAAGCGACAGCCTCTCTCCTGGCCTCAGCGGCAGACACTTTCCGATGCGCACGGATAGCTTCCGCCACCTGATCCCCACAGGTATACACCGGATTCAAAGAGGTCATCGGCTCCTGGAAGATCATGGCGATCTCCGCCCCGCGAATGGCCTGCAGCTGCTCCGGCGATTGCCGCATTAGATCGATCGGCTGGTCTCCCCCTTCAGCCTCATTGCGCCCTTCACCCCCGGCCCGCCGGCCCCCCCCAAAAAAAAGAATTTCCCCGGAAAGATAACAAGCCGGCGGCTGCGGCAACAATTGCAGAATAGAAAGAGAAGTGATGGATTTCCCCGAACCCGACTCGCCAACCAGCGCGACGATCTCCCCCCGGCGCACCTGAAGATCGATATGTTCCACACCCGGCACCATGCCGGCCTCCGTTTGAAAGCCGATGGTCAGGTCGCGGATAGATAATAAAGTAGACATTGTTAAAACCGTAGATGTCTTACCGTAAGCCCATTATTGATCAATTGCTTTAACGAGTCGATCCCTATCTTGATATGATTTTCGACATAATCGGTCGTTACCTTCAGGTCGCTTTCCGCCGTCTTTACTCCCTCAGGGATCATCGGCTGATCACTTACCAGCAACAGCGCTCCCGTTGGTATCTTATTGTAGAAACCTACCGAGAATATGGTGGCTGTCTCCATATCGATGGCATAAGCCCTTATCTTTTGAAGATATTCTTTAAAAACTTCATCATGCTCCCATACCCGCCGGTTAGTAGTATATACGGTCCCTGTCCAATAATCAACCGCATAATCCCGGATAGTTGTCGATATGGCCTTTTGCAACGCGAAGGCGGGCAGCGCCGGCACCTCCGGTGGAAAATAATCGTTGGAGGTACCCTCTCCCCGGATGGCAGCGATCGGCAGGATCAGATCACCCAGTTTATTCCGCTTCTTCAGCCCCCCGCATTTTCCCAGGAACAACACGGCCTTGGGAGCGATAGCGGTCAAAAGGTCCATGACGGTTGCAGCACCCGGACTGCCCATCCCAAAATTGATGATCGTGATATCTCCCGAAGTGGCGCATTGCATTGCCTTATGCTCCCCAACCACTTCCACATTATGCCACTCGGCAAACAGATGCACATAATTGTAAAAATTGGTCAGCAGGATGTATTTCCCGAAATTCTCCAGCTTCTCACCGGTATACCGTGGGAGCCAATTACTTACTATTTCTTCTTTACTCTTCATAATTATGAATTCGCCCCACGCGTTTTTATCAACATTAAATATCGTTTGAGGCGCGATTCGTAAATTTACCAAATAGTTTTCGCTAATGATCAAAATCTACTACCCGCCCTATCCATTTAAGATCAGAGAACCCCAACGGAAGAAAGAAGAGATTTGGGACGAACTACGCAAACAATGGGTACGTCTTACTCCCGAAGAGTGGGTCCGCCAGAACTTTATACAATATCTCCTAAAGGTAAAAAATTATCCTGCCTCCTATATTGCCGTCGAGCGGAAAATGAAACTGGGTGAACTCACCAAACGTTTCGATCTGATGATCTTTGACAAGGGCGCCCAACCCTGGATGTTGGTCGAATGTAAAGCGATGGGCGAAGTCCTGGACCAAAAAGTCCTCTGGCAGGTCCTGCGCTACAATATGGCAATCCCCATAAAATACCTTGTCATTACCAACGGGGAAGAATGCCACGGCTTCATCAAAGGTGCAACAGACTTCGAAGGTCTCACCGCGCTGCCGGCCTATAACGAATGATCCCGCCTGCGCCCCGGATCGTTCCCGCGCAGCCCGCGCCTAAGCCGGTTTTATCACTCCTCTGTACATCTTCGTATCATACCGTACCCGCACCATTCCGCCCGAAGCATATTTATCAAATAACGTTCTCAACTCACTCATCATCCCGGTAAATCGTTCCCCTTCCTTCGGAATGTAAGAAGAAGAAAGCAACCTCCCTTTCAATCCGGCAAAGTCAAAGTCCTGCCCATTGGCAAACTGATCCAGCACATACGGCTCCGGTCTGAAAAACTCCCCTATCTGTACGTCGGAGATATTCTTATGATTGATCGTCGTATAATCCCCGGCATAGCGCAGGATCAATTCCTCATAATCGGTCTCAAAGGGCGTCTCCATCAACCGCTCATTCCAGATCAAGGCCACCCTGGCCCCAGGCCGCGCTATCCGCACAAACTCCTGCCGCGTCCGCACCGGGTCGAACCAATGAAACGCCTGCCCCGCCACGATCACATCCACCGACCCCGCCGGCAATCCCGTCGCCTCCGCCGTTCCGTTCACCGACACGAATCCCGGATAATGGGACAATAATTCCTCCGCCTTCGCCCGCATATCGTCATTAGGCTCCACCGCATATACGCGGTTGCCTTCCTGTAGGAACAACTCCGTCGATATCCCCGTTCCCGATCCGATATCGGCGATCACCCAGTCCCGTTGGAGCCCCAGCTTAGAAAGAATGGCTTTCGGGTATCCCGGCCGGTATTTGACATAGTCCTCGACCCGGTCGCTAAAACGTCGTTTACTATCCATAACCTCCAAATTACAAAAAAAAGGCTCGCCGTCAGGCGAGCCCTAAAACACATTTATGTAAACTCTACGGGAATATCCCGAGCTCCGCATACGAAGTCCCCACCTTATTGATGGCCACCACGTAAGCCGCCGTCCGCATATCCGGAATACTAGGATTGTTCTTCCAGGCATCCATTATCTCCCGCGTAGCAGCGATCATCGTTTCTTCCAGCCCGCTATACACCAGGTCCACCTCGTCGGCCCCATGCATGATGAACTCCTTTTCCTTCTGGCTCACCTTCTTTCCCGTCAACCCCTCTATCTGGCTGAGGATATGCGTATTCATATTCTCGGTAAACCGCTTTTCCATCCGTCCATAACGGACATGGCTCAGGTTCTTCAACCATTCGAAATAAGATACCGTCACCCCGCCGGCATTCAGATACATATCCGGCACTACCAGCGTTCCCTTCTTTACAAAAACTTCATCAGCTTCCGGTGTCAACGGGCCATTGGCCGCCTCCCCGATGATCCTTGCTTTCACCCTGGGCGCATTCTCGCCATTGATGACATTCTCCAGCGCCGCAGGGATCAGGATGTCACATTCGAGTTCCAGCGCATCGACCGACTTGGGAAGATTGGTGGCGCCAGGGAAATTGAGGATGCTGCCCGTCTTCTTCCTGTGCTGAAAAACCTCCTCCTCATTGAGCCCGTTCGGATTCATGATGGCACCTTCATACTCAGCCAGCGCAATCACCTTTGCCCCTCCTTCCCGGAAGAACTTAGCGGCATGATAACCCACATTACCCATCCCCTGCACTACAACCGTCTTTCCTTCCACGCCCGGTTTCATCTTCAGCCTGGCCATGATCTCTTCCATATGACACACTTCGCGGATGCCATAAAAGACACCCAGACCCGTTGCTTCCCGACGGCCACGTACCCCGCCCTGTGACACCGGCTTACCCGTTACACACGCAAGAGCATCGATCTCACCGGGACGCATGCTCATATACGTATCCAGGATCCAGGCCATCTCCCGTTCACCCGTACCATAGTCGGGGGCCGGTACATCCGTGCCCGGACCGATAAAATTCTTTTTAATTAATTCGGAAGTATACCGCCGGGTGATCTTCTCCAGCTCATACGGCGTATATTTTTTGGGATCGATACTGATCCCCCCCTTCGCTCCCCCAAAGGGAACATTCACGATAGCGCATTTAAAGGTCATCAGCGCCGCCAGCGCCATTACCTCATCCAGGTTCACCGAAAGCGCGAACCGGATACCCCCTTTACAAGGGGTCTTGTGCTGGGAATGCTGCACCCGGTAAGCTTTGATAACCTCGATCTTATCGCCGATCTTAACGGGGAAGAACATGCGGTACACCGCATTACACTGTTTTATCTGCTCCAGGATGCCGGGATCCCAGCTCGTATGAGCCGCCGCCTTGTCAAAACTTTTTTCTACGGCTTCAAAAAACTTGTATTCCATTTGGCTTGCCATAATCGTTATTTATTAAAGTCTTTCTCTAATTTATTGATCTTTCTGTCCAGCCGTATCACATACAGGAATAGCCCCAGCAATATCGTCACCAATACGGCGATCACCACATAGATCTTCCCATCGGACCTGAACTTATCGGCCATTTCAACTTTTGATGTGTCGCCAGCCCCCTGCGCCCAGACAGGCACAGCCAATGACCAGCAGAACAACGTGAGAACCAGCGTATAAATTTTCTTATGCATTGCCAAATTTTCTTCTTTCTAATGGTTTCGTTTTTCCTCCAGCAAAGACAGCCGTATACGCAGCGTCGTTATCCAAACCCCCAGCAAGGTCCAGCCCGGCACAGCCCCCGGCCAGAAAACCACCCGCATCCGTGCATCGATATCATGCGTATCCAACGCCGGATTGCCCATTCCCCCCGGATGCAGACTCTCTACCATCCGCGGAATGATCCATATCGTCGGGAATAACATAGCAAACGCAAAAATGTTATATACCGCACCGATCCTTGCCCGTTTGTCCATATCCGTCATCGAATTACGCAATACCAGGTAAGCAAAATAGATCAGCAGGGCGATCACCGCCCCCAATTGCTTGGGATCACTGCTCCAGAAAGCGCCCCAAGTCCACCTGGCCCATATAGAACCCGTCAGTACCCCCAGACTTCCAAAAACGATTCCCCCCTTGGCATATTCCAGCGCATAAATATCAAAGACATGATTGTTGGTGCGGAGATATTTGATCGAATAGATCAGCGAAATAATGAATAGGATCATCATCGAGAACCACATCGCCACGTGAAAATACAGATTGCGGATCGTCTCATTGAGAATAGGCTTCGCTGGTACAGCCCCCAGAAACCCCGCTACAAAAGTATAGACCAGCAAAACCACGCATATTATTTTCCACCAGTTCTGACGAATCATACGACTTTCTTAAAGAGGGTTATACCCCCATTAGGTTTGCAAAGTTAATAGGAAAAACCTCAGTCCTTCCATAAAAAAGGAAAAAGAATCAGCGCCAGCGCCACGATCATCACGTCCAATCCCGATAACAGCAGGATCATACTTGCCAGCCCACCCTGTATCACTTCTTCAAAGGCGATCGTCGATATCCGGCTCAGCAATAACAATTGAGGAATGACCAGCGGAAAACCCAGGATAGCCATCAAGGCTGCACTTTGCTGCGCACGCGCTGCAATAGCCGCCAGAAAGGTGAACACCAGGCTCAGACTCACACCCCCCAGACAACTGATCAACACAAAAGAAAAAGGATTCGGCATTGGATCGCCAAGCATCAATACGAACAGCCCCATGCTCACCATGCTCATCAGCAACATCAATAAAGCATTGAATAACAATTTCGACAGAATAAAATCCCTCGAGCCGGCTATCGTGTAGAAATAGAGCAGACGCCCCTTGCCTTCCTGTAAAAAACTTTTGGCGACCGCATTGACACAGATGAACAACTGCATCATCCAGAACAAACCCTTCCATACCGTTCCTTCCGGCTCACCCATCGACAGATACAGCACAAAAATTGTCGACGCTACGTATAACAACACCCCATAAAAAGTATATTGTTGCCGCACTTCCAATAGAAGATCTTTTCTAAAAAGCGTCAATATATGCCTCAACGAACCGATACAGGTGAATTTTAGGGCACAAATGTAATACTTCCCCCCTTACTATAACGCTGACTGACGATAGTTAAAAGAATCGTTAAAGTTTTAACCCCTCGACAAATGCCCTGCTGCCGATCCTACCTTACGGCAGAGTATAATAACAATGACGGCAACGTGGTTCATACGCATCTTGCTCGCCTAACAATATCTGCCCCGCCTGCGCTTTCTTACGGTAGGAATAGTTAGCAATATTTCCACATTTTACACATATGGCATGCAACTTGGTTATATATTCTGCTTTGGCAAGGAGGTAAGGCATCTGCCCAAACGGCTTTGCCGTATAGTCCATGTCCAATCCGGCGACAATCACCCGGACACCGCGAACAGCAAGCTGGTCGCACACTTCGGGCAACTGATCATCGAAGAATTGGGCCTCGTCTATACCTATCACATCAACTTCGCCAGCCAGCAAAAGGATGGTTTGCGAGTTGTCGATAGGCGTCGATTGGATAGCATTTTCATCATGTGATACAATACGCTGCTCATGATAGCGGGTATCCATGGCGGGCTTAAAGATCTCAACTTTCAGATTGGCAATTTTAGCCCGTTTTAGCCTTCTGATCAGTTCTTCTGTTTTCCCGGAGAACATAGATCCGCAAATGACTTCGATCCAGCCGCGCTTTTCACCCTTTAAATGGGGTTCAATGAACATAGACTAGTATAAATTAGGTTCGGAATTTGTTATAACTTTATAGGACACTTCCCAAACCGGACGGGGTCCGGTTTCAATACTAACCCAAAAGTGCTCTTAAATAGTGCTATGGAACGACTTAAAGAACTGATTACCCAACTAAAAGAGCAGTTTGACCAAAAGGCCGAGCCTGCTCAGTTGCTCGAGATTACCCGGCTCCTGGAGGCCGAGATTCGTCTGTTGGCCGCTCAGCCGCCGCCTCCTGCACGGGTAATGCCGACAAAAATAACAGTTATGATGCCATCCTCCACGAAAATAGTTGGAGGACAGCAGTATAATAACGCGCCAGAGCCCAAAAAAGAGCCCGCACCAATCCCCGCGCCGCCTGCCGCTGCCGCCTCGCAGAACGCTCCCGCCGCCGTTACGGCTGTGTCCTCGGCCCCAACAATTCCTGACTACCAGGCTGCCGCCGTCGCCTCGCAGACCGTCCCAGCATCACCGCAGAACGCCCCGGCCGCCATACAGACCGCCGTCGCAACCGCCCCGGCCATTCCTGCCGCCGCAGTCTCTGCCGTCGCCAGCAGCACAGCCACACTCAAAGCCTCCGAAAGAGGCCAGTGGCCCTTCGACCCCCTCGCCGAAAAACCTACCGACCGCTTCACCCTGTCCCAACGGACAAGAGAAGTCAACGACGTCATCGGCAGCAACGGAGCATCCTCCCTCAATGACAAACTGAGATCCGACGTGGTGGATCTTAAATCCACCCTCAACGACTCTCCCGTACGCGATCTGAAAAAAGCCATCGGCGTCAATGATCGATACTTGTTTATCAATCAGCTTTTTAGAGGTGATGAAGTGATGTACGAACGCAGCCTCAAGACAATTAATGGATTCCGCATACTGCCGGAGGCAGAATACTGGATGGAAAGAGAATTGAAGGTCAAGCTGGGCTGGGATGAGAACAGAGAGACCACCCGGCATTTCTATCAATTGGTTAAAAGACGTTTCTCCTGAATGTAAAGGATGATCCTACCGGTAGCCCCCTTTTTTGAATGCACATAATTCCGCGACGCTTCCCCGATCTCGCGGCACTCCTGCGGGTCCTGCAACAGCCGGTTAAATACTTTTTCCGCCTCCAGCGCACTGTCAATGATCAGCCCCCCGCCACTTTCTGTTAACTCTACCGCCTCAATATATTTCTCGATCACCGGTCCAAAAACCACTGGTTTACCATATACCGCGGCTTCCAACACATTGTGTACCCCGTCATCCCCAAACCCGCCTCCTACATAAGTTATTGTAGCATAACGATATAAGCTCGACAGCATGCCAATATTGTCGATGATCAGCACATTCGGCTCCGGCCATCCCGCCGGCGTCCCGCCACTCCGGACTCCCCCACCGCCGGATCCGGCCTTTGCCGCTGCTCCCGTCCCGCCGATCGCTGCTCCCGCGCCCCCGATCGCCGCTCCCCCAACACCTGTCCCGCCCGCCGCCGCACCCGCCAATACCGAATACCGCACCGCATGCCGGAACAACCTCTCCACCTCCCGCAGCCGATCCTCCGCTATCTCATGCGGCGCTACAATAAATCGTATCTCCGGATGCGTATTGGCATAATGATCAAGCTCTTCCTCATCCTCCTCCCAGGTACTCCCCGCCACCACCACAGGCTGGCTTGCGCAAAAAGCCTCGATCACAGGCAACGGCGCGCCTCCCTCTGCGATCTCGATCACCCGGTCGAACCGCGTATCTCCGCTCACACTCACCTGCTCCACTAATCGAAGCTTCTCCAGCAACACCCGCGACGCTTCCGTCTGAACAAAAAGATGAGTAAAACATTCCAGCATGTACCGGTGCAAACGGCCATACCACCGGAAGAAAGGCTGATCAGCCCGGAATATACCCGAGATCAGCAATACCGGTATTTTTCGCTTCTTCAGCTCTGCCAGGAAATAATACCAGTAATCATATTTGACCCATAACACCAGGTCTGGTTTTACAAGATCGATAAATTGCCGGGCATTCCCCGGACTGTCCAATGGCAGATAAAAAATATGATCGGCTCCTTTATAATCCTTCTTCGTCTCATAACCCGATGGAGAAAAAAAACTCAGCACGATCCTGCATCCCGGCGACTCCCTGCGCAACCCTTCCAACACCGGCCGCCCCTGCTCAAACTCGCCCAGGGAAGAACAATGCATCCATATGACGCGACCCTGCGCGCCCGCCCGCTCCGAACCTGTCCCTGCACGCACCGCATCCGCTCCACGCACCGCCTCCGCGCCCCGCGCCGCACCCCCACGCGCCGCCATCTCCACCCCCATGCGCTCAAACAAACCCCTTCTCCCCACCAGCCATAACTTCGCCTTCCGGTTCCACGGGCTTATCAGCCGGATTCCTACCTTATAAAACCATAAAAAAACATGATAAAAAAGAATACTCAAAGTCGCCTGTTTAGTTATTGAAAAGTTCAAGCCTCCGCGCACCCTGCCTCACCCCCGCCATAACTCTGCATCTCAGCACCGCCGCCGCCTGCCACATCGTCGCATTCCCTTAACTATCACCCTATAACATTGGATAAACCACATTTTTGCAGTAGGTTTGTGGCCCATTCAAAATAAGGACTTAAAACAAGGAAAGATTATGCGGCCCATCCAAATGGTAGATCTTAAGCGGCAATATACAAATATAAAGAGTGAAGTTGACTCGGCCATCCAGGAAGTGTTGGATAATGCCACCTTTATCAATGGGCCGGCTGTCACCGACTTTGCCTCCGGACTGGCCGCATACTCCGGCTCTAAACACGTTATCCCTTGCGCTAACGGCACCGACGCCCTGCAGATCGCCATGATGGCCCTCGGTCTTCAACCCGGCGACGAGGTCATCACGCCCTCTTTCACCTATGTCGCCACCACCGAAGTCGTAGCCCTGCTCCGACTCACACCCGTATTCGTCGAAGTTGATCCAAAGACCTTCTGCATCGACCCCGCCGCTATCGAAAAAGCCATCACCCCACGCACTAAAGCCATCGTCCCGGTGCACCTCTACGGTCAGACCGCCCCGATGGAAGAGATACTGAAGATCGCCCAAAAGTTTGACCTTTATATCATCGAGGACAATGCCCAGGCCATAGGCAGCAACTATACCTTTGCAAACGGCGTTACCAAAAAGGCTGGGTCCATCGGCACCATCGGAACCACCTCCTTCTTCCCTTCAAAAAATTTGGGCTGTTATGGAGACGGAGGAGCAATATTTACAGATGACGATGCGTTAGCTAGCCGGTTGAAAATGATTGCAAACCATGGGCAGAGCCGACGTTATTATCACGATCTGGTAGGCTGCAACAGTCGTCTGGATTCCATCCAGGCAGCCGTGTTGAATGTGAAGCTGAAAAGGCTGGACGAATACATCGCCGCCAGACGCGCCGCAGCCGACTATTACGATAATGCCTTCAAAGCTCATCCTAAAATCACAACGCCCTACCGGGCATCCTATAGCCACCACGTATTTCATCAGTATACGCTCCTCCTGGAAGGCGTCGACCGCAATGGTCTCAACCATTTCCTGGCCGGGAAGAATATACCCTCGATGATATACTATCCCGTACCCGCCCACCGTCAAGAGATGTTCGCTTCGACCGGTGGTGGAAAATTCCACCTCCCAACCACAGACTGGCTTACGGAAAGGGTCATCTCCCTTCCGATGCACACTGAATTGGATGCCGAACAGCTGGAGCTCATCACTTCATCTGTTCTGGAATTTATTAACAATTGATTTAAAAAACCTAAAAAGGGATTCTTTATGAAAATTGCTGTGATCGGCACTGGCTATGTAGGACTTGTTACGGGCACCTGTTTCGCTGAAACAGGAAATGATGTTATTTGTGTGGATATTGACACCACCAAAGTACAAAAGCTTTCTAATGGTCAGATCACCATCTACGAACCTGGTCTGGAAAAATTATTCCTCCGCAACCTCAAAGAAGAAAGACTAAAATTCACCACCAGCCTCGAAGAAGGTATCAAAGACGCACAAATAATCTTTTTGGCCCTGCCCACACCTCCCGGTGAAGACGGCTCCGCCGACCTCAAATATATCCTTGGCGTCTCCGACCACCTGGGGAAAATTTTGAAGGATTACAAAGTCATCGTAGACAAAAGCACCGTACCCGTAGGCACCGCAGAAAAGGTACACGCCGCCGTCTCCAAAAATTACAAAGGCGAATTTGACGTCGTCTCCAACCCCGAATTCCTCCGGGAAGGCGTTGCCGTGGATGACTTCATGAAACCCGACCGCGTCGTCATCGGCACCTCGTCAGACCGTGCCCGCAAAGTGATGGGCGATCTCTACGCCCCCTTCGTGCGCCAGGGTAACCCCATCATATACATGGACGAACGCTCCGCCGAACTTACCAAATATGCCGCCAACTCTTTTCTCGCCACCAAGATCACCTTTATGAACGAAGTGGCCCTGCTATGCGAACGCCTCGGCGCCGACGTAGACATGGTAAGACGCGGCATCGGCAGCGACGAACGCATCGGCAAACGCTTCCTCTTCCCCGGCATCGGCTACGGCGGCAGCTGTTTCCCTAAAGACGTCCAGGCCCTGGTGAAATCCTCCGAAGAAGTTAAATACGAGTTTCGCATTCTCAACGCCGTCATGGACGTCAATGAAAAGCAAAAGCTTCACCTGATGCCCAAGATTGAAAAATATTTTTCAAACAATCTCAAAGGCAAACACTTCGCCCTCTGGGGACTGGCTTTCAAACCCAATACTGACGACATCCGCGAGGCTCCCGCCCTCTATATGATCGACGCCCTCGTCGCAGCTGGCGCCACCGTCACGGCATTCGATCCCGAGGCCATGAACAATGTCAGGAACACCGTCGGCAACAAGATCAATTATGCCGAGAACCAGTATGAAGCGCTCGAAGGCGCCGACGCACTCATCATCGCCACCGAATGGAACGAATTCCGGACACCCAACTTCCTGAAGATCGTCACCACGCTGAAAAATAAAGTCATTTTCGACGGCCGTAACCTCTTCGATATAGCAGCCATCCGCGAATTGGGATTCTACTATGAGAGCATCGGCCGCGCACCAGCTAACCCTACCGATAAAAAATAACCTAATATACAAACACACCATGACCAAACAGCGTGTATTGATCACCGGCGCGGCAGGATTCCTTGGTTCCCATCTTTGCGACCGTTTTATAAAAGAAGGTTATCATGTCATCGGGATGGACAACCTCATCACCGGCGATCTGAAAAATATCGAACACTTGTTCAAAAGGGAAGATTTTGAATTTTATCATCACGACGTCAGCAAATTCATCCACGTCCCCGGCGAGTTGAAATATATCCTCCACTTCGCCTCTCCCGCCAGCCCGATCGATTATCTTAAAATACCTATCCAGACCCTTAAGGTAGGCTCCCTTGGCACCCACAACTGTCTCGGCCTCGCTAAGTCCAAAAAGGCCCGGATGCTCATAGCCTCTACGTCGGAGATATATGGCGACCCCCAGGTTCACCCCCAGACGGAAGAATACTGGGGCAATGTCAACCCCATCGGACCGCGCGGAGTATACGACGAGGCGAAAAGGTTTCAGGAAGCCATGACCATGGCCTATCACAATTTCCATGGACTGGAAACACGTATCGTCCGTATCTTCAACACCTATGGCCCCCGTATGCGGCTCAACGACGGCCGCGCCCTCCCCGCCTTTATCGGCCAGGCCCTGCGCGGTGAAGACCTCACCGTCTTCGGAGACGGCAGCCAGACACGCTCTTTCTGTTATGTCGACGATCTCGTGGAAGGCATTTACCGCCTCCTGCTCAGCGACTACCACATGCCTGTCAACATCGGCAACCCTTCAGAGATCACACTGAAACAATTTGCCGAAGAGGTCATCGCCCTCACCGGCACCAAACAAAAGATCGTCTACAAACCGCTCCCCGTCGACGACCCCAAACAACGCCAGCCCGATATTGGCAAAGCCAAAGAAGTATTGGGCTGGGAACCCAAGGTCGCGCGTAAAGAGGGGTTGAAGATTACCTACGAATATTTCAAATCCCTGCCCCCTGAAGAGTGGGCCAAACAACCTAAGGAATTTGTCAGCAGAAGCTAAAACCCACCAATGAGCGAAGCGAAAATTTACCAGGACCTCCTCGCAAAAAAAGCCAAACTGGCTGTGATAGGACTAGGATATGTAGGATTGCCCATTGCACTGGAGTTCGCCCGTAAGATATCCGTCATCGGCTTTGACATCAATGCCCGCCGCATCGACATGATGCGCGCCGGCATCGATCCCAGCAAGGAAGTGCCGGCCGAAGATTTCAAAGACCGTGACATTGTCTTCACGGATAGCCTGGAAACACTCCGGGAAGCCCGCTTCTTCATCATCGCCGTGCCTACCCCCGTGGATAAATACAATGTCCCGGATCTCAAACCGCTCGTTGGCGCCTCCTGCACCGTAGGAAAAATATTGAAGAAAGGAGACTACGTCATATATGAGTCCACTACCTATCCCGGCTGCACCGAAGAAGACTGTCTGCCGGTATTGGAAAAATACTCGGATCTCAAACTCGACAACGGGGATTTCAGCCTGGGTTATTCTCCCGAACGCATCAACCCAGGCGATAAAAAACACACCCTCCGCACCGTCGTAAAAGTCGTTTCCGGAAATACACCCCTGGCCCTCGAAGAAATAGCCAGCACCTATTCCCTGGTTGTCGACGCCGGCGTCCACCGCGCCCCTTCCATCAAAGTCGCAGAGGCGAGCAAGATAATAGAGAACACACAGCGCGACCTCAATATCGCCCTGATGAATGAACTGTCCCTCATCTTCGACCGCATGGGCATTAACACCTACGACGTCATCGAAGCCGCCGGCACCAAATGGAACTTCCTGAAATTTCAGCCCGGTCTGGTCGGCGGACACTGCATCGGCATCGATCCCTATTACCTTACCTATAAGGCCGCAGCCCTCGGGTATGAATCCAAGGTCATCACCTCCTCGCGGTACATCAATGACGACATGGCCCGTTATGTCGCCCGTAAGATCATCACTCATGTCCTGCGCATCTCCAACGACCCGAAAGTCCTCGTGAAAGGAGTGACTTTCAAAGAGAATGTCAGCGATATCCGCAACTCCCGCATCGTCGACACCGTAAAAGAATTGCTCGCCTTCAACATCACCGTAGACGTCGAAGATCCCTACGCGATGGAAGAAGAAGTACACGAAGAATATGGCCTGCATCTTGCCCGGAAAGTTTCCGGCGACTATGACGCCGTGATCATCACCGTACCCCATGCCCAGTATAAAGACCTCGATGACGCCTATTTTACGTCTATCACCCGGGAAGGCGCCCTCGTCGCCGATCTGAAAGGAACATATAAAAACAAGATTACTAACAGAAAATACTGGAGCTTGTAATGGCAAATTTTAGTAAAACTATTATGATCACCGGCGGGGCCGGCTTTATCGGTTCCCATGTTGTACGGTTATTCGTCAATCGATATCCGCAATACCATATCGTCAATCTCGATGCGCTGACCTATGCCGGCAACCTTGCCAATCTGGAAGACATTAAGAACGCTCCCAACTACTCCTTCGAAAAAGGGGATATCATCGACGAAGCCCGCATCAAAAGCCTCTTCGAACAATATAAATTCGATGCCGTCATCCACCTCGCGGCAGAGAGCCATGTCGACCGCTCCATCATGGACCCGCTGGCCTTCGTCCGTACAAACGTGATGGGCACCGCTAATCTCCTCCACATCAGCCGCTCATTCTGGAAAGACGACCTGAAAGACAAGTTGTTCTACCATGTATCGACAGACGAAGTATATGGCTCGCTTGGCGCCGAAGGATTCTTCACCGAAGAGACCCCCTATGATCCCCGGTCGCCGTATTCTGCCTCTAAGGCATCTTCGGATCATTTCGTAATGGCCTGGTATCACACCTATGACATGCCCGTCATACTGTCCAACTGCTCTAATAATTATGGTTCCAACCATTTTCCCGAAAAATTGATCCCGCTGATGATCAATAATATTCTCCACAACAAACCCCTGCCGGTATATGGCAAAGGCGAGAATGTCCGCGACTGGCTTTTCGTCGAAGACCACGCCCGGGCCATCGATACCATCTTTCACAAGGGTAGGGTAGGAGAAAAATACAACATAGGCGGCTTCAACGAATGGAAGAACATTGACATCGTCCATCTCCTCTGTGCGGTAATGGACAAAAAGCTGAACCGCCCCGCAGGCGAGTCCGCCAAATTGATCACCTATGTAAAAGACCGGCCCGGACACGACCTTCGGTATGCCATCGACGCTACTAAGCTCAACAAGGAATTGGGCTGGAAACCTTCCCTCCAGTTCGAAGAAGGACTGGAAAAGACCGTCGACTGGTATCTCAGCCACCAGGACTGGGTAAAGGCCGTCACTTCCGGCGAGTATCAAAAATATTACACCGAACAGTATACCAAAAGATAATCATGCCCTTTACAACTACGGAATTCCCGGGATTGTTGATCTTCGAGCCCGCTGTGTATAAAGACGACCGGGGCTATTTCTTCGAATCCTATAACGAACAGACATGGCTCAAAGAAGGATTGAATTACCATTTCGTCCAGGACAACCAGTCTTTTTCCCATTATGGCGTCATTCGCGGCCTGCACTACCAGCTGGACCCTTATCCTCAAACGAAACTGATCCGCGTATTACAAGGTAAGATCATTGATATAGCCGTAGACCTCCGCCAGGGTTCGCCCACCTTTGGGAAACACATGGCCATCGAGCTCAGCGCAGAAAATAAAAAACAATTCCTCATCCCGGCCGGATTCGCCCATGGCTTCTCTGTCCTCAGCGCAACGGCAGAAGTCTCGTATAAATGCGACGGTTTCTATAATAAGGACAGCGAAGGCGGCATCCGTTACGACGACCCGGTCCTGAACATCGACTGGCAGGTCCCGCTTGAAAAAGCCATCGTCTCACAAAAAGACCTGGATCTGCCCACCTTTGCTGACTGCCGTAACAATTTTAAATTCAATCGGTAAGGCAACCACTTATGCAAAAGATCATCGTCACCGGCGCCGGCGGTCAACTAGGCCGGGAATTACAGGTTCTGGCCGGTAAATTTCCTGCCTTCGAGTTCATTTTTGTCACCCGCCATGAACTGCCCATCGACGATGCTTCCCGCGTGTCTGCCTTTTTCAGGGAGACAAAACCCGCCTTTTGCATCAACTGCGCCGCCTACACCGCTGTAGACAAGGCCGAGTCGGAAAAAGAGGCCGCCTTCCGCATCAACGGCGACGCCCCCGGCTACCTGGCCGCCGCCTGCCGCGACACCGGCGCCCGCCTTATCCATATCTCTACGGACTATGTATTCGACGGCAGCTCCGCTATTCCCCTCAAAGAAGACGACCCTACCGCCCCCATCAATGTATATGGCGCTTCCAAGCTGGAAGGCGAAAAACAAGCCCTTGGCACTTACCCCGACGGCACCCTGGTCATCCGTACCTCCTGGGTCTATTCCGAATTTGGCAACAATTTCGTCAAGACCATGATACGGCTAATGACCGAAAGACCAGCCATCAATGTCGTGAACGACCAGATAGGCTCGCCCACCTACGCCGCCGACCTTGCCGCCGCCATCCTTCACCTTATCACTGCCCCCCATTTTGTGCCGGGTATATTTAATTATAGCAACGAAGGCCAGATCAGCTGGTATGACTTTGCCGTCGCCATCCGCGGGCTCATCCATAGCACCTGCACCGTGGGTCCCATCGCCAGCGCCAATTACCCCACCCCCGCCCGGCGACCCCATTACTCGCTTCTCAATAAGGAGCGGATAAAAAAGACCTACGATCTCTCCATACCCGAATGGTACACGAGCCTGACCACCTGCATCGCCCATCTTAATCTCTGACAACTAATATCTTATCCAATTAATACTCCCCCGGCATCAAATAATGTGGAAAACTAATAGGGGTACGGGCCCATACGCATCAAAAATTGTTTAATATATAAAGCAATATCCGGCTGTCTTAACCTTCCTCATATATTTCCAAATTGTCCTTTCTAATACGGCCCTTATTTTTATGAGGATTGCCGGTTTAATCAAAGTTTTATAGCTTGCACCCGTGAAAGATAAATCTGGCGATTAAACCCGCCGGTGATCGATCCACTTTAATCCATACTTATGAAACCTGTCTACACAACCAGGGATCTCAGGCTATCTGGGCGTTTTTTGCGTCTGCGGGATATAGCCACCCTGATTATCCTATTCAACCTAAGCTGTTTGCTTTCCCCTTCGGGTGTTCACGCGGAAGGTACCAAAACAGTGATGCCGGCCTCCGCGAATGGAACGGGGCTTGTTGTCTCCACCATCTCTACTTTCCCCCTTGGTAATGTCGGTAGCTATTTAGGAGCACCGGACGACCAGAAGATCTACATCCATATTAAAGATTTTAATACTGAAAAACTATATTACGGTTTCAACTGGGAAGCGCTGTCTCCCTCCAGTTCCGGCGTTGCTCTTACAAACGTCTACATGCGGATCTATGATCCCACAGGTGCCCAGGTCGGAGCGCCTGTTCGCATGCCTACCACCGGCGCCGGTTTTATCACATCCTGGGCCAACGCCTTCACCGGGCCTTCTATCGCGGCTTCTCCCGGATATAACCCGCTGATCTTTTCTCCCGCCATGAATGGAGACTACTACGTCTCCTTTTATAGGAGTGACGACAATGGCGTTACCCAATCCGTTAACAAGGAATCGATACTGGGCAAATATTTTGACCTCACCGTCGTCTCGAACGCTACTACCCGGCTTATCGGGCGCGTACACTGTAACGAATGGTGTTTTTCCGTATATAATCCCGCCAAAGGGGATATTCAGGACCCGGCCTCGTCTACTAACGCATCCTTTTATGGGTATACCCCCGACTCGGTGACCATCAGGGTTACCTTTCCGTCCAAGGGATTCGAGCCCCTTACCTATATCATCGCCTTTAACGACTTTGGTGTGATCAATAATGGCAACTGGATACAGGATCGCCGGTCCATCGTACTGCAGCATCTTGTTCCTCCTTATTTACAGGGAGGTTTTCTGGTGTTCCTGAACCCTCCCGATGCGACGGTCTATCCCATCGGCGTCATTCCCCAGAAACCGATCCTGCTGGCTCCCGTCATTGCCGGTTGTCCGCCCGGACCATATAATGTGCGCTTCCAGGCTCCCCAGGATGGGGACTATTATATGTTGTTCGATCTGGATGGCAATCCCGGTTTCCAGAACAATACGGCCGACCGCTTTATAGAATTGCCGGGCCAAAAGGCTGGTATCATCAACTTTGTCTGGGACGGCAAAGACGGTCTCGGAAATGTCGTGCCCGCTAATACCACCTTTCCGATCATCTTTTCCTTTCGGAAAGGACGTATCAATATCCCCTTCTATGACGTGGAATTAAATATCAATGGTTTTGAAGTGGATGGTCTTTCGCCGGCCATTCCGAATGTAAATATGAACAATACGACCCTGTATTGGGACGACACCCAGCTGTACACGATAGGCAACGATTGCTCCGACAACAACAACAACACGACGACTAATTACTATAATAATTCCGTGGTGGGGGTTAAGCCTGTCTGGCCGCAAACTCCCGCCGTACCCACCTATGGCCGCGCCTGGAGTGGCGACGGTAATCAGTATAATGTCACTCCCGCACCGGCGGTGGGCGGCAATGACGTGGATGCCCAACAGTGCGATGACTTCGGGAATGCCCGTCTGCTCAATACCTGGGCCTGGGGCGTGGTGCTCGATTCGACCCAGACGGTAACCCTCCAGTGTATCATTGTAAAAGGTACTGTATATGATGACGCTGATGGCAGCGCAAACGGAACATTCAACAACATTCAAACCAATGGCGAGCCGGGTACCAATGCCGGCGGTACGGTTTACGCCAACCTCGTCGACCCCATCACGGGCAATGTATTGTCTTCCGCGGCTGTCGCAGCAGACGGCTCTTACACCTTACTCAACTGTCCCGTCAATGCGAGCGGTATGTTAATATACCTGACGACCACCCAGGGAGTCGTCGGCAGCCCGGTGCCCGCCGCGAGTGTCAACTCCGCATGGCTGAATACCTCTCCGCTCATCCGTTCGTTCAATTCGGGCACTACGGACGTGATCAACCAGGATTTCGGCATCGAACGATTGCCCAATTCTGCAGATCAGAATTATACGATTGCCATGCCTGCACAGAATGCTATGTTGCCCTTAAATGGCGCCGGCACCATCGCCAGTCCCGGCCCCCTTTATGGATCAGACCCCGAGGACGGTAGTCTTGGCAGCGGCAAGAACGTAGCTATTACTTCTGTTCCTGCCAACGAAGAGTTGTATTACAACGGTATCCTGGTGTACAATGGCATGAGGATCACTAATTACAACCCCGTCTGGCTGACGATGAAGTTCATCAACGTCAACGCTACTACCACTTCCTTTACCTATGCGTATCTGGATGCGGCACTCAAGCAGGACCCCACCCCGGCAACTTATGTCATCAATATGTCCGTTGTACTGGCCAATACGCTCGGCACGTTTACCGGCAGAAGCTCCGACTATGGCAATGTGCTGAACTGGACTTCATACAACGAGACGCCAAATGTTCACTTTATCGTCCAGCGTTCTATGGACGGTGAAAACTTTGTTACTATAGGTAATGTCGCCGCCACCGGCAACGGCACTACCGTCAACCATGCGTTCACGGACAATAGTCCTTCCCCTAATACCCCTACTTATTACCGTTTGGAATGGACAGATGGCAATAGCAGTATTGCCTTCAGCAACGTGGTGACGATTGCGCCATCGGCAGGCAGCGCGGTTCTGGATGTATCACCAAACCCCTTCAGGTCCCAGCTGAACATCCGGATGAATCTCGCTCGTGCTGAACGCGTCGCTATCCGGTTGCTCGACAGCAAAGGCATGCAGCTGAAACAGGCCCAGTACCAGGGCGTTAAAGGACCAAATTCCTTCCTGGTAAATGACCTTTCATCGTTGCCGGCTTCTGTCTATTTTGTTCAGATCGTACTTGCTGACCAGGTTTTTGTGAAAAAAGTGTTTAACCAGTAAGTCCGGGGCCGGTTATCCGATCATCGGCCTCTGTTCATTACGGTAGCTAACCGTTGGAAACCCTTTTGCACAATTATTAACTGCAAATCCTATCCGGCATGAAAATCCTATTGCCTGCCGTCCTTCTCACGATGACGTGGGGGGAACGCACCTGCGCGCAAACCAACGAATCTGTTTCTTCCGCGGAAGTAAACAAGATCCTGCTGGGTACCTACACCCCGGTCACCTATCAGGCTTCGGCCATCATCACCGACCCCGGCATTATCTCGGCCGAACTTGTCAGCCGCATCTCGGCCGACTCCCTTAAGGCCGACCTCATCGCTTTCGCCAACTTTCAAAACAGGAACACCTTCTCGGATACTATCTCCAACACAAGAGGCATCGGCGCCGCCCGTCGCTGGGTCTATAATAAGTTCCTCCAGTACAGCGCCGCTAATGACAATCGTCTCAGACCGGCCTATTTATGGTTCGACTATTCCCCTTCAACGGCTGGTTGCTCGGCTACTTCTTCGATCACCCGCCACGCCGACGTCATAGCCGCTTTGCCCGGCAGCCAGACAGCCAATCCATCGCTCATCATCATAGAAGGACATATGGATAGCCGCAACAGCAACAACTGCGACGTCACCGGCAGCGCCCCCGGCATCGGCGACAACGCCACAGGCAGCGCCCTCGTCATGGAGCTCGCCCGCGTCCTTAGTAAGTACACCTTTCGCAATACGCTCGTCTTTTCTGTTAACACCGGTGAAGAACAAGGACTCCTCGGCGCCAAGGCGCTGGCGAATTATCTGGATAGCAAAAATGTACTCATCAAGGCCGTCAACAACAATGACGTCTCCGGAGGCGTATTCTGCGGACACTCTGCTTCTGCCCCCAGTTGTCCCGTATATGGTAATATCGATAGCACCAACCTGCGAATATTTTCTCTTGGAGATGTCAATTCGCCCCATAAACAATGGGCCCGTTATGTCAAGCTGGAATATAAGGAACAGCTGAGCAGCCAGGTCGCCGTGCCGATGAATATCAATATTATGGAGACCGAAGACCGGACGGGCAGGGGCGGAGATCACCAGGCCTTCACCCCCATCGGGTACACCGCAGTCCGTTTTACACAGGCCAACGAAGATGGCAATGGCAGCACAGCCCCAACCTATCTGGACCGCCAGCATAACGTCCGCGACAGCCTCGGCCGCGACAGGAATGGCAACGGCAATGTCGATTCCATTTATGTCAATGTGAACTATCTCGCCCGTAACACCCTCATCAATGGCAACTCGATGGCCATGGTGGCCCTGGGTCCCGACACCACGGCCTTTACACCGAGCATCGTCGCCGCCAATCGCGTCCGGGTACAGCTTCAGCCGGCAGCAGGTGTCACCAATCCCGCCTATCGCATCGCCGTCCGTTCCAACTCCAACGACTGGGACTCTGTGTTCACCACCATCCCCGGCCGCACCGTCGACACCATCAACGTCCCTTATCCTTCGAATACGCTTTTTTATATCAGCGCCGCTGCCGTCGATGCCAACAACACCGAAAGTCAGTTCGCCACCGAATATACCCTGTCGACCAAAATGGTGACCCTCTATCTGCCTCCCGACACGTCCAGACCAATGCCCGCGGACCCCGGCTACTACGGCATCAGACTCTTACCCAATCGCCCTAACCCCTTCGACGAGTCGACGCTCGTCACCATTACTTCAGGCACCGACATTTTTGCCGGCCGCACCTGGCTTCAATTCGCCACGCTTGACGGCCACGTCCTCAGCCGCATGCAGGTGCCGCTGAAAAAAGGGCTCAACCAGATACCCTTTACCCACGGCTTCGCCGCCGCCGGCACCTATATCTGTTCATTGATCATCGACGGCCTGCCCGTCCAAAGCACAAAAATGATTTTTCGTAACCATTGATAAACCTTCCGCCTTTCCTGTTACACCACGCTCAAGTACGCCGCTCGTCGCCACCGGTCCCCCGGCTGGCGACGCGGCATTTCCGGGCCCAGCCGCCCCGCCCGCCTCCTCGCCGCGTCACTCATGCTCCCGCCCCTCCTTCCACCGCTCCCCCCGCCGTTCCGTCGCAAAACACCCTTTCGGCCCCAAGTCCGCCTCCGCTCCCTGCAAAACCCACTCCCGGCTCCCTCCCCCCAAAAACAAAAAGCCGGGCTTAGCTTTTTCGCTTTGCCCGGCCTTACTGTTCTTCAACTGTAAAACCGTCCGTGATTTATATTAGGTCGTACCCTATGCGTTATTTGTTCCACAAAAGTAGAGTGTTTACCCCTACCCGACAATACAACGAAGTGGTAGTTTTTTTGTTCATCCACCCCATTCCCTCGCAAAACCCTCTCCCGGCCCCGCGGCATTTGTCGCAATAAGCCCCTTAAAATGTCTTTTTCCCAACCCCTAAAAAAAATCTCTTCCGTGTAAATTTGAGTAAACAAAAAATCACTGTCATTACCACAAAATAATATAATGAAAAACTCAAAACACGAAGCAGCAATACCCAATCCTGCACTCAAACCTCTTGAGATATTAATTGGAGAATGGAAAACTATTGGGACACATCCATATTTTCCTGACATTACTTTTCACGGACATACGTCATTCAAGTGGATGGAAGGAGGCGCTTTTGTGATTATGCATTCGGAAATTGATGAAGAAGGCATTCCCAGCGGCATCGCAGTTTTCGGTAGTGACGATGCTGCCGGTGAATATTTTATGCTCTACTTTGACGAGCGAAAAGTTTCAAGGAAAATCGATGTTTCATTTAGCGACAATAAATTGAAATGGTGGAGAAATACCTCTGGGTTTTCACAGCGATTCACCTGGACAATTTCTGATGACGGAAATATCATAATTAGTAAGGGAGAATTATCCAAAGACAACAAGACATGGGAAAAAGATTTAGAACTAACGTTCAATCGTATAAAGTAATAGAGAACTACGAACTTGGGTAAACTTAGGGTTTATCAAAAATGCACACACCAAAGAGCTATAAACAAAAATAAAGCACTGATAATCAAGTGCTTTATTTCAGTTGCCCGACAAGGGCTCGAACCTCGACATACAGATCCAGAATCTGTCGTACTACCATTATACTATCGGGCAATAACGGGCAGCAAATTTACGGTTTTTTCTTTTATCCACCGGAACATTTTAAAATTCCCTACATTCGGGAACATCCGGAGAAAGAAATATGAAAAATATTCTGCTTATATCGTCCCTCACTGTATTTTCCTGTCTGACTAAACCAACTTTCGCCCAATCGGTCCAACCTCAACCAGCCCAATCAAGCTCGACCGCACCGGCCCCATCCGCCTCTCCGACGCACCCCGCCTCCGCACTCTCCTACATATCCCGTACCCCCGGAAACTCCGATTCCCTCCAGGCCCTCCACTTCATCGACTCTATCTTCAACCGCCCCGCCTTCACCTTCGACATCGCCGAGCCCGATATCCCAAAAGACATGCAATCCATCATTATCCGCTTCAACAATGCCGTCGCTGCGGACAAACAATGGTTCCTCGACTACCGGGATAAAAATGCTGTCGGCGGCTCCCTTCCCTACAACGAACGTTTTGGCATTACCCGCGAAGAATACCAACGTGTGCAGCGTCTCGAATTATTCCCTCCACGCCTCATCACCCTGTCTCAACAAACAGCCGCTGTCGACCGCCACGACGGCAACATCCATTTCAAAGGCGAAGGCGAGATCCGCATTCTCGACTATTGGGAGATCGATCTGCGCCAGCAAAAACTCATCTTTGCCGGTGATACCCTCCCCTTTGCCGGTACTATGATAGGCAATCAACTTTCCCCCTTCGGCCTGACGCAGGGCTATGTATGGCGGCTGGAAAAGGCTGACCTCAAAAACACCCTTCAGGCCGGCAAGGTCACCGCCCGCGTCGTCGAGATCGATCTGGGCCTGCCCAAAGACACTACAAAGATCTTTCTCCGGATTAAATACCAGGACATGCAGGAAGGCGTCACCCGCGCCGAAATGGACCTCACCGGTTTCATTCACTAACGTTAACCCACATATCCGGAGTCACATCCCCGGATGTTCCCCGCGCCCCGCGCCCCCACACTCCGGAGTCCTCCTCCCGGATGCCCCTGCGCGCACCAAAGAATATAAGGAAAATCTTTTTCCCAAACAATGGAAAAATGGTATTGTTTTATCCTGTGCCTCTGTCTAGCTTGCTGGAAAATTTTAATATGTCCGCAACGAATCCCAGGACCAGCTTCTGCAGGCGATCATCGGCGTCAAGAACGATCTCGATCATCTGGTCGGGATTGCCGGGCGCAACGCCCCACCCGCAAACAGGCCCAGGCCGCTGCCCCCGACGACGGTCATGGCTTCTTTTTCATCGACTTTAGAGATTTGGTTGTCCTTCGCGACACGCAACTCGGCGGTCAATTCACTGCAGCGGCCATCCTTTAACGTTACAAACTGGACCTGACAATCCGGCAACTGGTGGCGCAAGGTCAGCTAAAGATCAACAAAAGCGATCAAAAACTACCCAACTCCTCCGACTCCATACAACAACGTAACGCCCTTCTTCGCCTTACTCCCCAACACGATCAGTGGGAGACTCATCAGGAAAGACAGCGGGAAACTTATCGTCAATCCCATCGCATGCGTCATGGACTCTGAACCCCGCCGGCCCAACGGCACCCCGCCCGCACAACTCCGCCCCACTGCGCCGCACCCTATAAAAACCCCGCCATCCTATGCAACCCCTCCGGCTCATACAACACCCCATCCTTGATGACCGTCTTCACCTTGCGCACATCCCTTATCTGTTGCAGCGGGTCTCCGTCCAATATCAGCAGGTCCGCCCGCTTGCCTGCTTCGACCGAGCCGCTCACCCCATCCATTTTCATCACCCTCGCCGGGATGATCGTCGCCGTCTGCAACGCTTCCAGCGGCGTCAAACCCGCCTCGACATACAACTCCAGCTCGCGGTCTACGCTCCACCCGGGAAAACCCATGTCCGTTCCGGCTACCAGGGTAGCTCCTTTATCATGTAACACCTTTACGATCTTCTCCATATCCCTGAACATCGGTTTGAATTTTTCTGCATTCTCAGACGCCATGCCCATATTGATGAATAACACCTGTAAAGGCTGTGGCAGCGAATAATAAGCCGGCTCCATCTTTGTTATCGTATCTTTTACCGAACGGAATATCATTTCAAAAACTCCCAACGTCGCATCCACCACCACATGCCGGGACACGACAAAATCTATTGCGGCCGTTGTCTGCGGATCATTCCAGTCAACCGAGCGGTCTTTGTTCTTCTTCATGACCCCATATACATATTGTATATGATTTACCATATCCATTCCCGAATCCACGCCCTGCATCAAGGTCATGCCTTCGGGGATATGCCCGGTCACGGTGAGCCCCTGCCGGTGCGCCTCATCACATATCGCCTTGACGATCGCAGGTTTAACACTGCTATAGATCTTTATCTGTGCAAAACCCGAATCCTTGTACCGGCGCACGACAGCCACCGCCTCGTCCGGCGTATTCGCCCGGATAATGCCGAGCCCTGCAGGCCCCGACCCGTCAACGATGCCGGCTTTTAAAATATGCGGTCCGACTCCTTGCCCTTCGTCGATAGCCCGCTTCACGGCATTGATATAATTAAATTCATTTCCACAGTCTCTCACGGTCGTCACTCCCGCAGCCAGATATGCCGGTCCCCATTCCGCTTGCTCAAAATGCGCATGCATATCCCACAATCCGGGCAGAATAGTCTTCCCTTCGGCATGGATAACCCTGGCGCCCGCAGGTATCGCAACGGAACCTTCCGTTCCCGTCTTTACGATCTTTCCCTTTTCTATGAGTATGACCGAATGCTCCATCACTGCCCCGCTCTTCACATCCACCAGCCTCCCCCCGACGACCGCCATAACACCCGCACTCCCCGAGCCACCCCCGCCCCCGGCACCCGCCTCCGCCATGAACAACTGCATCCCATATGTCGCCGCTCGCCCGATCAGTTCCGGCAGCAACCCTTCATACTCCTCCCGCATCATCTCCAGCTTATCGCCCTCCGCGTCATTCGTGATCAGACACGCCAGATTGCCCTGTGCGTCCGTCCACACCAATTCATTACCCCAGATGAGCCCGCTGATCACAAATCTTTCCAACACCAGCCGATGGCTGGAAAAAGACAAAGTATCCATACCCGCCTTACGGATCGAAACGGACCCTGTCGGCAACAGATGTAATAGGGCAGGGCGCCCATGCCGTTTCCAGTATTGCAGCAACAGCATCTGTACTGTCCCCGGCGAATAACCGCCTACGGTAAAGCTCAGTGGTTCAACCTCCTTTATATAACTGGAATCATTTACCCGGATGGTCGCTTTGCCATGTTGTATGACAACAAAATCATCGATCGTCGAGAACCGCGAAGTATTTCCCTTGATCCAAAAACTAACTGGCTCAAAATCCCTGGTGACGCTCAGCTTCGCCTGCAATGGTACGGCCGCCCCCCTGTCCACAAACCGGAATCTGACAGAATACGTATACCCGCTATCCGTCTTCCGTACCCGATACGTCTCTTTGCCGATGTTCTGAGCAAACTTATGCAGAAAGTAACTGACGCTATCCCCACTATCCTGGTCCGCCGGCTGCGCCATCCCGGCGGTCAACCCGCCTCCAAGAAGAAGTGTTAAAAAGTATTTTTTCATAGTGCTGGAAAATACGACAATTTTCCCATGCGCAATTTCAAACTCTCAAGCCGCCGGCCTACCGCTCTCTAACCGCCTCGCAGTGCCAAACGCGCCCCGCGCCTACCGCCGCTCCTCATACACCCCAAACTCCGCTATCGCCGGAGGCGTCTCAAACCCCTCTATCTTCATCCTTACCCCATCCCCCCACACCTGGTCAAATCGGTGTATCTTCACCCTTCCCTTCTTCTCCCCATTAAACAAAGGCTTCCACACCCCATTACTCCGATACTCCAACCGGTAGCGACTGACGTTAGCCTTGTCCTCCGTGATCACGATCGCATTAAAAACTTTCTCCCGCCCAAGCTCCACCTCATACCACGGCTCTTTCACCGTCGTATTCGACTGCCACGACGTATGGAAATTATCATCGTTGCCAAAATCCATAATGTTCATATCATCACTCCAACTGGCATTCGCTGGTTGATGTTTCGCCAGGTTGGATGAAATAATGGGCGCTTCTGTCGGTGGCAGCATCGCTACTGATCCATCGTTCTTCCAGCTGCGCCCGATCTCGGCCAACGCCGCCAGCGCATTGGCATCGATCAACCCATCCCGGTTCGGAGCCACATTCAAAATAAAATTATCATAGATCTTATTATATGGTACGATATCCTCATTCACCAACACCTTCGGGTCTTTCACCGCCGTCGTCGGAAAGTCCGTTTTCCAGAACCAGGCCGAGTTCAACGGCAGACAGGATAAGGCCGGCAGCCGGTTCGTAGCCGTGGAGATCTTCTGACCCGCCCCTTGCTCATAGGACTTGATATCCGTATAGAATAAAGCCTCCGGCGGATACTTGGCCGAGTTAAGATCCATCACCAGACAGTTCGGCTGTAGTGATTTGATCAGCCGGTAGATCTCTTCAAACGGTACGTCATCATAAGAGATACGCGACCACGGCGCATCCCATCCGTCGATGATCAACGCGGTGATCTCCCCGTAATGCGTCATCAACTCCGTCAGTTGCGCCTTTATCATTTCGATATGCTGCCTGGTGATAAATCCCGGCCGCAGTTTATGATGCGTATCGAGGATGGAATAATAAAGACAAGTCTTCAGACCCACAGCGCGGAACGCATCTACATATTCCCGCACCACGTCTTTTTTCAGCGGACTGTTCATGACATTGTAATCCGTCGTCTTCGTGTCCCATATACAGAAACCGCTATGATGCTTGGTCGTCAGACAGCCGTACGACATATGTGCCGACTTCGCGGCCTGCGCCCACTGATTGCAATCCAGCTTTCCCGGATTGAAGATGGAAGGCGATGCATCGGGGTCAGCCCAATCCTGATTCATAAAGGTCGGAATATTGAAATGGATGAACATGCCAAACCGCAGGTCCACAAACTTCTGCTGCAACGCATGCAGATCAGCCGCCGCGCCGCCCGCCGCCGAAACACCCTGCGCCTCGCTGCCCCCAAACACAAACAAAAAAGCTAAACCCAATAAGTATTTCATAATTACTATTATTATTTCAAAAGTCGCAAAAAAAACCGTTGCGCGAACACTCTCGCGCAACGGTCTCAAAAAAAAGCACAGGCCGAAAACCCTCAAAGCAAAGGCCACAAGCCCCCTCATTTATAAGCAAGCTTCATCTCCGGACTGGCGCTATACGCCGCCCATAGCTCATCCACCGTCTTTCCCGTCAGCTTCACCCACAACTCCGGCGTATAACTACCCTCCCGCAACGCCTTATCCATCCTGTCCACGATCTTTTTATTCTTTTCTTTTTCTACCCATAACAGGAATCTTGCCGTCACCCGGTAGGCATTGGTATAATGCTGCCCGGGACGATAATCCGGCAGCTTCCAATTGCTCCTGATATTGTTTACCCCATATACATACCGCACGTAATCTGCGATCCCTTCCGTCAACCAGCCCGGATTGCCCCCCCGATAATCCTGAACGATATGCATCACCTCATGGGTCACCACATCTATGTCCTCCGGATTCTCCTTTAGCCACCCGGGACTGTAACGCGACACTCCATTCCCCGTTTCGGCTACCCCCGTATAGGAAGGGTCGATAATGAAGGTCACCTGTCTCAGCGTTTTCTTATTGAATCGTTTGGCCTCTTCCGGGTAGACGGTAAAAAAAGCATCGATCATTTTTTGACGGGTCTCCACAGCGAACTCCGGCGACTGATTGATAAAGAAAAGCGTGTATTCCCCCCTGGTAATAGTATCTCTGCTAATATTCCCCTGCGCCTTTACGATATGGGTTGCGAACAAAATAAAAACAACGATGAACCTTGTCTTCGGCATAGTAGTTCCGGATTTAATAATTTAAAATTTGTGGTTAAAGTTATCCAGCGTGATAGTGTTATGTTGTCAATAGACCCTAAACATATTGTTAACGGAAATTAAACGGACAGGCAAAAAAATCCCCGCTACTTCCTTGCCGCGGGGATTTATATATGTAGTAGTAAGAGCTATTTCTTTCCCGTTAAGGGATTCTCCTTGTCCGTAGAGAAGGAATAAGGATAGGCCGATGGCTCCGTCCCCTTTGTCTTGTTGGGAGTAGCGCCCATCGTCAGACGAAACTCCCCGCCTTGTTGGATATCCGTATGCGATATCCAGTTCTTACCATAAGGTTGTCCTTTCAGCGTAGCACTTTGTACATACAGATTCGAAGCGCTGTTCTCAGGCGCGCTGATGACAAACTGTTTTCCATTCTCCAGGTTCAGGATCGCCTTCCTGAATAAAGGCGTACCCAATACATATTGGTCGGTACCCGGACAGACAGAATAAAATCCTAACGCAGAAAACACATACCAGGCCGAGGTCTGCCCGTTGTCCTCGTCCCCGCAATACCCGTCGGGAGTGGGCTGATAAAGACGGTTCATCGCCTGACGTACCCAGTACTGCGTCTTCCAGGGCTCACCGGCATAATTGTAGAGATACAACATATGCTGGATAGGCTGATTGCCATGTGCATATTGCCCCATTCCCGCGATCTGCATCTCTCTTATCTCATGGATCACCCCGCCATAATAACTGTCGTCAAATGTCGGCGGCATAATAAACACCGAATCGAGCATCTGCACAAAATCCTTTTTACCTCCCATCATGTCGATCAGCCCTTGTATATCATGAAAGACACTCCAGCTATAATGCCAGCTGTTCCCCTCCGTGAAGGCATCGCCCCATTTGAAGGGATTGAAAGGCGACTGGAACTGTCCATCCTTATTTTTCCCCCGCATCAGCTTATGCTGCGGATCGAACAGGTTTTTATAATTCATCGCCCTGCCCGCATATAGTTTCAGTTCCTCCGCCGGCCGGCCCAATGCCTTTGCTAAACGGTAAATGCTAAAATCGTCAAATGCATATTCCAGGGTCCGGGCAGCATTCTCATTTATCTTTACGTCATAAGGCACATACCCCAGCGTATTGTAATACTCCACACCCGTCCTGCCGACGGCTTCGATAGGACCCATGTTATTGGCATCCTTCAACAAGGCCTCATACAGCGCATGAATATCATAACCCCGCAATCCTTTCAGGTAAGCATCCGCCACTACCGACGCGGAGTTATTCCCCACCATGACGCTCCGGTATCCCGGGCTCGACCACTCCGGAAGCCAGCCGCCCTCTTTGTAATCGTTCACCAGCCCTTCCTGCATCTCTTTATTTATCGAAGGGTACACCAGGTTCAGGAAAGGATACAAGGCACGGAAAGTATCCCAGAAACCCGTACCTGCAAAAAGATAACCGGTCTCCACCTTGCCGTTATACACACTATAGTGAACGATCTTGCCCGTAGCATCCTTTTCATACAGCTTCAGCGGAAAGAACAACATACGGTAAAGACTGGAATAAAAGGTACGCATCTGGTCGATGGTGCCGCCTTCTACCTGCACACGGCTTAAGGTCTTGTTCCAGATGGCCCGCCCTTTTTGGGCTAACGTCTCAAAATTGTCATTGCCTGTTTCCTTTAAATTCAACTCGGCCTGCGCAATACTGATAAAAGAAGAAGCCACCCGTGCATGTACGATCGTACCCCTGCGTACGGACCCGAAACCTACTACGGCGCCAGCATGCTGGTTGGTCAGTTCCAGCGAATCCGACAGCCCCTGATCCTTCCAGGTATGGACATTGGCGAATGGCCTGTCAAAAACAATGACGAAATAATTTCTGAAATTTGACGGTACACCTCCGCTGTTACGCGTCGAATAACCCACGATCTTGTTTTCTCCCGGTATCACCTTGATATACGATCCCTTGTCATAAGCGTCAACCACTATATACGTGCTATCCGCGTTTGGCCAGGTAAATCTGAACGCGGCTGCCCGCTCCGTAGGTGTTATCTCCGTCGTCACATCTTCATCGGCGAGATACACACTATAATAATAGGGCTTCACGATCTCAGCCTTGTGAGAAAACCAGGAAGCCCTGCTTTCCTCCGTATAACGCAGCGCGCCGGTCACAGGCATTATGCTAAACTCGCCATAATCATTCATCCAGGGAGAGGGTTGGTGCGTTTGCTTGAAACCCCTGATCTTTTCCGCCGTATAAGTATACTGCCAGCCATCACCCATCCTGCCAGTCTGGGGTGTCCAGAAATTCATCCCCCAGGGTAGGGCGATAGAAGGGTAGGTATTGCCGCTGGATAGACCGCCGGTCGACTGGGTCCCCATCAGCGGGTTGACAAGATCCACCGGGTCGGTCACTTTATCTATAAACTGACCCCTCACTCCAAGGGCAAGCACGAGGGTAGTGCTAAACAAAAAGGAAAGTTTGAGCATGGTTTAATTCTTGATATAGAGTTAAAATTAAAGGTATTCTTGCAGCTAAAAATATGTTGTCAATGGATTTCAAACAGATTGTTAACGGAAATCAAAGAGGGCCGAAGGTATTACAGATACCGGTAAATTTGAAGCCAGTCCTCTAACTCATTCAATAAAAACTGCTAAAATCGAATAGTTGAGATATTCCAGTACAACCCATAAGGTTATAGCGATCTTTAGTTTTTTGATCCTTTCTTCCGTGCAATTCTTTCTATTATATAATACGTATGAGCTAAAGAATGACCACTTCTATCTCGAAGAAAGATCGATCCTTAGCACCGAATACAATGCTGTCATCCGCAATGACAAAGTAATGCCGGGAGGACAACATATTATCGACAGTTTTTTGGTACCCAATACGCGCCTGTTGGAGAAACTATACAACCACGACCGCCCTGCCTTCGACGCGCTGAAACTACGGGTCTGCGACAGCATTTTCACCACCCTGCGAAAAACCAACACTGCCGACAGCGTCCTGGCCCGGATCATGCGTACGCACCATTTTCAGCGCGATCTGGAATATGTTCTCCTCATCGACGACATTTCCGTCGTATTCGGTGACAATAAATTGGTCAACCTGTATAATAAGAGCAAGACCTATCCCCTCATCCCAACGTCCATCCAGACAAAAGACGGCATTCGCATCGGGGGCACCCTGCAGGATCCTGTGCCGAGAAATCAGGTCATCGGTGTTGCCGTATTCAGCCAGCAGGCCTACTCCAATCGCGTCGGTTTCGACCTTTTTGTCGACATCCGCAACAGACGCGCTACCATCCTTCGCCTGATGATGTCCACCTTTCTTTTGGCTCTTTTCTCCATCCTGGCCGTGTTATTCCTCTTTTTTGTCACCTTCCGCAACTGGATGCGGCAAAAGAAACTCTCCGAGATGAAATCCGACTTTATCAATAGCATCACCCATGAGTTCCATACCCCCTTGTCGGCCATCATCGTGGCCAATAAGACCATGCAGAACCCAAAGATCATCTCCAGCCCGGAGAGCCTGCAGCCACTCACCGAGGTTGTACAAAGACAGGCCGATCGTTTAAAGGTGCTGATCGGCCAGGTGCTGGACATTACCACACTCAACAGGATATCGCTCAATACAGAAGAATATTCCCTTCACTCCCTGCTTGACGAAATATTGCTGGATTACCGGCTGAAGCTGTCAGGCGCCAGCGTCAGTTTCAGCCTGCTGAATGACGCGATAAAAGACACCGTCCGGCTCGACCGGTTCTGGTTTACGACCATTCTTCAGAATATCTTTGACAATGCCATCAAATACAACAAAAAAGAAGAAAAGGAGATCGTCGTTACCACTTTTGATGACAAAAAAGCCATCCATATCAGCATTCGCGACAATGGCATCGGTATGACTGCAGATATAAAAAGACAGGTATTTGAGAAGTTCTACCGGTATACAGGCCGCGAAAACACTACCGTTAAAGGCCTGGGCCTCGGACTTTTTTACGTAAAACAGGCCGTAGATGCGCACGGCTGGAGCATCGACATCGTCAGCGAACAGGAGGAAGGGAGTACCTTTATTATTTCTATCCCTGTCTAAAAAAGGAGGAACATGAATAGACCGAAAATATTACTGGTGGAAGACGAAATAGACCTGGGCAATGTAGTCCGGCAATATCTGGAGATCTCCGATCTGGAAGTAGACTGGGTCACCAATGGCCGCCTGGCCTTCGAACAATTACGCACTGCTAAACACGACTACCAGATCGTCCTCATCGATGTGGCCATGCCTGAAATGGACGGCTTTCAGCTGGCCGACAAGATCGTTCAGCTGGGGCTCAAACTCCCTTTTCTTTTTCTCACCGCCCGCAACGAAAAGAGCGATCGCCTCCACGGCCTCCGACTGGGAGCCGATGACTATATCAGTAAGCCCTTCGATGTCGACGAGCTCGTTCTCCGCATCAGGAATATCATCCGGCGAAATACCGGCGTCCTTCCGGTCACACCGGCTCCTACCATCCACCGCCAGGACGTCGTATTCTCCAAAGACGCCCTCAGGCTTTCCATCAGCGGTCGGCAGGATATCCTCCTCACTCCCCGCGAAGCAGAATTATTGGACTACCTTTTCCGCAACGAGAACCGCGTCCTCCGACGTGAAGAAATTCTAAGCCAGTTATGGGGTGAGAACGACTACTTCCTCGGCCGAAGCCTCGATGTCTTTATCTCGCGGCTCCGCAAACACCTTAATGCCTCCCGATGCATCAGCATCGACAATGTATACGGCGTCGGTTTTGTATTCAACGTATCCGGGAACCCCAAAGAATAAAGTATTAGCAAAATTTAGCTGTCCGCTATAATTGGCGCGTTCAGCACCTTCGTATCTTTATCCCATGAAATACTTCATTTCTTTCCTGGCCATTTGTTTTGCTGTCTCACTCCTTGCACAACCCGGCAAGACAGCATCCCGCAAGACCCCGCCCGGCACAGCCTCCCTCCGGACTTCCCGCTCCTCCCTCACCAGATATGTAGACCCCTACATCGGCACCGGCGGCCACGGTCACGTTTTTCTCG